>FUIF01017455.1_pt1 | contig 12162 bp, 15 predicted proteins | sample 1003461 | NCBI WGS metagenome assembly FUIF01 (sample SAMEA80401918, study PRJEB19352) | marine metagenome | reverse complement strand
ATCGAGGAGAGACTGGCTCGTCTCGCGGTCCGCCCCCCCCGCGAGTCCGCCCGCGGCGACGACCGCGGCCGAGGCGACACCGGACACGGCCGACGCGAACGCTACCGCCGTCCCCGCGGGTGCGTTGCCGGACGAGCCCCGGACAACCGCCTTGACCGCGACCGACGCGGTCCCGCCGGCGATCGTCGCCGAGCTCGTCGTCTCGTACTCGATCCCCGAGCTCTGTCGGAGCGTGGATCCGACCGGGATCGTCGACCCGTCGGTCCCGGTGCAGTCGATCGAGCCCGTCGCGGCGACGGCTTCGATCCGGACGATTCCGAACAGGTTCGCCCAGCGCTCGAGCAGGACGCTCTCGACCGTGTCGGGGATGAGCGATTCGGCCAGCGCCTCGAGGTGCCCGTGGAGCAGGTGAGCGTGACCGGCGCTGACGTCGGAAAGCGTCCCGAGGACCGACCGATCGAGGAGAGGACCGAGCCCGAGGCCTTGCTCGACCGCGGACCGTCCGCGCGCGCGGAGCTGCGCGAGGGTGGGGACGAGGAACATGCCCCCGAGCCTAGCGGAAGAGGAACGAGAGCCGGAGCCCGGAGCCGGCGAGCTGGTAGTCGTCCGTGGCGTCCCACAGGTGACCCCAGCGGGGAGAATCCCCGCGGGTGATCCGCACGACGACCCGGATCAGCTCCTCGGCGACCCGCTCGGTCGTCACCTCGAGCGCTGCCGCGATCTCGTCCTCGAGGATCCAGGCGAGCCCCTCGCGGACCGCGTCGCGGACGCGAACCTCCGTCTCGGCCGTGATCGCGGACCGGGAGAGGAGCCAGAGCCGCGACCCGAGCGACCGCGCGCCTTCCGGGTCGCCCCACCATCCCCGGCGGTCCCCGCCAGGACCGCCAGGGAGCTCGTCCTCGGGCTCGGCGCGGGCATCCTGGAACAGGGACACGAGCACGGCGGGCCGTAGCCCCTCGTCGAGCTCGAGGTCGGAGCCCTCGAACGCGAGGTCGGCTCCGGTGGCAGACGGACGCAGGCGGAGGTCGGTCATCGGTCGCGCTCGAGCACAACGGTAGCAGCTGCGAGCAGCTCCTCGGCGAGGGTACAGGCCTCCCGGACCGAGAGCACGCGTTCGGAGGTGCCCTCGGGTCCGTCCGTCCGCACGATGACGCGCGGGGAATCGGGGTCGGCGTCCGCTCTCATGCCGTCGGCGTCGGCGGGCCGGTCGTGGATCCGGTCTCCGCGTGCGTGTGCCCGTTGTAGGCGGTCCGGAAGTCCGCCAGGGTCCCCACGGAGTCGGAGACGTCGCCCGAGGCCTCGACGTCGGTCGCGGCGACGTTCCCCGTGACCTCGACGTTTCCCCCGACCTCGAGGTCGCCCGTCACCTCGAGCGTCGGCGCGTCGACGACGACCGGGTTCGTCGTCTGGATCTCGATCCGGTCGGGGAGGATGGAGACGCGCTGCCCGGCGTCGTCGTGGATCGAGACGGACCCCTCGGGCTGCCCCGTCAGCCGGTAGCGGCGATCGCCAACTACGACAGCAACGGCGTTCTCGCGGACGTTCAGCGGGCAGACCACGACGGCCTCGGCGCCGGCGAGCGGAACCGACGTGAAGCCGTAGGGATGGAAGACCTCGAGCCGAGCGCGGATCTCTCCGGCGAGCAGCTCCGCCTGCACGGTTTGCAGGCCTCCGGCGTCGTCGACGAGCTTGACGACGCCGCGCGCGATTCCGGCCGCGATGCGAGATCGGAGCGGCGCGAGGAGACGACGGATCGTGTCGAGTCTCATTGCGGCGTAACTCCGTCGAGGAACGACCGGAACGGGTCCGCGTCGGGCTCGACCGCGGGGTTCGGGACGAACGCATCGGGTCGGACGAGCTCGAGCGTCGACGTCGTCCCCGCGGTTCGGTCGCGCGTGAACGTCACGCCCGCGAGCAGGAACTCGTCGTCGATCGCGTACGACGGGATCCGGACAGGCACGAGCTCGTTCACGGTCCACGGGCGCGCGGACGCGCTCGGCTGTTGACGCCAGCCCTGCACCTCGATCGTGAGCGTCGAGCTGCGCGCCGCTCGGCGGATCGCCTCCCACGCCGCGTGCTGTTGCGCCTGATCGGCCGAGACGGCGTAGTCCGACAGGATGACAAGCGGTCGATGACGACCGAGCTCGGCGTCCTCCGCGGACCCCTCGACCGCCGAGACGACGAAACCGCTCGCGAGGTCGGTCCCCGGGGCCTGGCCGCGGACGACGTACAGCCCGAATCGCTGACCGTAGTCCACGGCGAGCTCGACCTTCATGACGTTGTCGCCCTCGACGAGCGCGACGTCAGCCCGCCCGCCTGCGCCCGGCTCCGCGAGGATCAGGTTCCCCGCTCCGGAGGTGAACGCGAGAGCTCCGGAGCTGCGCGCGAGTCGCTCGAGCGTGCTCCACGCCGACTCGGCCGGACTCGACTGGACGATCGAGAACCGCTCGGACGAGAACCTCGGCGCAGCGGCGACGTCGATCCCGAACGGCGCGCAGATCGTCTCGGCGAGCTCGGCGAGCGTGACCTCGAGGACCTCCGGGAGATCCGACGACGCGTCGACCAGGTCGGCGGTCACGTCTCGCCCGCCGACGCGGAGCTTGCGACCGGAGCGCTTGTCGAACGATCCGCGGAACCGGTCGACGTAACCGTTCAGGAGCTCCGCCTCGCCGAGTCTGAGCGTGACGCGCTGTCCAGGTCGGATCGGGTACGGGAAGCCGGCTCGTCCGTTCACGCCGAGCTGGAACGCGCCCGACAGCGCGTCGAGCGATCGCGAGAGCTCCGCCATCTCCCAACCCGTGAAGCTGCGTCCGTCGACCTCGAGCGACAGCGGATCGCCCAGCAGCTCGTCGTTCGCCCCGACCACGGCCGAGTCCTACGCGTCCTCTCGGTCCGCCGGCGGGTCGGTCGCGACCTCGAACAGGTCGTCCTGCCACGGTTGCATCTCGACGTGCGCCCGGCTGACGCCGTGCGCGAGGAGAGCGCCGCGGAAGCGGACGAAGCCGAGGATCCGGCCCGCGTTGCGGTGGTCCTCCGACTCGACGATCCGGACCTTGCAGGTCCACTCGGGCTGGTCTCCCGGTTCGGACGGCGGGACCTGCGAGGCCTGCAAGATCGTGCCGACGCCCTGCCAGTGCGGCTCGGTGAACCCCGCCTCGTCGACGAGCCACGAGCCCTCGAGGTCCCCGCCCTCGGGGATGACGGGTCGGAACCGGAACGCGACGACCTCGCCCCCGCGCAGCTTGGCCGCCCACGCCGCCAGCTTCGGGGCCTCGCCGCCCTTGTGCGAGAGCGGGAGCTCGACGACGGCGCCCGCGCCCTTCGGCTTCCAGGTGAGGTGCGAGAGAGCGAACTCGGCTTCGATGACGCGGGGCATGGTCTGCGGGGGTTCCGGGGGGGCGGTCAGCTGGACAGGTACTCGAGTCGCGTTCCGCCGGGCAGGAATCCCGGTCGGAGCGCCCGGTTGCGACGAGCGAGCTCCTCGGCGCGGCCGACGTCAGCGTACAGGCGCTGCGCCAGGACGATCGACGGGGTCGACGCCTCGAGCTCGAGGGACCGCAGCCGAGGCAGGTCGCGGTCCGCGGGTGGGACCAGGCGAACGAGGCCCGCCCGGACGTCTAGGAGCGCCCCGAACGCGCTACGGTCGACGAGCGGGAGTAGCGCGTCGATCCGGGTCGCGAGCGCCTGACGGGCCTCCAGCGCGTCCTCGCGCGACTCCCAGGGACGCGAGCGGACGCCCGGAGCGCCCCCGAGAGCGCGAGAGAGCGGGTCAGGTCGCGGACGAGGACCGCGTTCGCGTTCGCGGCTGTCGCCGCGGCGCCGGATCCGGGAGCGAGGTCGACGTCGACGACATCGAACAGGGTCTGGTACGCGGTCAGCGCCCCGCGGACGTCCGCCGCGGCATCGAAGACCGTGTCGATCGTGTTCCTGAGCGCGACGACGAGCTCGACCGGCGAGGTTGCGAGCTCGGCCGCGGCGCTCGCGAGCCCCTCGACCTGGTCCTGCAGCGCCTCGAGGTCGGCGATCGGCCCTCGCAGGACGTTGAGGCTCGAAACCGCCGCGGCCGCGGCGTCCAGCGCCGCTCGAGTTGCGTCTCGAACGGATTGGACGACTCCGGCAACCGTCAGGCCGGCCTCGACAACCCCGCCGGCGGCGTCGGACGCGGCCGCCGCGAGCTCGTCGGCGGCCGGGCCCGGAGCGACCCGCTCGAGCGCCGGCTGCTCGGTCGGCGGATCCTCCGTCTCGGTGAACTCGAGCTCGATCGTCGCCATCCGGCCCGACCGGGTCTCCTCGGTGACGCGGTAACTCCGCGCGTGGGCGCGGAGGAGCCCCCACGTCGGGAGAACGAGCGGGCCTCCGGCGTCGAACGGGAACCCCGCCGGCGGTCGTTCGAGGACCTCGACCAGGCGGTCGCGCTGGTCGAGGTAGTCGTCGCCCAGGACGTACGCGGTCACGCGGAACGTCCGCGGCTCCCGGCCCGTGTCCTCGACGTAGGGCCGGTCGCGCTGCGGGTACTCGTGCACGACCTCGGAGCGGCCGCCACGAAGATCCGCGAGGCGGACCTGGAACGGGACTCCTCGGAACGACGCCGGCCGCAGCTGATCGCGCCAAGTCACGGCAGCACGACCCCGAGCGACGTCGCGAGGTCGATCCAGTCCGGAGCCTCGGCGGTCGTGACGCGCGTTCCGGGCGGCGCGCCGCGGAAGTCGACCTCGACCCGAGCGCGGTCCTCGCGGCGATCGCTTCCGCGTTCGAGGACGCGCTGCAGGGATCGGTTCAGGATCTGCCGCTCGACGCCACGCGCGAGCGGGTTCGATTCGTTGTCGTCGGCCGTCCTGACGATGAAGGAGGCCGCGCCGCCGGGAGTCGACCGGACGAGCAGATCGACGAGCCATCGCGGGAGCGCCCGAGTCAGCTGCCGCACCTTCGCGAGGACGAAATCGATCGCGCGGGCGATCTGGAGCTTGATCAGGAGCCAGACGTCGACGAACGCGATCCCCGCCTCGCGCATCCGGTAGACGAGGACCCCGAGCGCGACGATCAGGAGCCCGACGAGCGTCAGGAACAGACCGATCGGGTTCGTGACGAGCGCGGCGGTGAAGGCAAGCGTCGCAGCGGTTGCCGAGACGAGCGACGCGACGAGAGGTCCGCCGATCAGCGCGGCAATGGTCGCGAGGATCACGCGCGCAGGACCGAACCTCTCGACGAGACGCTTGCCGAACTCGACGACCGGCTCGAGCTCTCGAGCCAGGTCCCGGAACAGCTGGCGCAGCTCCTCGAGTACTCCCGGCAGGCGCGCAGCGAACGCGTCCGCGAACGCGTCGATATCCGGTCGGACGCGGACGAGCAGATCCACCAACCGATTGATCAGCCTCGTGACGGTCGGAAGGAGCTGCGCGCCGATCGTGTTCCTGACGCCGAGCAGAACGCTTCGCAGATCGGTCGTCGCGTCGATGTACCGCTCGGCGGCGTGCGTCGCCTCGCCCGACATGACGAGTCCCAACTCGCGCGCGCGCTCGCGCATCTCGCGCAGGCCTTCGGAGCCGTTCGCGACGATGTTCGTAAGGTCGACGCCGGCGGCTCGGGAGAACGCCGCCGCGCTGAGAGCAGCTCGACTCGCCGCGTCGGGGACGTCGGACAGGTACTCGAGGAAGAGCGTCAGCGCCTCGTCGGTGTCCTCGATCCCGACGAGCTGACGGAGGAACGCCTCGTCGCTCTTCCGGAGGATGGACGCGAGCGCTCCCGATCCGAGGCGGGCCTCGCCGAGGCGCTTCGCGAACGCCTGCAGGCCGCGGTCGAGGCGCTCGGTCGAGACGCCCGAGCGGTCCGCCGCGAAGCGGAGCTCCTGGAACGTCTCGGCCGTGATCCCGATCGTCGCGGCGGTCTTCGCGATCCGGTCTCCGGCATCGCCGTAGGTGTGGACGAGCGCAGCTCCGGCGGCGACTCCGGCCGCAGCCAGGACGCCGAACCTGCGAGCGATCCGCCCCACCTCCCTTCCGACACGCCCCACCGATCCGAGGACGCGGCCGAAATCGCGCGTCAAGCGCGTCAGCCCGGTTCGGTCAGAGATCGACCGGAGTCGCGACCGAACCGCGGCGGAGATCCGTCGCAGCGGACCCGTGACGACGTCGACCGCCCGGAAGACGACGCGAACGGGATAGTCGGGGGTCTGCGGCATGTGCTAGAGCCGGGAGTCTGACGGAGGCGCCTCCCGTTCGATCGTACGCAGGAGCACCTCGAGCCAGAAGAGCGTATCTCGCGGGTGCTCGAGGTCGAGCAGCTCGTCCGGACCCCAGCCGAAGTGCCGCGCTAGAAGCCCGAGAGCGGCTTCCCAATCTCCCCGGGCTCCCCGACGAAAAAAAGGGACGCGACCTGGAAGACGCGCATCGTGTCGCGTCCGTCGAGTGCGTCCATGTGGGCCGCGGTGGTCCTCGTCAACCGAGCGGCGAGGTCGAGCATGACCGACATCTGCTTCGGCTCGAACGGGAACGCGCGGACGTCGCGCCCTTTCACGGTGCGGAACGTGAGCTCGGTCGTCGGGCTCGGGTCGCCCTTCCCGATCTTGATCGGGTGCTCGAGCTTGAGCTTGAAGCGCCCGTCGGGCTGCAGGCCGTAGTCCGCCGGCTGCCCCTCGAACGACGGTAGCCCGTGTTCGTTGAGCCAGCGCCGCCCCCCTCTTCGCACGCTACCGCGTACGACTCCTCGAACTCTGCCTGCGCCATCGCGCCGGCGGTCTCGTCCTCTACCCGCTCGCCCTGATCCGGGACCGGGACGTCGTCGTCGATCTCTTCCACGGTGGAAACCCCTTCGTGTGGTGGTGGTGTCGCGTCGCCGTCAGCCGGCGACGTTCTCCTCGCGGCCGCGCTGCGCCTCGAACCGGAAGTCGAACTCGCCCTCCTCGGTCGAGCCCTCGCCGGTCCCCGCGTACCAGGCCGAGTCGAGCACGATTGTTTTGCCGTTCGCGCGACGGAGGATCACGGTCGCGTCGTCGACGTCGCAGAGCTCCGCGAGGTCGAGCGAATCGGCGTCGGTGATCGTGCCCGCGATGTACGCCTGCTGAGGGACGAGCTTGTAGCCGTGCGTCCCGTCCTGTCCGACGACCGACTCCCGGCGATCGCGGCCGAGGTTGTAGGTCACGTTCGCCTTCACGTCGAACCGAAGCCCGTTGACCAGGAGCTCGACCTTGCCGCCGCGTGCTTTCGATGCCATCCGTTCGTCCTCCTAGAGCAGGAACGCGATCTGGGCCGCGAACTGTCGGAACTGATTGATGAGGTTCGGGCGCAGGTACACGTCGAGACGGTCGGGCTCCTGCGGGTTGATCTGCACGACGAGGTCGCGCTCGAACTGCGCCGGGTCCTCGACCAGGTTCAGCGCGCTCCACTCGCCGAACAGACCGGTGAGCTCGGACCGGATCGTCGCCGGGGTGACGACCGCGGAACCGGGCTCGACGAGCGTCCCGTCCTGCGCGAGCGAGTGTCGCGGGAACCGAGACGTGATCCGCGCTCGCAGCGAGAAGCGGAGGTAGCTCAAGACGAACGCGACGTTCGCGTTCAGGAACGCCGAGTCGGTCGCACCGAACGCGTTGGTCCGGTAGGTCGAGACGAGTCGCTCGATCAGGACGCGGCCCGCCTGCGCGCGGAACGTCGAGACGCCGCCCTTGAGCGCGGTATCGCGCTCGAGGTAGTCCCATTGGTCCGCCTCGGCCGGCGGGAGGATGCCCTCGAGCTCGAGGGTCTGGAAGGGTCGGCCGGGCGCCGCCTGCGCCGCCTGCGAGACCGCGGCCGCAGCGGCGGCCGCCCATTCCCACGTCGGATGCGGCGCCGCCTCCGCGCCGATCAGACTCATGTAGCCGCTGTTCGGGCCGCTGCCGATCGTGGTCAGCGCCGAGACCGTGCCACGCCCCCCGACGAAGCCGTAGCCCTCGATCGCTCGCGTCGCGCTGGCGCGATCCGCGAGCTCGTCGCGAAGCGCGTTCAGGTTCGAGGTATCACGGAACGGCGAGACGATGACGTGGTACTGCTGATCGGACAGCGCGTCGAAGACGTCCTGCACGTCCGGGTCGGTCGCGCCGCTCGCCATCGGCGTAACGGCCGCGGTGATCCCGGCCGGAGTCTCCTCGCCCGCGTAGTAGTTGAGCCGGAGGTCGATGTCGTTCCCCAGCGTCCCGTCGTGTACGGCCGTGATCGTGACGGTCCCGGTGACGTTCGCGGCGGTTGCGGGGAGCGTCGGGTCCGCGTTGATCGCGGCCTCGAGCGCGTCGCCGATCTCGGTCGCGGTGTCGCCGACCGAGACGCCGACCGCGAACCGACGACCCGCGACGTACGCGTAGACCGTCCCCGCGGCGGTCGCCGGTCCTCCGCTGAACGCGAAGGTACCCGTCGCCGCGGTCCCCGACGCGTCGTCGATCGCGACGAAGTCGAACGGGACCGACTGATTCGCGGCGAAGATCCGGTCCGCCATGCCGCGGATCATGCTCCGCGCGCCGAACCGCGCGCCGACCTCGTCGCCGGAGAACGCCGTTTTGACGAGCAGCTCCGCCGTGTCGCCCTGCCCCGTCTGCCGCTGCCCGATGCACAGCCCGCGGTAGGACTGGATCGCCGGAGCTTGCGACGCCGAGGCGCCGTTGAACTCGACGAACGTGAACGGGACGAGCGAACCGCTCGGGATCTGATCGAAGCTCACCATCGCGCGCTACTCCTTGGGCGGAGCCGTCGGCTTCCGCTTCTTCTTCTCGGGCGGGGTGCCGAACACGACCTCGCCCCGCGAGGCCCGACGGCGCCAGTACTTGCTCGGCGCGACGAGCTCGCCGGCGGGGTCGAGCGTGCGTGAGCTCCCCGGGAACGGGACCCGGATCGCCGGGTCGGACGGTCGGACGAGGACGACACGGCCGCCGGGGGTGTCCTCGGCGCGCTGTTCGGTGCTGGTCATGGCTCCTGGATCCTACTCCGCAAGGTCGACCGTGTCCCGGGCCTCCGTCGCGCCGTCGGCGGGGGCCAGATCCCAATCGACGCCGAGCTTGCGCAGCTCGCGGAGCTGGATCGGGTCGGACGGGTAGGCCTGGTCGTAGATGATCCGATACCGGAGGCGGGCCCCGCCGATCGTGCGCTTGCCCTGCGCGACGTAGTCGAGCTCGACATCTCGCAGGCCGGACGCGTCGGGATCGATGTCGACGGACTCGATCGCGGGCAGTCCGATGCTCCGCTCGATCGCCAGCTCGATCTCGCCGGCGAGCAGGTCGAGCGCGTCCTGCGCCCGCTCTTCCGTCTCCTCCCGCACGACGGCCTGAACCAGGAGCTCGAGCTCGCGGCGGTAGACGTGCGGCGTGTCCGAGTATCGCGAGGCGACGACGTCGCTCGGGGTCCAGATCGAGACCGCGGGCAGGTCCTCTTCCTCGTCGAGCGCGGAGACGAGGTAGCGGTAGACGCGCGACCCTGCGGCGGTCTCGGCCGCCGTGAGGACGTCCGAGAAGCCCGTGCGGATCAGAGAGCGCGCCGCGGTCACGTTCAGACGTCCTCGTGCAGGAAGAGCTTGAAGATGCCCTCGCCGTCCGACTCGTGACGCTCCACGCGGTACGGGGTGGTCGGTCTCGAGTCGAGGACGACCAGGTCGCCGCGGCGGGGTCTCGCCGGGAGATCGGAGCGGCGGACGTCCACGGTCGGCTGGATCGAATCGACGTCGACCTCGAGCCCGAGATCCTGCGCGGCGTGCTCGTCGCGGAAGATGCCCGGGATGCCCGTCGCGACCGAGCCATCCGTCGCGGTGTAGGAGAGGGGCTCGCCGAACGTCCTCTCCGCGTGCTCCTGCACGCTCGCGATCATGTCGTTCCAGTCGGTCACGACGGGCGGGCCCGGACGTCGATCAGGTTTCGACGTCCATGAGCATCCCGTGAAGGCGGACCTTCACGGTCGTGTCGGCGGCGATGACGGCCTCGACGGCCTCGCCGATCGAGTAGTTCCCGGCGGCCGCGACGTCGCACTCGCCGTCGCCGGCGTCCCAGAACACCTCGGCGCCGATCGCGAAAACGCCCGTCGTCGTGTCCTTCGGGAGCTCGACGATCACGTCCGGCCCGACGATGGCGACGCCGGTCCCGTTCGCGGCGATGTCGCCGTGCACCAGGTAGAACTTCTTCCGCGTCCCCGCGGCGGGCAGCAGGAGCTTGTCGTCGTTGGAGAGGCCGGAACCTCCCGCCGTGATCGGGACGCGCGAGCCCGCGCTCTCCTGTCGTACGAGTTGACTCATGGGTGGTGGCCTCTCGGGCGGTGGGGCCCGCGCGCGGTGTTCGCGAACGCGCGCGGTCCCTCTCGGGGTTTTGTGTGTGGTGCGGGGCTGGGATCAGTGCGCGACGCGAACGATTCCGACCCACTCGAGCATCGCCGCGCCGAAGACGTGGCGGCACTTCATGCGCAGGCAGTCCGACTCGAAGCCCGTCTCGGTCTCGATCATCGGGCCGTTCTCCATGCCGCGGAGGCGGCAAATCTCACCGATCTCGGTCTGGTCGGTCGACGCGGCGACGAACCAATGGGTCGCGGGGAGACGCGGCTCCGCGATCGTACCGCGGAACGTCCGCGAGAACGGGTTCACGTTGCCGCCCTGATCGGGCGTGATCTGCGCGGTGTACTGCTGCGCAGCGGTCTCGGCGTCCGGGTCGACGATGAGCCACGCGGGCTCGAGGTCGATGTACTGCCCGTCGAGGCCGGTCTGCTTCGCGAGCAGCGCACGCGCGGCCGAGAGGCCCGCGACGTTGAGCGCCGTACTCGAGGTGATGTCGTTCGAGTGAGCGGCGGAGAACAGCGCGTTGCCGTCGCCCATCACCACGTTCGAGCTGATCAGGTTCCAGAACACCGACGACTCGGCGCGACCGGCGTTCGCGCCGAACTGCCGGAAATGCCGATCGAAGGCGGACAGGTCGTCGTTGAGCATCGACTCCCAGGAGAACGAGAGGATGCGGCCGTGCTTCTGGACCGCGTACTTCTCGCCCTTCTCCCCGACCGCGGTCATCGAGTAGACGCCGTGCTCGGGGACGACCTCGAGCGACGGGCCCTCGCCCATCTGCGGCCGCGAGAGTTGCTTGAAGTCGCCCGTCGTGGTCTCGACGACGAGCGGCGAGAAGCGCCGCGCGTTGCCGGCGTAGGCCATCTGCAGGCGCTGGTTCGCGACGTTCTCGAGGATCGTCGGGAAGTCCGACGTTCCGGCGCCGAGCGAGCGGCGCGTCGTGAGCGCGCGCCGGCAGATCGTCTCGGGAGCCATCATCTCGACGTTCGGGACGCCCATCGCTCGCAGGCTCTCGCGAGCGAGGTCGACGAGCGACAGGTGCGCGAAGCGCCGCGACCGGTCGTCGTGCTGAATCGGCTGGTCGTACGAGCCCGAGCTCGAGAGCGCGCGGAGGTTGTTCCGGACCTCGAGCGCGCGCTGCACGCCCGCGAGGACGGGGTGCTCGGCGCCCTCGGCGTTGGGGTTCGCGACGGTTGCCGGCGTTCGGTGGAAGGAGCCGCGGGAGTCGTCCATGTCGGCCGCCCGGTTGATGAGCTGCGCCCGGGCCCCGGTGTTCGGACGACCGGCCGGATCGTCGAGCGGGGTTCCGGACCGGATGAGCTGCACGACCATGTCGTCCGTCCGCGGGATGCCGATGCGCTCGGCCTCCGTCTCGATCGTCTCGACGCGTTGCCGCTCGCGATCGAGCGCGCTGCGGACCGCGACGTCGATGGAACGCTGGGTCTCCTCCGGCGGGGTCTCGGCCGGTGCCGCGGTGGCGGCGGCCGAAGCCGGCGCGGCGGACGCGGGAGCCGGCGCGTTGCCGGCGGGAGCCGGAGCGGTTGCCGGTTCTCGTACCCGACCGAGCTGGTCGGCCCGAAGACTTGCAGGTCCGTGCAGTCGCGCCCGTCGTGGGCCGCGTCGTGCTCCTCGATGTTCCAGTTGCCCGCGGCGACCACCGCCCCGTGCAGCTCGCCCACGGTCGGGTACGTCGAGAAGAGGTACTGGTGCACCGTGAGCTGGTTGATCCGGAGCTTGAGGCGGTCGGCCTGGACCTCGACGGTCGCGCCCGCCTGCGCCCGCCACAGGCTGAACGCGGTCAGGAAGTAGGTCACGAGCTGCGCGTGCGCCTGGAAGAGGATCTCCATGAACGCCCGCGCCTCGCCGTCCGGCGTGCGCCCGCCCTCGCCG
>FUIF01000049.1_pt1 | contig 12169 bp, 12 predicted proteins | sample 1003461 | NCBI WGS metagenome assembly FUIF01 (sample SAMEA80401918, study PRJEB19352) | marine metagenome | reverse complement strand
TAAATTGGCTTTGGTATGAGGTTACCTTAATAACCTAGAAGGACAAATAAGTATGGTACTAACAGAAACAGCCTATAAGAATGCAAATGACTTTACTCTATCAATAACAGCCTCCCGTACTTCCGGGGTTGGTCCGTTGTCCGTATTTTTTGATATTCTTGAAAGCTCTACTTTTGCTTACGAGAACCAAGAACTTTTCATTGAGTTCGTCTGGGACTTCGGTGACGAAGGTGATGATTACAACATAGGTAAGGGGACATCTGTAGGTCACGTTTACAAAGATTCAGGCACATACACAGTGACGTGTGTAGCATGGTATAGGAATTTTGGAGATAATACAACCACATACCTGCGGGAGGAAACAGTAGACATTACAGTTTCAGAGTTTACAGGTACAACATACTATATTTCTGCTGATGGTTCTGATACAAATGACGGGCTTACCATGGATACTCCTTGGCAGGATGTTTATACCGCGTTAAATAATTATGATGGTGAAAATACACGTTTTCTTTTGCGGCAAGGCGACACATTTGAGGTTGATGATACTATATATTTGTCAGAGGATTCAGGTGATAATACTTCACCTAAGATAATATCCTCCTATGAAGATCCCGATAGTCCATCGGATGAGAAACCTATAATTTATTCTACTGTTAATGACAGTCTAACTTGGATGTTTTACCTAACAAATACAACTAATTGGAAATTTTATAATTTAGCAATACGATCAGGTGGATATTACACTGAGTCTGATTCCTCCACAGAAGGATATCTTTATCCGAGTGGTATTCTTAGTGCCCTATCATCAAACGATTATATGCTTGTCCTTGATTGCGATTTTTCTTATTTAGGGTCTTACGCCGTACAGCCCGCTGGCTCATATAATACCGTACAAGGATGTACTATTTCATATCTTGGACGGTACGGATTATACAACAGCACATCTGACCATTTAGCAGTTATTGGAAACGAAGCAAATACATTCAAGTCAGATCATGAAGAGCATGTTTATAGATGCCAAAGTGCAACGAAAGCATATATTGCATATAATGATTTTAGAGCAAATGATAATAAGTCTAACTTACAAATAAGAGGTGATTCTTCTTATGTCAATGTTTACCATAATTTTTTTAGATAGAGGGTGTGGATTTAACCCTACGAATGTTTCAGCTGAGGAATATATTCATCATTGTATATACGATTCTAACTTTGCTATTGCAAGAGATTACAGTGATGAGGATAACAATTATACAGGTAGTTGGAACTACTCGACCGTTTCTATACAGGCAAAACAGATATTGGTGAGAAATAATTTAGCTTACGGGTATAGAAGTTTTATACGGGCAACAACTCATGATGTTGTCGGTGGGCCAGAAGATGTGTGGGTATACAATAACACTTTAATCGGTGCTTATACTCAATCTAATTTCATGACTATAAGTTTGAATGCAACGAATATTAAATTACGCAATAATATTTACTATAATACATATGCGGGAACGGTATCAATCTATGACAGATTTATCGCTTTACAGAGCGGTGGTGGTGAGACTGAGTATAAAACAGGTATTATCGATTCAGACTATAATATTATGCTAGGGGCAAATTGGGACGAGGAAGCCTCTCAAGGTGTTGTTAGGGTAAACTTCGATTATTACACGCTTGCTGAATGGATTACTTACGCTGGGTGTGAGACACATTCCATTTTTGCAGATGCCTTAGTCACCACAACTATTACTAATGACGACCAAGATGAGTCTCTTTCATCAGGGTTTGGTGATCTCAGTACTGGTAGCCCTGCTATTGATGTTGGTAATAGAGTAAACTCTATTTTTGATTATCATTTGAACAAACGAGCGTTGACAGTGTCTTTAGGTGCTGTAATTTATGAGGAGTAGAAATGGCTTATACAGAATATTACGTTTCTGCGGATGCTACTGGTGGGAATGATGGTACATCGGAGACTACCCCATGGACTTTAGCAGAAGCATTTGCGGGAGCTGTGGCAGGAGATCGTGTAAATATTAAAACTGGTAACTACAGTTTAAGTACCACAACACTTACGTCATCTGGTACATCCTTGTCAAGAATCTATTATCGCGGATATAGTACAATAATAGGTGACTTAGATGATCAGTGGCTTAATTCTGACGGTACAGTAGACACTACCAACTTCCCATCGATCACACTGACTGGTCAATTGACTGTTTTGGCATATACGATACTGCACAACTTAAATATAACTGCTGATTTAAACTTAGTGGCTGTCAGAAGTGGGGCGCAAGATTATGTTAGCGTTATTTCTTGTAGGGTTGAAAACACAAATTCAGACGGGTCGGCAGGGGCGTTTGATACTGATAATAACGGATTGTTGGTTGGGTCTACGTTTATCTGCTCTGGCACGACTCATGGTGTTGTCGCCGCTGGAGACATCTATACGATAGCTGTCGCGTGTTATTTTAAGGGTACGGTAGTTCCCTTTTTCAAATGGATGGACAGACTGCTGTTGGCTGTATATTTTCGGGTGGTGATATCGGTATTGAAGTCGTTTTGAATACGTATGCCCCCTGCATTATTTCAAATACATTCTATGGATGCGTTAATCCAATACAAACACCAAACGCTGCGACCACTCAAACCTTTTTGCTTTTTAACAATCATTATACCGATGGTACGACTGGGGTTTACAATCCATATAATGCTACCGCGACTCAATTTATTTTTGAGTTTTTCAGCAGAACAAGGGACTTCACAACTGTACGGGACGGATTCGGAGATAGTTTGAACATAGGTGAGGTCACAACAGACACAGGAGGCCCAGAAACAGATTACACCGACTATGCCAATGGTGATCTGTCCCTTATAGACGGTGCCCCCGGCGTAGACGCTGGGTTAGGGTTTGGCTCTTGGAATATCGGAGCGCAACAGGACGCCAGAGACGGTAGTACAACTACAGGCGCAATATTTTCATTGGCAAGTAATGGAGGTTACGATGGCTAAAGGAACTAGAGGATATGGGGCCACAAGCCTTATCACAGGATTTAAAGTAAGGGATAAATTAGGTAATGGTGTGCCTGCCCTTACTGCAACGGATTTTACAATTTCATATTGGATTCCCGGTGCAAGTTCGATTATCACTTATATTGAGGGTGATGCAACTTATCCTCTTACGGACTTAACGGCTCTTGACGATTCGTTTTCAGAAGGTGGACTTTGGGAAATTGACTCCACTTATATGCCTGGGTCTTACCGATTCGATGCCCCGGATGCAATATTTACCGCTGTAGGTCTTGGATTCGTGACTGTCCTAGTATCTGGATATCCCGATGTCGATATTGAATGGCAGATCGTAGGTAATGACCCCGAGATTCAGTCACTTCCCCCGGCGGCTTACAGTGCGGCAAGTGGTGTTACTCAGAAAAGTGACATTGCGGGAACTAGCGAACTAACTGACGCCATTAAAGCAATTGAGACAGCGGATGGGGAGACTTGGGAAGAGCTTGCAACGTTCATCGGAGCAACGATTCTCAATAAGATCGCAGGTGACGGTACTGGAATCAGGGACAGAGCGGATAGTAAGGACAGGATTACCTACGCTACTGACGTTGATAACAACAGAACAATCTCTGCTAGGGATGCTACTTAATGACTTTCTTCGCTAACTTCTATGGGAGTTTCTTCGGAGACTTCTACGGAAGTAGTGTTACAGCGGAGCCTGTCATCTCTGCTGGAACAAACGACTTAACGTATCCGTGGGCGGCTTTGGAAGATGCCTGGAATGATCTGGAGGCTAGCTACAATAATCTCCACGCAATTTATAATAACTTGACGAAGTCGGCAGACAATACGGACCCGGACGAATACTGGAATGACTTGTAGCGTCATTGACTTTCTCGTTAATTTGTGGTATAATAAGGTTTTGGAGGAAAGATTATGAATGATTTTAGATTTTATTCCGTTCTCAAAGACAAGATAGAGTCCCTGCCCCCCTCAGCTCGCTTGAGACAGTACGCGCTCTGCTTTGGAGAAGTTGACTACGCCTGGGGGAGTGAAAGCTTAGCCGGTACGGATTGTTCCGGGTTATTGTCCGGAGCGCTGCTATACTCGGGATACAAGATTCGGACAACTGCAGAAGGTTTCCGAAGGGGGGCAACGAAAGGAAGTAACGGCTTCCAGAAAGACGAAGTGACCTGTGTCTTCCTCATCGATGAACAATCGAATGTAGCCAAGCACATGGGTATCCTCGTATCGGGCGACGTCGTTATGCACGCTTCCGGAGCGCGGGGAGTAACCTTCAACCAGCTCGACGATCTGATTCAGGAATACGAAGATCGGGGCTGTCGGTTTGAAGTATTGGATCTCGACTGGGGTCGAGTAAAGGCAATGGACGGACAAGCGTCGGGGTTAGATGAAGATTATTTATGAGAAACTTAAAGGGGCTTTGCCTTATATTCTGCTTTGTTTTCTCGGGATCAGCGTTCTTATGGGGTTCCGAGACTTCAACAATTTCAGAGATGAGTACAGAATCGATTGTGAGCGAGCTGATACAGAACGAGCTCGTTATCTTGAACTCAGCGGAGAGCAGCTGGAATCAATCGAAGGAATCCGAGATAGCATTGGAGAAAGCACTGAGCGAATTGAGTCTGTCGAAACAGAGCTTGGAAACATCCGATCTCTTGTTACAGCAAGCAAAGACACGGCAGTTGGAATTGGAATCACAAGCGATCGAAATCTCAGACTCCTTGAAGAACTTAGAGAAAGAGTTGTTGAAGGAGCAGACGAAGAGTAAGTGGTTCCTCCGTGGGGGCATCGCCCTCACGGGACTCGCTTTTATAGGAGGTATCCTTTGCGCCAAATAAGTCAATTAACGAATGTCCCTATCCGCCCTTTGACGAAGGGGATGTTCCGAAACCTACCGCCTAACGGTATCGACATGGGCGGCTTCTTGCGAACCCAGAACTACAGGATAACTACCGGGGGTTTAGAACGTCGGCACGGTTTCATAAACTTTGATCGAAACGATTCCGAAGATTACAATGAGCCGATCTTCGATGTCATAAACTTTTACCGACGGTCCTTAGAGAATCAGATTCTACTCCTCAGTGAGAAAGGTCTGTTCTTAAAAAGTTCGTCCAGCTGTGAACGCTACACTATCGAATCGTTCACTGCAACCTGCTCCTCGTCGACTGATGGGCTAACTCCTATTCTCACGTTAGACACATCGACCGATGATTCGAATGTGCGTTCAGGTGACACGCTAATCTTTGGTGACGTCGAATACGACGTAACTGGTTACGATGGATACAACGTGAACATCGAAGGACCGACTTCCTACGATAAAGACTTCTTTAGAGGCGACGTCGAAATACGCCACAACTTTATCTCCGGGACAAAAGTGTTACCATCGTACGCAATTCTACCTACGGAGGACGCTTCCTCTGACGACACGGTTATCTTTGCCGACTGTGGTGAACGCGGTCTTTACTCCTGGAGCAACAGTGAGCTAGAGGTCTACGAACTGGACGAAGATAACGACAGCTTCATTTCAGCGAAGTACGTCCGATTTTTCTCCGACCGCCTCTGGGTCTGCAACACTCTTGAATCCGATGGTGAACACCGACAGAGAATCCGATGGTCAGAGTCCGGTGTCTACGATTCATTCCCTGATGAAAACTATCTCGACCTCCCGTATTCGGAGGGGGCCTGTCTCGCCTTAGTTCCTTTAGGTTCACTCCTTATTGCGTACTTCGAGGATGCTATCTACTTCGGCCGCACTTCGAACCTGTCTGACCTTCCGTATATTTTCACAAGGATGGAAACCGGTTCCGTCGGTCCAGTCAGCTCTAAAGCCATAACATCTTGGGTCGATACGCACTATCTTATCGGTGAGGATGACATCTATACGATGTCTGAGGCTTCCGGACTGAGCCAGATCGGGTCACCAATTATCTCAGAAAGTATCGATTTCTCTCGAGCACTAACTGACGAAGCGGATACATTAGGCAGGGCTCAGGTAGTCCATGACCTCGAAACGGAGAGTATTGCTTTTCTCATTCCGGACAACTACGATAGCGTTCGGACGGTCCAGCTTGGGGCGGAGAGGATCTGGCGGTACTTCTACAAGATAGAGGCGTGGTCATACGATGAAGTCTGTTTCAACGATACCTCGAAGGAAGATCCGGCCTACCTTATTACAGGCCTGGCCCCCTCCATTGCCTATTTCTACGGACGATCTTTTCAGGACTGGATCAACCTTGACGAGAACGACTTACCTGAAACAGATCCTCAAGATTACGAGATCTCCGACATCGCCAGGATTAACGCTTTCGACGATGAAACCTTTACGGGAGAAGCTTGGTCAGATTACGCAAACTACTACGCTCTTATCGAAGAGGAGGAACTTGACCACTGCTTAAAGCTGAGCGTCTACCTGCCTAATGAAGATCGGAGCCGTCTGCTCCAGGAAGAAAAGTACACCGAAGTAGATACTATCGGAGATGACGAGTACGCTATTTGGACAGTTCTCGAGTCTCCTGATTACGACCTTAATTATCCGGACACCACGAAAACATTTAATAGGTTAACGGTCAAGAGTTACCAGAACCGTGTTGATCGGTACTCTGGGGCCATGTCCCAAACGGATACCCTGACCTTCACGCTCTACGTTTCTACCGATATGGATCACTCTTGGAAGCGTGGTCAGACTCTCCGATGGCGCCCTAACTATAACGAAGGTAAGGCCGACTTCCGAGCGACAGGCTCGACCTTTCGCTTCAAGCTAACCTCCTCAGAAGAGGTTCCGTCATTCAAACTCTCTGAGGTTGTCTTCCGCGTTGTCGGGCGAGGCCTCCAAGTAAACGTATAAGGAGCAGAATATGTCTTTAACACTAGCCGGTGCGTTAGCTATTGCCGGTACAGCCTCTTCCGTTGCTAGCGCGATGGGTGTCGGAGTTGACCAAGGGGATTACGAAAATATAAATCCCTGGACCACGTCGTTCTATGATCAGTTGCAGTCGAAGCTATCCGCCGCTGAAAGTCAAGCGTCATCCTACGCCGGGCAAGCAGGTGGTGCCATAGCCCAAGCCCGTCAGACGGGTGGAGAGATGGCTCGAACTGAGGCACAGCTTCGAGGCGTTTCTGAACCTGGAGCCATGGATTGGTTTTACCAGGACTTCCTGCCCTCTGTCCCTCAATACCAGGCGATCGCCAAACAGACCGCCGACGAATCCGTTCGAACCTACGGGCAGACAGCTCAGCAGAGAGCTGCCGCTCTCCAGTCCGACGCCATGTCTGAAGCAGCCTCCCGATACGCGGGACAGGGCTACTCCGGTGCTGCAGCCAAGGCCATCGGTGAAGCAGCATCTGCCCCCCTCAGTGAAGCATTAGAAGGTATCGCGGCTCAGCGAGGACAGTCCTACTCGAATACCATAAACAGCCTCCTGAATCAAGGACAGACCTTGGCGTACCAAGGAGAACAGGCGGAGTACCAGAATACCTTATCGAAGCTTGGGCAGATCCTTGGCTCGGAGCAAGCTCGAATGTCCGGCCAGTTACAGGCCGGGCAGACCTACGCCGGGCTCTCCGGTAATTATGCCAGCTCTGCGAACCAGATCCTCGGGCAGCTCGGGAATATGGCAGGGCCCTACTATGTCGGTGAGCAGGGATCAGATCCTCTAGGAGCCGTCGGCGCCGGTCTTACCGGGATGAGTGGTCTCGCTGAGAAATATAATTGGGGCGGGGCATCAACCGCTAACGCTTTAGACGAGATGCTAAAGAACGACCCTGACGGTGTAAAAACCTGGCTTCAGAAAATGCTGAATAACTAAGAAGGATAGAACATGGCACAGTTTGTAAACGCTCCCGGTACACGGGACATATCAGGTATTCAAAACTTAGCGTCACAGTATATGGCGCAGGGGCAGGAAGCCGTAAGTAATCGGCAGGAGCAGGGCGCTATGATGTTTCAGCTCCTGAAAGACGAAGCTGACCGGCGTAATGTTTCGATGAAATGGCTCCTTGACCAGGATCCCCGACTGGCTCAGTCAATGCAGGGTGCCGCCTTGAGTATGTCTCGGGGCGACAAGAACATGGCGTACGACATGTACAACTCTGTCGCGTCCCTCGACAGTGATCCGATCCAACTCTTGAACGAGAAGATCTTCGACGACGTCAATACTTTCCGCGATCGAGATCTGTACGATAAAAAGATTTCCGAAGGGACCGGCGAGTACGTCAAGAACATTGTACAGCAGGGGACAGTCGACATTACTCCGGAGGTAATCGCTAACGTGAAAGACAGCGTTGCAGAGAATGCAATATGGGGAAACATCTTCGGTGCAGCCGGGGTAAAACCCCAAGGCTACGACGAGAACGGCATACCTATATGGGATGCTCGCGATACGCAGAACTCGATCGTTGCGGCGTATCTACCTGGAGAAACATGGGACTCCATTAAAGGGGACACCGCCAAGAAACAGGCCTTCGTCAAGGCTATACAGGACACGCCAACGGCTCCGACCACAGTTATCGAAGCTGTTCAGAAGGGTGCCGTAGTCGATGAACAAGGTGAAGTCACCTACCCCGCCGGAAGCTCTAACCTTCCCGAGGGTGCTGTAAACGTGGGTATAATGAGCCAGCTTGAGTTAGGCCTGCCTGAGACCCGATCCATCGAACGCGGTAGACCTGAAACAGCTGCTCCTGTACAGGAAGCGCCTCGCGAGAATACCGCAGGACTCGGACAGAAACCCTTGGTTGGTTGGAATCCTGAGGACAGAGGGGGGCAGGGTGTGGTAACTCCTGGACCTGAAACGGCACAGCGGACTCTTCCACAGTCTTTCGGAACTGTTCCGACATTTAAGGAAGTTACGGGCGAAGAGATCGTGGCCGAGAGAACGGAGAAAGGGTACGCTCACATGCTTGAGGACCGGATGAATCTCCTTAAGGAACAAGCGCCGATCAATATGCAAAAGTCTTTCCTCTCCGATCAGGAGATCAGGGACGCTGAAGCCAACATCAATTTGAAAGAGGGGCAGGTCGAGCAATATAAGGCGAACTACCTGAACTCGCTGGCCGCTCTAACTCAGGCTTCGAAGGAAGCTTCCCCTCAGCAGGAGGAAGCGATCGGTATCGTGACTGACCAGTACAACGAACTGATCAAAGAACAGAGCGGCGCTGATTTCACCAAGAATCTATCGAACGAGGAATATCGGAAGAGCTGGACCGCTCGGGTCAATACCTTTAAGCAATCGTTACTCAAGAACGGTTTTGGTATGGACGCTCCGTCTCAAGAACTCAAGGACGGATTCCTGGGAATAGGTGGGTACAAAGTCCCTCTGCTTGCCGGAATCTACGGATTAAACGGTGGAATGTCTGGAGCTATTCCCCAGTTCGGAGAAGATACGAACTTGATGTCGCACATAAACTATGGAGATTGATGAATGGATGCTTTCGAATTAGCCAGTCGAATGGAAACTTCGGAAGAGTTCGCGAATGCGTCCTTTGAAGATAAACTTCAAGGGCGCGTTAACGCACTCAGTTTAATAAGAAACGATCCTCGCTACTATATGCAGGATCTCACCGCCCAGGAAGAGTTCGACAAGCAGTTCATGACTCACGAAATGAAAGGCCTTCGAATGGACGAACTCGACCTTGAGAACGACGAGGACCGCCGGGCTAAAAGATTCCTGGAACAGGCCCAGTCCGCCTACGAAACAGGAATAACGGACGCAAACTTCTTCGACGGTGTCGTAGAGACCGGGAGTCAGTTCCTTACTGGTAAGCTCGCCGCGGCGGCGGTAGACATCTTCACAGAGGACGACACAACTGACTACCTTTATGGTGATAAGTCCGACGACTACAAGAAATACCGGGACTTTGTCTTCGACACTCTCGACCCGGAAGGACGGAAAGATTTCATTGCTGGTAAAGTAACCGGCGGGATCACCGGCTTTGCGGCAGATGCTTTCGTAACCTCTAAGCTCTACGGAGCGGTGGGGGGCCCCTGGCCTCCTGACTAAAGGGTTCGGCGGTTTCGGTGGGCAGCTTGCAAAGTTCTCGACAAATCCGACAATGCAGAACTTCATGGCCCATGTCGGCGCTTATGTCGGTCAGGCGGGTGTCGAAACTCTCGGCTACGTGGGAGAAGAAGCTGTCGCCAGAATGATCACCGGCGAGCTCGACAGCAATACCTCCTTTCAAGAGTACATGGCTAACCTCCCGACAGATGCCTCAAGAGGCCTCACTTATTTCGCTATGGGTGAACTCCTCGGGGCCGGTCTCGTAAAAGGAACAGCTCTCTCTGTCAAAGGCGCTTCAAAAGTTTTCTCCAAACTAGGCTTCCGCGAAGTAGCCACGTCCCAGTTCAAGTATATGAACGCTGGCGAGGTCCTCGAGCTGATGGTTAAGAATGCCTCCGGGGATGGCGACATCTCCTCTAAAGACTTAGCTACCTTAAAGCGTGCCGCCGGTTTCGACGATAAACAGATTAAAAAATCTCTCGAGTTCTTTCGTGATGCACGACTCAAAGACGCCGAATTGGAACCGGCCGAGTTCAAGAAGCTCGTCCTCAAAGGTGTCTACGGTATGGAGACAGAAGTAAACGGTGACGCAGTTCTAATAAAATCCTTCGGCGGCGACGCTCTTGAGAAACCAATCAACGCAGCCACCGGGGAGGAACTCCTCGACGCAATGCGCACGCTGAACAGGAACTTTCAGAATGCCGAGTTCGAGCTTTCTGCCAAGTTAGCTTCCGACCGGGACGCCACTCTCTCTTTCGAGATCAGAACCCAATCTGGAACAGAAGTAATGAAGACTCCCGGACATGAGATCCTCAATATGTTCTCCCCTGAATCAGGGACAATCGATCCTGCCCCCCTCAAACTGAGCGCCGATAGAATCCTGGGCCGGGAAGACATAAAGATTCAGCCCATTGAGGGATACTTCAATGCGAAGTTCAAACCGAAGGCTTCCGTTGGGGACACGATCTTCGTCCCCAAGTCTATCACTTCAGCTGATGAAGCCGCCATCTTCGGTAAGGAATTTTTCCTCCAGATGAAACGGCTCAACCCGGATGTCGAAGTTAATACTCGGCATCTCGAGAGCATTCTCCGGGGGAAGGGCGGCGTCAAGTACGACGAGAGCTTTCTGAAGCTTACCCACCGATGGAACCAGATTAAGTCAGTTGAGGGGGGCAAGGTTTCTATTAAGGCTGACAAAGGTTGGACGGAGCCTATGACCGTAGCTGATGCTGGTCGGCAGATTCACATGAGCACTATGCTTCCGATCGGGAACTGAGCGACGCGCTGCAGGAGACTCACGGGCTTTCTTTGCAGCTCGGAGAAGAGGGCGAGTATATCGTCCGCGTTACGGCGACCGGAGATGAGTTCGCCCGTTATGACACAGTCGAAGACATCTTCAAAGATCCTTTGACCCGCCCCAATCTTCCCTGGGAAGTGCGCCCTGATTTCAGGGTGTTCACTAAAGCGTCTGAGTACACAACTGCCCCCCTCGAAGGGAAGACTCTGGCGGCTCTCAGGGAAGACACGCTACGATATTCGAAGTCTCCAAAGTATACGGCAGAGAGATTCTCTACGGACCTGGGGGCTATTACTGGCGACCCGAAGTTCAAGACTTATACGGTAACCATGGAAGGCTCTGGCTTGATGAAGACGTTCGACTCCTTGGATGCGGCCAGAAGGTGGCTTGCCAAGGATAAAACGACCTTTACGGAACTGGAAGAGATTGCCTACGAAAAAGGACACCGGCTGAATCCGTTAAAGACTGGCGGCTACGATATCGTTTCTGATCTGACCGGGCATAAACAGGTCCGGACTTTGAAAGAGGCTGAGGAATATCTCGGAACCTTGGATCAGTTACAGCTGACCCGGGACTGGCTCGAAGATGTGGCCGACGATGTACAGATTGCGGCGACCAAGAACTTCGAAGACGGAGCTCTTGAGTATCGTGAAAACCTGCGGAACGCCTTGGGCGCACGCCAGGCCAAGTTCAAGGGAGCCGGAGCTTCTCCGATCAAGCGGTTCTTCGACAGGAACTGGGTTCCGATCAGAGAACGGTTGGCGGCTATCGGTGACGGTGAGGCCATCAAGATAAACAGCCAGCTCGAGGCTGGTGATAAGGCGTTCATGAATGAGTACGGAGAGTTTATTGT
>FUIF01022473.1_pt1 | contig 12170 bp, 16 predicted proteins | sample 1003461 | NCBI WGS metagenome assembly FUIF01 (sample SAMEA80401918, study PRJEB19352) | marine metagenome | reverse complement strand
TCTAGGTATGAGCCAGTTCCAGCTTTAGTTGCCTTCTGCTCGGTGTTAGAAATTACAGCACTTTATATGTAACCATCAAAGAAGGCGCTCTTGATTTTATCGGCGTTGCTCAAAAGATGAACAATGATTATGCTGAAATGCGCGGTGAAAAACCTGTAATAATGGATAACTACGACACAATTCATTATCCACACGCTGACAGATACAGAAGATTTGACGAAACAATCGCAAATTTTATTGATGAGTTAGGAGACTCGTAGCAATGACAATATAGATGCTAATAAAGAAAAGATTACCAAACTGAATACTGAAGTTGATCTTTATCTGGTTGATAATGAAACACTTGGTAATGAATTGAATAAAGTTCAATCTGAGATGGAGAAGACAACTAACCCTCAGAGCACGATTAAAAAATGAATAATATTCGTGTACAATTAAAAACAAAAGTAACTGCAACACAAGAAGAACGTAACTTTTTTGACAAAAATACGGTTTGCCCAACATGCACTCAGGATATAGAAGAAAGTTTTAGATTAAATAGAATTGCGAATCTGAATACTTCTGTAACCAAACTAGAAACAGGTCTCTCAGAACTTGAAACCAAACTACAAGATGAGGAGTCTAAACAGATTCGTTTTACTGAGCTCACTAAGGAGGCATCTTCACTAACACATGGCATTTCTCAAAACAATGTTCGGATTTCTGGGTTGCAACGTCAATGCCGAGATCTGGAATCGGAAGTTCAAAGAATTACCGAGCAAATTGCAAACCGAAATACTGAGCATGACAAGTTAAGAGATTTCAACGAAAAACTGAAGACATCCTACAACGAACTTGCTACCGATAAAGAACAAATTTATCTCAACGAGTTTGTATATTCCTTACTTAAGGATGGGGGAGTAAAAACTAAGATCATCAAAAAGTATCTCCCCCTAATCAATCAACAAGTTAATCGCTACCTTCAGATGATGGAGTTTTATATAAACTTCACTCTGGACGAAGAGTTTAGTGAGACTGTTCAGTCTCCTATTCACGAAAATTTTTCTTACGCATCCTTCAGTGAAGGAGAAAAGATGCGTATTGACCTTGCTCTCTTGTTCACTTGGAGAGAGGTTGCTAAATATAAGAACTCTACAAACACCAACCTCCTTGTCCTGGATGAAGTGTTTGATAGTTCTCTCGATGGAATGGGAACCGAAGAGTTCTTGAAGATCATTCGATTTGTTATCAGAGATGCTAATATATTTGTGATCTCTCACAAGACAGAACTCTACGATAGATTTCCCAACTCTATCAAATTTGAAAAAGTCAAAGGTTTTAGTCAAAAGGTATTATGAAAGTAATGATTGTCGGTCATGGTTACGTTGGTTCTGCCGTGGCATCTATCTTCACTGATGAAGAAAAGTTATTATCGACCCAAAGATTAATAATAATAAGATCAAGGATTTTTACTGGGCAAGAATTTAATGACCGTCTTTGTTTGCGTCGATATCCCAAGGGAGATAACACTAAGATTATCAAACCCGTCTTGGATGAACTGAACACATACATTGGACAGAAGACCACTGTATGTTGTAAGTCAACTGCAACGCCTAACTTTTATTCATGGGCTGAGGATACATATCAGAACATCAAAATTGTCCATAGTCCAGAGTATTTGAGTTCTAATAACAATATTGAGAAGTTTCAGAATCAAACTTTCTGTATTATCGGTGGTGACGAAACTGCATGTGAAGTTATTGCTGATATCTTCTGGACCAGACTAGACAAGTTGAATGCTGGTAAGATCTATACTACAGATATTAAAACTGCTGCCCTAGTAAAGTATGCAGAGAACTTCTTCCTAGGTTTAAAGGTCAGTTACTTTAATGAACTGTATAAAATCCATAAAAATCTTGAGTGCGAATCATCCTATGAAGCGTTTGCTGCATTAGTTGGTTCTGATCCTAGGATCGGCAGATCACACACTCAAGTTCCTGGATGGGATGGTAAGTTTGGATGGGGAGGCCACTGCTTAGATAAGGACAACTACGAGTTCATGCAGTTCTCTGACAGTTCTTTGATCAGGTTCATCAATGATTTGAACGACGAGCATCGTTCCTGAGAGTGGACAGTTCTGAAAGTGTCCACTCTGCCCCTGACTCTGCCCCACTCTGCCCTATACTAAGGACATCGAAACGGACACAGCAATGGCAATCGTCAACTATGAGGTCAAAGGTCAACTCGCCAAACTGCTAGCGACTGAGAATCTCATCGTTGAAAACAAGCATGTTGACACAGCATCCTTCGATGTTAATAACCGATTGTTGGTCCTTCCGATGTGGCAACGTGCTTCTAACATCGTGTATGATCTTCTGGTCGCACATGAAGTCGGACATGCTCTCTTCACTCCTAATGAAGATCCCCCAAGAAATATTCCTTTCCAATTCATCAATGTAGTTGAAGATGCTCGCATCGAGAAACTGATGAAGAGAAAGTATGCAGGTCTTGCCAAAACCTTCTATCGGGGGTATAGTGATCTGAGTGACCAGGATTTCTTTGGTATTGAGGAAGAAGATCTTGATAGCATGAATCTTGCTGATCGTGCTAATCTTCACTTCAAGATTGGCAATTTTTCTGACATCCCCATTAAGAGTGGGGAAGAGATGGATCTGATCAATCAAATTTCCGAATGCGAAACTTTTGCTGATGTCTTAATTGTCTCTGAAAATCTTTATGAATATTGCCAACGTCAGCAACAGTATGAACAAACTCTTGAAAAAAATCTCCAAAAGAATGAAGAAAGCGTTCCGCAAAGTTCGTCGCAACAAAGTTCTTCTAGCTCTGACTCTGGTTCTTCTGAGTCCTCTATGGATTCCACTCCTGGTAATTCTTCTCAGACTGACGACTCTGATTCTGATGTTGTTTCTGAAGATTCCGTTTCTACTACTATGCCTTCTGGGGGTGGTAGTCATTACAATCCTGTAAATCCTCTAGAAGTTAAGACTGAAACTAACCTAAGCGAATCTGTTCAGGATCTTAATGTTGCAAGAGATGGTAGAGATCCAGTGTATGTTGAGTTTCCTGACATGGATCTTGACACCATCATGATAGGTAATGACTATATTCGCAAAATCAATGAATTCTGGTGGAGTAATCCTCCCGAGAATTGTGAATTTGATTTCACTGCTGTAACTTCTGAGTATAATGCTCACAAGAAGTCTTCTTCTAAAGAAGTGAGTTACATGGTTAAAGAGTTTGAGTGTCGTAAGTCTGCTGATGCTTATTCGCGGTCTACTATTGCTCGCACTGGTGTCTTAGATTGCTCTAAGCTTCACACATATAAGTACAATGAAGATCTATTCAAGAAAATTACCACTGTTCCTGACGGCAAAAATCATGGACTAATCTTTCTTCTTGACTGGTCTGGTTCTATGAGTGATAAACTTGTAGATACGATCAAACAACTCTTGAATCTGGTTCGATTCTGTAAGAAAGTCAACATTCCTTTTGATGTGTATGCTTTCACCAATGATTTTCATCTCCGATATGTTCCTGAGGAAATTCGTGAGACTGAATTCAATTCACACCTTAGGTTTCACCATGAAGATGAAGAGAATAAGATTGCTATTCCTAGAGAATTCCGTTTGTTGAATGTCCTAAGTAGCACTGCAAAGTCAAAGGACTTTGAAAGGGATTGTGAAAATCTTTATCGCTTGGCATGGCATCAAGATGGTCAAGGTCGTCGCGGTTATAGATGGCACTACAATATTTGTAATGCCTTCTCACTATCTGGCACTCCTCTCAACGAGGCAATCGCTTGTCTCAGGAAGATTATTCCTCAATTCAAATCAAAAACTGGCGTTCAAAAGGTGCAGTGTGTTATTCTGACTGATGGAGAAGCACAAGGATGTGTGCGAACTGTGCAAATCCATGATAGAATGGGAGTGAATAGTTGTCGTTATGGTACTATTCTTCGCAATCGTAAGACTGGTCGTGCCTATGACATCGGCAACTGGTGGACACAGACACAAGCATTTCTTCGGTATACTGCTGCAGAATATCCTTCAGTCAACTTCATCGGTGTTCGGATTGTCACTAACTCTGAGGTTTCTCGGATGATGAACAGTCTTGATCTTCAGGGTTCTGAAGATGAACGAATGAAGTAAAACTTTGGAAGAAAGAACGTAGTCTTTCCCTCACTGCCTTGGGTTTCTCCAGACTATTTGTTCTTGCTTCCAACAAGTTAAATGATGACAGCGAGTTCGTTGTTCCTGATGCTGCTAGCAAATCTCAGATTCGCAGTGCATTCAAAAAATCACTTAAAGCAAGTTCTATGAATCGTAAAATTCTTAACGACTTCGTAGATCAAATTGCATAATCTACTTTAATCTAAAAAATCATGATCATTACTAGCATTGAATCTAACTCAGAGTGGAAACCTCTTACTCGATATGGGGTTACTATTCCTGGTTATTATGTGAATACGTGTGGAGATATCTACACCACTTTTCGCAATAAATTTAAATCCTGGCGTTACAAGTATAGTAAGCGTGGTCGCTTGGATGAATGCAACTTCACCGTTGTCATTAGTCCAGAATTGTTTGAAGACTTTGATCACGTTAGTACCAAGGGTGGTACTAAATCTGTGATGAATATTACTGTCCACAAGGCAGTGATGGAAGCATGGAAGCCTGTCGATGAGTATCCTCCAGAGGTACTCAAGGAAGTCTGGAACACTCTTCCCGAGGAAGCAAAGCAATGGGTGCGCGACACTGTGGTGATTGACCATATTGATGGCGATCCATCCAACAACAAACTCGACAACCTCAGGTACGTGACTCCGAAGGAGAACAATGCTCAGAGAAAGGCCAGTTTATAAACTGTCCACTACCGCCCCACGGGGCGGTTTTTTAGTGTATTGTATATACATACCAAACGGATCAACCAAATGCCTTCTCAAGTGAACTACATCGAAGAACTTCGCAGTCTCTATGGTTCTGAGTTTACGGCTGCAGACATCCGTGGATTTTGTGCCTCTCACGATGTTGCATATCAGACTATTACCAAACGACTTGAGCAATATAAGGTTGGTCGCGGCAAATGGAATCTGGAAGTAACTCAACGTAAAGTGGAAGAAATTGAACGTAACTATCAAGCACCTGCTGCTATGCCTGTAGTTCAGCAGAATCTTATTCCTGCAAAAGATGAGAACTTTGTTCCATTCGGCAACTTTGCTGATGTAAAACGTATTGTTAAGTCTAATATGTTCTACCCTGTATTCATTACTGGTCTTTCTGGTAATGGCAAGACTCTTGGTGTGGAGCAAGCATGTGCTCAACTTGGACGTGAACTTATCCGTGTAAACATTACTATTGAAACTGATGAAGATGATCTTATCGGCGGGTTTCGTCTTGTTAATGGTGCTACTGTATGGCACAATGGACCAGTCATCGAAGCACTCCAGCGTGGAGCAATCTTGCTCCTTGATGAGATTGACCTAGCCTCCAATAAAATCCTTTGTCTTCAATCAATCCTTGAAGGTAAGGGGGTGTTCTTGAAGAAGACTGGTGCATATGTTCAACCAGCATCTGGTTTTCAAATCTTTGCCACTGCTAATACCAAGGGTAAAGGTTCTGAGGATGGTCGCTTCATCGGCACCAATGTTATGAATGAAGCATTCCTTGAGCGTTTTCCTGTGACCTTTGAGCAGGAGTATCCTACTGTCGCTGTTGAGACTAAAATTCTCACCAAAGTTTGTGACGATGAGAACTTCTGCAAGCGCCTTGCTGACTGGGCAGACATCATCCGCAAGACTTTCTATGATGGTGGTGTCGATGAGGTGATCAGCACACGTCGCCTGGTTCACATCACTCGTGCATATGCTATCTGGGGTGACAAACTGAAAGCAATTCAAGTCTGTCTCAATCGTTTCGATGAAGAAACCAAGAGTGCATTCACTGATCTTTATGCTAAGATCGACGCTGATGTTGACACTGACACTACTGACACTATTGACAACACTACGGAGTTTTGATACAATGAACTATGATGAACTGATCAAAGAAGGTTACGAAATGAGTGGAGAAGGTTTCTGGATTCCACCAGATAAGAATGACGATAGAATAACCCTTACTAATGATGATGTAATAACCTTTAATGAAGGCAAACGTCACAAGTACAACGAGGAAGAAATCCTCAAGGAGCTCAGAGATTACATCTCTGGAACTTATAATCAGCATTATTCTGCTGGTGATGATAGGATTCAAACCCTTGATCTTATCGAAGCTTGTGGTGATGGTGAAGCATTCTGCCGATCCAACATTCTCAAGTATGCCTCTCGATATGACAAGAAAGGCACCGCCCGTCGTGACATTATGAAGATTCTGCATTATGCTGTGCTTCTAATGCATTTCAATGACAAAAACGCTAACCGTGAAATCTACCCTCAATGACAATGAAACTCTCTGACAAAACTCTCAACCTGTTGAAGAACTTTTCTTCAATCAATCAGTCTCTTGTCTTCAAGCAAGGAAGTCAACTTCGCACGATGTCAGTAATGAAAAACATCTTGGCTGAGGCAACTATCACCGAGGAGTTTCCTAAGGACTTTGGTATCTATGATCTCAATCAGTTCCTGAACGGTCTGTCTTTACATCGTGATGCTGACCTAGATTTCAAGAATGATTCTTATGTATTCATTCGGGAAGGTAAAAATCATTCCAAGTATTTCTTTGCTGATCCCACTGTTATTATTGCTCCCCCAGACCAAACTCTGACTCTTCCTAGTGTTGATGTTGCTTTTGATCTGACTACTGCTCAACTTGAAAAAGTTCTTAAGGCAGCAGCAGTGTATCAATTACCTGATCTCTCTGTCATTGGTGAAAATGGAGTAGTCAAACTCATTGTCCGCGACAAAAAGAATGACACTTCTAATGTCTATTCTGTGGTAGTTGCTGAATCTAATGATGAGTTTTCTTTTAACTTCAAGGTTGAGAACATCCGCGTAGTTCCTGGAACTTATGAGGTTAAGATCTCTAAGAAACTTCTTGCTTGCTTTACTTCTAAGGATCATGACCTCCGTTACTTTATTGCACTAGAACCCGATTCTACTTTTGGTTGATGACCAAAGTTGATGTCCTTATGAGAGTATTAGGCAGTGGTCTTGTGATCATTGCCTACTTTACTATCCTCCATATCAATACAACACTTGGTGTCGTATTGCAGATGGTGGGTGATAGTATTTCAATTCCTTACTTTGTAAGGACAAAATCTTGGGACATCGTTATTATGGTTACATTCCTCCTAGTGATCTCTGTATCGCATTTGCTATGAACATCTTTGTCACTGACGAGTCTCCCGCCAAGTCTGCTGAGGTTCTACCTGACAAGCACATTGTCAAGATGCCTCTGGAGACCTGCCAGATGCTCGCTATAGTCGCCTCAGACAAGTGGGGGCATGGTTATGGTACTTTGCCTAAGGCAGATGGCAACGCCTATGCTACAGAGAAAGGAGCGTTCCGTAATCACCCCTGCACTAAGTGGGCAAACGAGACTATAGCAAATGCTCGCTGGTTGCTTGAGCATGGTGTTGCATTATGTGACGAGTATTACAATCGGTATGGAAAAAACCATACCTGCTATAGGACTCTCCTTGCTGCTGACGAGATCATTCCTTATGTGAAGTGGGATGATCACACTCCTTTTGTCTTTGCAGGACCTGATGAGTTCAAGCTTGACACTTCAATATCCATCTTTGACAAATATAAGATGTATGTTGCATCTAAACCATGGGTGTGCGATAATTATCTTCGTCTCCCCAACCGTAAACCTGAGTGGGTGTAATGAAAGCAATTAGGGTTGATGTGAAAACCCAAGTCACTGTCCTCATTAACGATGATGATGATCACTGGGCAATCAAACACAATGCAATGCAACAAGTGCATGATGATATTCATTGGCACTTAAAAGACAAATTTATTATTGGTTATGATTATGCGTAGTGACTTTCTTTGGGTTGAAAAATACCGACCCAAAACAATTGATGAGTGTATTCTCCCTAGTGAACTGAAAAAGACCTTTCAAGACTTTCTCAGTAAAGGTGAGATTCCAAACTTACTCTTATCTGGACCTGCTGGTGTAGGTAAGACAACTGTGGCCCGTGCTCTATGTGAACAACTGGGTTGCGATTATATTATTATTAATGGATCTGATGAAGGACGATTTCTGGACACGGTACGAAACCAAGCAAAGAACTTTGCTTCGACCGTATCACTTCAAGCACTGGATGCAAAGCACAAAGTCATCATTATTGACGAAGCTGACAACACAACCCATGATGTACAACTCCTCTTACGGGCGAATATTGAGACATTTTATAACAACTGTCGCTTCATCTTCACCTGTAATTTCAAAAACAAAATTATCGAACCTCTCCACTCCCGATGTGCGGTGGTCGAATTCGGAATTCCAAACAAGAAAAAACCAGAAATTGCAGGACACTTCTTCAACCGTGTCAGGACTATTCTTGAGACAGAGAATATCGAATATGATCAGAAAGTATTGGCAACGTTAATCAACAAACACTTTCCTGACTGGCGTCGTGTACTCAACGAGTTGCAACGTTACTCAGTTAGTGGTAGTATAGATAGTGCTATTCTTGCTTCGTTTAGTGATGTCTCGGTCAGTGAGTTGCTTAAGTTTCTTAAGGAGAAGGATTTTCAAGCGGTCAGGAAATGGACCGTTAATAATTTGGACAATGATCCTAGTGTACTTCTTCGTCGTATTTACGACTCTCTTACTACATCCCTTGACGGTCCTAGCATTGCTGCTGCTGTCCTCATTATTGCTAAGTATCAATATCAAATTGCGTTCGTAGCAGACCAGGAAATAAACCTTTTAGCAGCACTAACAGAAATTATGGTGGAGTGTAACTTCAAATGATCGATCTCAAACTTATTCGCGTCGTAACTGGTGAAGAAGTCATCGCAGAACTTGTTTCTGAAACCGATGATACTATCACTGTTCAACATGGTCTGGTGGTTCTACCCAACGGACAATCCTATGGATTTATGCCATGGGCAACTGTAATTGACAGGGAGAAACCTGAAATTACTCTGGATCGAAAGCACGTTATTTACGTTGCTGAAGTAGATCCAACTGTCACCAAGAAGTATAATGAACTTTATGGCAGCAAAGTCATTACCCCTGATGAAAAGAAACTAATTATCTGATGAAGTCCTACAAGACACCATTACGTTATCCAGGGGGTAAGTCCCGTGCTTGCGTTAAACTAGAAACCTTTCTCCCTGATCTCAGGGACTACAGAGAGTTTCGTGAACCTTTCCTTGGTGGTGGCAGTGTAGCCATTCATATCACCAAGAAGTATCCGCACCTAGACATCTGGGTGAATGATTTGTATGAACCTCTGGTCAACTTCTGGAAGACTTTGCAGGATGATGGATACAAAATGTTCAAGCGTCTTCAGGAACTGAAGTCTCGCTATCCCGATCAAGAATCCGCCAGAGGATTGTTTTTAGAAGCAAAGGAACTTGTAAATGACCATTCCATTTCCCCTCTATTTCGTGCTTGTAGTTTCTACGTTATTAACAAGTGCTCTTTTTCTGGTCTCACTGAGTCCTCATCCTTTAGCAGGCAAGCGTCTGACTCCAACTTCTCAATGCGAGGAATCGAGAAGCTTCCAGGTTACACCCAGATAATTGAAAACTGGAAGATCACAAACATCAGTTATGAGAAACTCTTAACTGACAACCGAGATACTTTCACATACTTAGATCCTCCATACGATATCAAAGATAACTTGTATGGTAAGAAGGGTGATATGCACAAGTCCTTTGATCATGATGTCTTTGCTAGTAATTGTGATCGCTTTGTTGCTCCTCAACTCATATCTTATAATTCGTCTCAACTGGTCAAAGAAAGATTCAAAACTTGGGAAGCAGGAGAGTTTGGTCTTACCTATACAATGCGTTCTGTAGGTGAGTATATGCGAGAGCAGAAAGAACGCAAGGAACTCGTACTCTTTAATTATGAAATGCCAGGTCACATTGTTTAAGGCAGGAACGGTCTTTAAAGAAGAGGTGATTGCTAGGGATTATCAAGATGCAAAACAAGTTGCTCTTGCTCGTAATCCTGGAGCAACAATTGTTAGCGTTACTGCGGTTTTTAATTAATGGAACTCAAAGACTGGCTCAATAGTATCAACATCAACAAAGAAGACTTGAGTGAAGACATCAAGTCTTATCCCCCATACATTGTCAATCGCTGCTTATCAGGACACATGGATGCTGTGCTGTTTGTTAATCAAATGAACATGCACTCTCATCTTAACAAAGATATGCAATATAAATTTTTGCTAAATAGTCTGAGAAAACGGAAGAGATATTCTCCGTGGCTCAAGAAGGAAAAGGTAAAGGACCTTGAGGCAATAAAATCTTACTATGGATATAGTAATGAAAAAGCACTCCAGTCTTTGAAAATTCTAACTAGAGAACAAATCGACTTTATTAAACAGCGACTTGACGTTGGAGGCACACGATGACAACTAATAGCATTCAGGAACCTGAAGTTACTTGGTCACAAGATAACATGATCGAAGTAGCACTGAATGAACCAGATGATTTTTTGAAAGTAAGAGAAACTCTAACACGCATTGGTGTTGCTTCTCGTAAAGAAAAGAAACTGTATCAGTCCTGCCATATTCTGCATAAGCAGGGCAGATACTATATCGTTCATTTTAAGGAACTGTTTGCTCTTGATGGTAAACATGCCAATCTGACTCTTAATGATGTTCAGCGTCGTAACAGAATCACTCAACTTCTTTGTGACTGGGGTTTGATTAGTGTTGTGAATCCTGAAGCAGTTGAGAGTATTGCTCCACTCAATCAGATCAAAGTGTTAGCATATAAAGAAAAAACTGAGTGGATTTTGGAGACTAAGTACAACATCGGTAAGAAAAAGAAAGTTGAAGCAGCCTAAATAAACCGTCGCTCTTTCGTGCGCGACACGCTACAACGGAATATAACGCTACCAGAAGGCAGGGGCTTGCGCTCCTGCCTTCTTTATGCTATGGTATGTGGGTAATCAATCATGAGATCATGCCGCTTTCTACCGTTTTTGACACTGCCATCAATATCTCAGATTATGTCTGTTCTTTTTTGATGAAAAGTTGATGGACCCCGATAATTGGTCTTTTCCAGTTACAGATAAGGGTATTGATGGGGTTGAAATTATTGAAAAGAGGTTTGGTCTTTGGAAAGATACTACAAAGCAGAACAACATCGGTCGTTACCTTGGCACTGATGCTCAAAAAGTCACCTTAATTAAGGAAGACATCGAACAGAATGGTGTTGATTGCAGTCAACCCCCTGTCTATATCGACATTGATACAGGAGATATCATTACTGGCGGTCATCGCCATGATGCATGTGCTATGCTTGGCATTCCTGGTTACATGATTGTCTTTGTTCGTTGTAAGAATGACTGGGCACGAAAGCGTCTTTCTAAAGCTCTTAATAACGAGCGTGTGTTTCATGCAACTCTCAACAACGAAGCAGAAGTTATCGAACACATCAAGTTTGGTATTGCCAAAGACGAAATTACTTGTCAGCAAGATATTGAGAACGAAGTTCGATTAATTTCTAATAATTCTTTGAGTAAAGTCGTGCAAGGTCGTCTTGTAAAAGAGATGGTCAGTTTTATTCATAATAGTGGTAACACTAATGTCAAGTTAGAGCGTTACACTTCTCATAATGAGAAAACTCATCAAGATTATGTTGATCGTTCTACTGATAATTATGTTAGAGATGTTTTGAATAATCCAGAAGTCCGTAATTATTATGTTAATATGGATAACTGGGGGTCACGAACTAATCCTTTGATTACGGAGGCATCAAGAACTCCTCTCAATTCATGGATGAATATACAAGCATCTGTTTCTCTCCCTTCACGTACAGAATCTCTTTCAGTCAAGCGTGACAAAGTTCATGGCGTTGCTTTGAATACTCTTGCAACTACTCTTGATAAAGTATTCATGTATAAAGTTGCCAACGGTTGCTACCCATGGCAACATAGAAACTGTGATCATGCCTTCTTAGCACAAGATCATCATATGGAAGGTGTACAAAGAAGGTGAATTTATTCGACTCTGATAACCGAATAAAAATGTAGGGG
>FUIF01015765.1_pt1 | contig 12183 bp, 21 predicted proteins | sample 1003461 | NCBI WGS metagenome assembly FUIF01 (sample SAMEA80401918, study PRJEB19352) | marine metagenome | reverse complement strand
ACGGTATCACCCACGATCTTGATGACCGGGAAACGGTTGTCTATGCACATCTCCGCGATGTCGTCTACCGCTGTAGAAAAACCTTTCGGGACTGGCGGAAGATTTCCGCTCTCCGCAAAGAACTTATCAACCGGGGGCCATGCTTCGTTGGGCAGCAAGGTCCTCAGGACAACATTCCCATCGAGGTAGAATATGAGATGATTGCTGTCGTGTATGACTCTGTGAATTGAACGATTGAGTCGAATCAACTCATCAATCGCAAAACTTGGAATCTGGAATTCTCCGGGGATAGACGGTGTTCGCACCACCGTCACGTTGTTGGTAGCGTGAGCGTAACCGCCTTTCAACAGACTGGACATCGCCCACGGGCGAGAGGCATCGTCACTGATGAAAGATCTTATTCGTCGTAGACTATCGACCAATTCCGTCCCGGCGATACCCTCCAATTCCTCGCCAGACTCCTGCGGTAGGGAGTAAGTCGCGGTCGAGAGCGGCATTGGGACTCGGTAGCGTCCTTTCGAGACCGTGAGCTTTTCGTCTTTGACTGTGATCTTGGCATCTTCCCCTGCCTTCTGCATGGCGCGGTAGAATCGTTCCGCGGGTACCAGTATAGACTGATCGCAGGGGGACGGGTACCGAGCGCGAATGCTCACTCGTCCGTCGCTCGCATGAATGTGACCGTCGGCAAAGTAGATGTGATCTAACCCAGCAGCCAGAGACTTGTCGCTGACAATCGGGCGAACCATCTTCAAGGTATCAAGTCGGTTCACCACGTCTCCGTCTGGTTTCTTCGGTGATTATTTGGTGGCAGGGATCGCACACCAGTACCCCGTCCTCGAGTGCCTCATTTCCAAACCTCTCGTAGGTCGTATGATGGACCGAGAACTTTGTGTCGTACCCGTAGTCATATATCCCACAATTCTGGCATCGCGCACGGTCTCTGAACCAAATCTTGTCGCGCCAAACACGGTAGTGATAGGGGTTGGGGTGATCGACATCTGGGCGTCTGTCATGCGGTGGCTTGGGAATCAATTCTTCTTTGTAGGCCACCTTTCAAATGCTCCCAAAATTCACCAGTTCTAATTTCTTTGTGGTCCCACTGAGCATCAGCTAGATCTCTGAGCCATTCAACCCGAGAGGGAAGCTCTGTTCTAGATTCAAGAAAACTCTGGTAGGAATCAAAGCTCACCGGTCGTGCCATAGAGTAGCGACCTGCGATAGTCGGTACCCCGGCAAGAGCCGATTCACATCCTGCGATAGAAGTGTCCGTCACACAAGCTTTCGCCCCTTCCAATGCGAGACGAATATCATCTTGTCCGTGGTTGTCAATCTTCCAGCCAGTGGACTTTATCCAATCAGAACTTTGACCGTCGGCCGGATGCGGACGATACACGACTTTCTCGTAGGCGGGTATCTGCTCAACTTGATCCATCAGCCAACGAGTTTTGACCCCATAATCGCCGCACACCAGAACGTAACCCTTCGCTGATAACTTCCACGGCTGTAGATCGAATTTCAAAAAGTGCTTCGCGGCTCGGTCGTAACTACCAGTCGGCATGAAATCCGCAGCGGTGTTGAAGCCATCCCAGCCAATCGCGACCATATCGTGGCGTGACCCGAAGAAGCAACGATTGACTGTAATCAATGGCCAACCTTCTTTGCGGCACGTGGCCTCGGTCTGCTTCCACGAATTGTTTGCGAAGATGACATGGATTGAACCGGGTCCCGCACAATCCAACGTCGTGTGCCTGTGAGTGAAACCGTGGCGGGCAAAACCCGATTGAAACCACGGTAGGTATTGCCGTTGCCATGGCACATGGTTGGCGTGGATCATGACGTCAATCATAGGTCAAACAATCCAATAGGCTCAACCAGATTTTCGTACTCAATGCCGCGGTAGAGCTCTGACATCATCAAACGATTCCAGGTCGCGCGTTCCACAAAATCAGCCCGCAGCCCGTCCCACGTGAAACCCCACTCCTTCATGCGTCTATCAACGGCCTCACGTTCTGGTTCCGTCAGGTTGATGTAATGCTTTCCTGCCAGGTGCCGGTTAGGTGAATCATCACTGATTGAAACAATGTAGAGCTCTGGGGTTGCGTAGATGTGCCCGTAGGCTGCGATCATGATCCACGTAGCGGAGTCAACCGAGTGCCAGGGCACGGTCGTCATCATCGGGTATCCAGTGGTGGCTAGTCCGTGGGTCCTGACTCCTTTCGGGATCTTTCCGTGAACCTCTTTAGCCCACGTCCGTCGATGACGCTCGCCAAGATCGTTTCGGGGGCTGACACAGATATAGGCACCCATCCGGCACACCTCCGCCAACCTTTCTTCATCTTCGTTCTGGTGAAACACGGGGACGATTCGATTCCCGAACCTTTCCTCGAGAACGCGATAGTTATCATCACTGATTCTAATCGCGTCTTCAATCTCGCTCGGGCTTGCCGTGACACCCGGGGATCCGGGGATCTTATCAAGGTTAATGAGCCACACCTTCTCGATGTCGCCGATGACATCAATGAGCCGCGAATACACCTCGATGAGCTCAGGTAGAACAACCTCCTCACCTTTACTCCAGGCAGTAAAGGCGCCGGAATCGAGCATAATTTCGTATGACGAATCAATCGTGGCGACCAACGGGCTCGTTTTTTCAGCATACTTGAAATAAGAGCCGTGGCAGGAAAATAAGCGGTAACGTGGCGAACCGAGACGCTCATCTGTCTCAATGACTCCTTTGCCGATGCCTGAAAAGAAAGGTTCACGTCAGTTTGAGTATTTGCTGTCAAACCTCTCGAGAATCAGTTTCTTGAGGTCGTGGTCGTTCCACTGGTAATTGTCAGGGATATCGAGGATTACCTTCGCAGGGATGTTTTCCGGGTCCATACAGCGGATGAACTCTCCGAATCTCGCGTCGTAGATGGCATGATGGATGTCTTCCATGAAGACAACCAAATCGGCCCAGTGGATCAAGACCTCGTCCACTGGAATGATCGCATAGTCGTGGACTCCGGCGCTGCGCGTATTGAAACCTTTCTCGATGTGCAAGACGTTGGCCGCTGTCGGTGATCTCAAGCATCCCGCCGAACAGATGCAGAGGACCTTGAGGGCGGTCCCTTGGTAGGGGTTCTTCGCGACATGGGCGCGGTTATTGTCGAGCATCAGTGCGCCACTCCCGGAACCAAGATCTGCGATGGCTGTTGCTGGCGCATGTCAGGGTGGACCCAGACCGCATGAGGCCAGAACGGAATGCCGCCGCGGGGCGTGAACTGCCCCTGCACCTCAACGCGGATCGGCTCAACCGCTTCGATGAAGTCGTTCATGATCTTGTTCACGCAGGCTTCGTGGAACGTGCCGAACATGCGATAGGCGCCGAGGTAGAGCTTCAGACTCTTCGACTCAACACAAACCGCGCGCGGGACGTAGTTGATCATGATGACCGCATAGTCGGGCTGACCTGTCTTGGGGCACAAGGTCGTGAACTCCGGAACCCGGATGTCCACCTTGCCGCCGACTTGATTCGGGTTCTCACCGTTGTCGACCCAGAACGGATTGGGGAACGTCTCGAGGATCGAAGCGGTAGGCTCGTTGTATAGGTAATCAGTTTCAGACCCGAGGGCCCTTAGTTTATCGGTCATGTTTATCGTGCCTTTTGTAGGATGAGAAGGGGCTGGTTATGCGGACCACGTTCCACCCAGGCGATAATCTGGGGCAGATGTGTGTCCAGTTCAAAATAATCGGTCCAGTCTTTCAGGCGCTTGAGACGCCGCGCGATATCGGCTACCCACTCAGGCGTAACCGGAGTCATCTCACATAGAGCACCGCGGGTCTCGTTGTCGTGCCGCAGAAGCTGCCAACCGCGTCCATATAAACGCTGGTTGATATAATTCGGTCGTGACGGGCTGGCTGTAATGCTGAAGCGAAGCAGCTCAAAGTCACAGGTGAAAGGCTGTGAGCCATGCACCAAGCAACGACCTAGTTCAACGTCTGGCCGGTGCTGCTGGACTTGCCCGTCCCGCTTGTTGAGGAATCGGCAGTGGTGGTCCGTGTGGTCCGCTTGGACGTTGGATCGAAGAGTGAATCGAGATCCGTTGAAATGAACTTCGCGCGGAACCAGCTCGGTGTCAAAAGAACGAAGTACAGAATCAGAAGGAGCGGGGTCAATATCAGGTAGATAATCAAGAGTGAAGCGTGAACAGCAACCACCGCAATTAGAAGGGCAACTGAAGCCACGAAAAATCGCAGGAGAAACCTGAATGTCCTTTGGATCATATCGCTTGCCTTTGTATTCAAACGGCTCCTTAGTTACGACGGCGAAATATGCGGTGACAATCTTGTCGAAACTATCTTTGTGAGTCGCCATCTTTCTCGAGCCTTTCTAAATAGGTAGCCAAGAACGGCTGGTGGTATTGTAGAACAAAACCAACCTCGTTGTTCGCTTTCACTCGCTCAAAGAAACCCCATTCTTTGGTTCGTCCAAAGTGGACGAAGAGCGTCCAGGTTTGCGGGACAATCTTCGCGATGCGATGAAAATCGTCGAACCGGAGCCGATTGAAGAACCTGACCCGTCGAACGGTGGCCACCATACCAGACCGAGGATCAAAATGACGGATCCTTTCTTCAAGATAGCTGCCAGCAAGTACCACCGCATATGAACGATCCCACGGGTGGTCGTGGAACCAATCGTCACCGTCGCCTGAGTAGAAACGATGCAGGAAAAAAGTCATCCCAAGGAACGAGCCGAGGAAGTAACGACGCATATACAGCACTTCGCTATCCACTCCGCGCATGATATCCTGGTAATACCCACGTTTACTTTCGTCTTTGTCTCGCATTGAGACGGGACGATAGTTTTTCACCATCTGGCTAAGAAATCGCCGCATCCAAAAATTCCTTCTTAGCTGACGGATCGTCTTGGAAGACACCGTGCAGAGCTGTCGTAATGGTTGAGTGACCTTGCTGGCACACACCACGAGATTCCATGCACATATGGCGGCACTCCAAGCGAACTGCCACGCCTTTGGGCTCAAGATTCGTGTTGAGAGCGTCCGCGATCTGTTGGGTGAGTCGTTCCTGAACTTGCAACCGGCGAGCGAAGATTTCCACCACACGGTTCAGCTTGGACAAGCCCACAATCTTTCCATTCGGAATATACGCGACCGATGCCTTACCGAAGATTGCGGCAAGGTGATGCTCACAGTGCGAATAGACCGGGATATTACGGACCATTACCATTTGGTTATAGTCTTCACCACCGTCCTCGAATACCTTCAAAACATCGGCGGGATCCTGACCATAGCCGCTGGTCCATTTTTGCCACGCCTTAGCAGCGCGACCGGGAGTCTCCAGCAATCCACCGCGGGTAGCATCCTCGCCGACGAATTGCAGGAGGCGCGTGAAAATGTCATCAGTCGAGCTCTCGACCGTACCCTCCCACGGGAAAACCAACCAGCCATCATGCTCCTGTGCATTGAACAGAACATGAAACGGGCGTCCGGGCCACGCCTGGACCACCCTGTCACGAGTTTTTCCGCTATCGAGAATATCATCGACGACATGCGTAGCCGCCGCGTAATTATCAACCAGCTTGGTTTCACGGAGACCGTACCTTCGGAGAGCTTCAGTCACCATTACCGCAGGTACAATTCCCCCGCGCGGCACCCCGATGATAGACGGGGCAGGTTTATTGTGGACCCTGACATCAGTGTATATCAAGCGGGCGACAGAATCAGCGCGACGCTGGATCTCGTCGAGAGTGACATGGTGGTACTTATCCATGAGAAGAAAGCAGCGCCTTCCACGATTCTCGATCTTCGTATTCCAGAGGATCTTCCCAGCCAACGGAGTCGAACGCCTCGAGGCGCTCAACACAGGCGCCGCACTTACCGCAAGCCTTGTCACGGCCGTTGTAGCAGGTCCAGGTGTCAATGTAGCTGTGGGAGTTCAAGCCTGCTTTGTCACGGCCGTACTCGAGGATCTTGGCTTTGTCAAGATCAATGAATGGGGTGTGGATCTTCACCGGCTGGTAGTTCGCAATAGCGGTGGCGCCGTTCAAAGCCTCGAAAAACTCTGCTCGGCAATCGGGGTAAATATCATGGTCACCTGAATGTGCGCCGCACCAGACATCCGGGATCTTGCGGCTCACCGCGTAGCCGACCGCGATAGACAGCATGATCATATTCCGGTTAGGCACGACCGTCGACTTCATATTCTCCTCAGCATAGTGGCCTTCGGGAATGTCGATGTGGTCTGTCAAGGACGACCCACCCAGGAGATCTTTGATCGGCAGATTCACGATCCTGTGATCGACGCCCAGCATCTTGCAAACGCGGTGGGCGGCCTCCAGTTCGCGGCTGTGGCGCTGTCCGTAGTTGAAGGAAATCGCGGCTACGCGGTCCGCGCGATGCGTTTGGATAGCGGCATGGAGTGTAGTGAACGAGTCCATCCCGCCTGAGTAAATGACAAGAGCTCTCATTGAGCACCTCCTTGGTACTTGATGAAATCAACAATCAAAGCGATATTGGCAATTGAGTAACCGATGAAACAGAAACCCATCGCCCAACGATTTGCCTGAAAATACTCACCTGATTGCAGTAGGTAGAGGACCGCCGCAATCGCCAGATAAATCCACGGCGGCATCCACTCGGGCAACATCAGTCATCGCTCAGTTCAGCGACGGCCGAGCATTTCGCGGTCTCGTCTATCACTACCTTGTAGAGACGGACTGGGGTGCCGTCCAGCTGGCTGGGACCTACGGTGTGCAACAGGTAATCAGCCATGTTCTCCGCAGTGGGGTTAAATGGGACCACCACAACCCCAGGCATCTCGAGCATCGCCTCAAGGTAGGGGTCTTCTTCCCAGACCAGGAAATTGTGGTCCCAAACGTTCTCGATCCACATGCAGAGCCGCTGCTTGATGACGCTGAAGTCAATCACGCGGCCAAGGTGGTCTAGATTTTTGGCCTCACAGTAGAAGTGAACCCGGTAATTGTGGCCGTGGAGTTTGGCGCACTTGCTTTCGTGTCCTGCGACTCGGTGGCCGCAGGAGATGTCGTGGTATCGTGTGGCGGTAAACGCAGTGGACATCTATCTCCCCAAATGGTATTCTTTCGCCAGCAACGGCCTATCAATTGACAGACGCTGCCGCAATCACGGTAATTGAATTGCTTTGTGGACTTGGTAGCTGAACCGGTAGCCATAATTCATAGCTGAGTGTATCGCGGTGAGCTCATTCGGCCGAGTTCTTTCAACATCATACTCGTCGCACGGCTGAATATACACATAAGAGGGCGGTACTGTAAGCGGTGGGCGGGCCAACTTCAAATCACGCTTCTTTTTCTGGGTACTCACAAACGGGAGACCGTCCACTGGGCAGACTTCGCCTTCCTTGACGATATACTTCCAGGCGAGGGCGTGTTCAGCAATCATCGGGTGAATCTTTCCGGTCTTCGGTGATACCACAATATCAACCTTGCGGCTTGTGATAAGGGGCATCAAACCATCTAGCCAGTATATACCGTTCGTTTCAATCTGAACTGTGAAGCCCTCAAAAGCCAGCGCCTCACAAAGCGGCACGATGTTCTGGCGCATCGGCTCCCCACCACTCAACACCACCAAAGCAACCTGATTGCCATCAGTGTAACCGCGGACGGCTGTCAGTATCTTTTCAACCGACATGGTCTCACGATTGCTCTCGAAATCGGTGTCGCAGTACCAACAGGCTAGATTGCACCCCCACAGCCTGATGAACACCGCCGCGCGTCCAGCATGTGGCCCCTCACCCTGAATGGTAAGGAAATGCTCCTGGACTGTCAGGCGCTGACCGTCCTTTTGGTGTTCTGCTTTTCGGAGCGGGTTATCGCCGAACATACTTGCCTTCAACTTTCTTGATATGCTTCGGAGTCGTCGGGCAGACGCCTTCCTTGTTCAAGTCACTGAGCGCGGTTTGGATCGTCGTCCAGGTAGAACCGTAGATAGACGTCAAGAGCTGGTCGCGAGTATAGCTGGCATTGGGGTCAGTAAACAGGACGTCAAGACATCGTAGGACCGAAATCTTCTTCAGGTAGGGGCCCTTCTTCTTTTTCAGAAGGCGCATAGCCTTATCAGCCCCCGGCCACTCCTCCACCCCAAGAAACTGGAGGAGGTGGCTCCGCGGCAAATTCTCTACTTCTCGAGGAGAAACAATGTAGTAGAAGACGCCGTGGGAAATCAAATTAAACCGTTCTAAGGTCTCTGGTGAACGGGTCCAGCCTACGGAGCGGATCGGCATGTATTCCTTGGAATCGTATCCAAGGACGATGGTAATGAGTCTGGCCATGTTGTTTCCTTTCTTCGGCCAAGATAGTAGCTTGTTTCAAACCCTGAAACAAGGTCCGTTTCCACTTCAGGTGGACCAAGCCTGGTAGGGGCCGCCGTACGCTTTTGGGGGAGGAGAAACGGCGGAGTGGGTGCCCGTTGTGTCCCTAGGTGGGCTGACCTAGTGTGTACCCGTGTGGGCGGACAGAAGAGCCGGTTACGCGGCTTCAGCGAAATTCAGTTCCGCTACCTCGTCAATCAGGGTGTGGAGTTTCTGCGTCCGCGACGTCAGTTCCGGCAGACTGTGGCCTTTCAGTGCCTCAGTGGCAGCATTGAAAAGGCGCCAGGCGCTGCGGCCCGTGGCTGCAAACTGCTCGTGATCTGGCACATCCCACTGCTGAACGACCTTCTCGACTCGCTGCGTGGTGATAACCCCACGGCGCAGCATCTCGACGATTGTGAACTCGGCCTCGAAGTCGCTGAACTGACGACCTTTGTAGGCGTCGTATCGTATGGTGTTGGTCTTCTCGACGTCAACCAGCTTGTGGACCGTATCGTCGATCAGCAGCGGCAGATCCTCAAGGATCATCGCCGTATGCTTGCGGCCCATCGTGATACCGCCCGTGAATGCCAGGTTATCGCATACGAAAACGCCGCTGCCGGCTGCAAGCTCAGCCGCAAACCATTTGGCGTGGCTGTTACGCAGACCAACCACCGTCGCATAATCCGCGTCGATCGTCGATCCAATCTGCATGACGCCGAACATATTCGCGTCTGCGATCTTCGTTTTGCCTTTGCCGCTGACCGCAGGCACCGAGGCGCTGGACAATGCGAACGCGGAATCGACGACGCGCAAGCCCTGGGCATTCAGCCTGTCTTCGACCAGGTCCACGAAGTAGTCATGGGCGATAGGCGTATGGGTTTCGGTGCAAGGCGGCACCTGCGAGCGACCCAGATCACGGCGGTCAACGTAGTTGGCGCCACAGTGGGCAATCAGGTTCAAGTTTGACATCTTTCTCTCCTTTCGTGAATGTCTGAGTTAAAACTCGCAGATAATAGTAACTGCCTCACTCACGAATGCAAGCCTCCAATTGTGTCCTAGGGCACAGATTCACGCTCCCGTAACTTCAGGTCAATCTGCGTGGCGGGCGCACCACCGAAACTGTAGGTCACCCAAGTTTCGCCCCATGCGTTGTTGCCCATCTCCACGTCGTTGATATAGAACGTATCCCACGTCACTCGATCACTGACGTTACAAGTCAGGCCACCGCTGAACAAAACAGCGCGATCGCCGTTAGGCGTGAAACCGCTGTTGCCGGTGTAGTCGTAGCCGACACCTGCGACAGGAGGGCAAGTCTCCAGCAGGGACGAGCAACCCGTGACAAGCATCGCGCTGAGTATCAAAATCCTTTTTACCATCGGTTCATCTCACATAGTTCACGGGCCCACGAGCCCTGCCAATCGCATCGCCGGCCGTAGCGACGATGCAGCGTTTTCATCTGATCGAGGTTGTCCTCGCAGATCGTATCCCAGATGTCATGCCAGACCATACCGTAGCGGACGCCCTTAGGCGGTTGCCACTCCAGGCAATCGGCGATGACGATTTCGATCTTGTCGTCCCAGCGGTCTTCGAGATACTGGCCGACCAGTTCATGCACCTCGGGCGCAATCTCGATGACGGTGACCGATTCGACTTCCTCTTTCCGGAGGCAGGCTTCAGCGACCATACCCAGTCCCAGGCCGTGAATCAGAACATGGCCTTTCGCTTCGATCACAGGCCATACATGGTCACGCATTTCGGCGGGTGTGTTAGACATCACTATCGTGCCATTACGGACCAGCTTGACGTATTGGCCGGGTTTAATACCGCGGCTGCCGTGGCCTGGAGAAAAAGCGCACCGCAGGTTATGAAGCGATGCATCTTGCTCGGTGACCTCGAAATACTTGATCGCGAAGTCACCGCACTCAGCCTCGGGTGGTGGCGGATCCAACCGCATCAGGTCCATGGCGTTCATTTCGGCTCTACCAGCCACAGGCTGGCCAAGTAGGCCACTGCCTCTGCTTTGTGTTCATGCTTCGGCTCAAAAGAGCCCTGGATCACCGACAGGTGACGTTGAGCAGTTACGGAGTCAATCCCCGGCTTGGTCTCAGGCCATTCCTTCAAACCACTAAAGAACCATCTGGAAGCCCATTTACACTAAGGGCTTGAACCGTTGGGGGAAGAAAATTCGCGTGGAATTTCTTCTCTAGACGGCATTAGGTCCATCACAGAAGCGGGGAAGGCGAGGGTAGCGTCGTCTATTACTGTAGGCTGAGCCCACTTAGACTTTTCCTCGTTGTGGATCCCAGCGAACAATCTGATTTCGTAGGGGCTGCTATGGCATCGACGAATGTCGACTGTCTCGATTTTGTTCTGGTCATAATACCCAAACTGAAAACCCGCGGAGGAGTGCTCGCCTTTCTCCAAAGAGACCAGGCAAACATTGTCATACTTCTCCATCAGGTCTGCCAGTTCACGGAAGAAGGAAACTTGCTGATCATTCAGCTCACTGGCTCTTGTCTTCGTCTTCATCTTTCTCTCCTTTCTACTCTCGATTGCCCCAGCTGACACTGACAGCGCCGCTGGGGTAAAGAATCACTCGTGACTTGTCCTGTTTCTTCGCGTAGCGATAAGTGGCCCAGGTGCCACTGCGCTGGACTTCCTTTTCAGTGTTGGGCAGCGCAATCAACCTGTCGCAGGAATCGACGATATTGCGGTTGCGCTCAAGAAAAGGCCTATTGTACCAAGAAGCCGCTGCGCCTTTACAGAAGGCACGGAATAGATCATCTTCTGGCGGGTGGATCACGACACGAATTTCTAGCAGCATAGCTAAAGCGTGAGCGAAGGCATCTGCGCCGACACAATCGCCATGGTGGAGTTCTTCCACGCCTCTGTCACAAAGTAGGCCAGCCAGTCCGCGTTTTTGAGCGGCAGTTAACGAGTGCCGCGTTCCTGTAATGCCGATAATCACACGCGAACCCTCACGCCAACCGCTTTTTCACCGCACTCGGGGCACTTGCCATCCGGAAACTCTGACGGGCTGCCCGCAAAGGCTTCCCAGCCATACCCGCAATGGCGAATCTTACCGATCTCGAGATGCTTACAGGTGCCGCGATACTTGAAACCTTCGCAGGTGCAAGCCCAGCCACCAGCCTGAGTGAAATTCACAGTGTACTCGCTGTCGCCGCTCAAGGACTTGACCTTAGTCTCGAAGTACAAGTTCGAGGGGCAGATTGGGAACGTTTCGATGGTTAGGTCAGGCATTGTCGTCGTCCTCCGCCATCGGATGCCCAAGCAACCGCATCTGGTCACGGTGCAGGGGAATGGTATAGACGAGGATTTTCTCGCCGTCGCGTTCTTCCACTACACCAAAGGTGGCCTCAATGCGATCGGTAAAGCCTGTCAAAACGTAGCCGGGTTTCGGGACTCTCTCCCACCATTCACGGTCGGCCATGATTTTGGCATACTCTTCGTCTGATACTTTAGGCATCGGGCATCTCCTTACACCGATCCAGGCGGGCGGGCAATCGATCACCCGTATCGTCCAACGGGCGGTCAAACAACCGGCAACGGCTAAAGCCGCCGTAGTTATCAAACCACTCACAGATGTGCCCGTTGGGCCCGCCAGACGTCCAGCAGACGTCTGAGTCTGGCACCTCAACCAAGAATGCTTTGATGACCTTATTGGCCATGACTTTCTCTCCTTTCTACACAAAGTTAGAGCTAGACGCTCAGTGAGGATTCGAACCTCTCGGGGTAGCGAACCCCTTCACCAAAGTGCCGCCCAGCGTGTCCTTTTCTGGCTCCGGGACTCGAACCCGACAACGACTCTGAGCGTCTAGCTCTAACTTT
>FUIF01023379.1_pt1 | contig 12185 bp, 18 predicted proteins | sample 1003461 | NCBI WGS metagenome assembly FUIF01 (sample SAMEA80401918, study PRJEB19352) | marine metagenome | reverse complement strand
CTTTGGAAAAGCTTAACGAGCTTTTTGAGCAAAAAAACATTATCTCTTCTGTACGATCAAAGGAAATGCAGCCTCTCATAAAGTCTTTTACTGGGGCTGGCAGTTATCGAACAATGACTGCTGGAGACAGGCGTGTTCTGTATCAAAAAGTAATCAGCTATCTGACTTTGCTGAGCCTACTAAATTACCTCTTTACAAAGGCACGGGTTCTTTACAAGTTACACAGGACACTGATATAGTTACACCAGACACAGGAGATTTAGAAAGTGAAACAAGTAAACAAAGATCAGAGTTCATTAAAAACTTCAGGCGTGACCAAGCAGCAAGACCTTACTCAGACTCAGAAGCTGGAGGAAGTGAGAGCGCCTATATACGACGAAGTTATGGCAGAGAATCCGGCCCTTACAAAAGAAGAATTAGCCGAAATGATGGACGAGATGGGCTTTTAGAGCTTGACTCTGCCGAAAACGCTGGGCGCTATCAAGATACAGGCTTGTCGTTACCTCAAGTCTTTGAGGTGGATGCTGAGCTAGAAGCAGACAACTATCATAACGACATGACTGCGGCTATGAGTGGGCACAAATTTGCTGCCCAAGTAGAAATAAAATCTCCTAGCGAGCTTTCCAAATACAGACTATTTAGAACTCCTAACGGCAGTGGAGTTTGCTATCAAACCAGATGGCGATATCGTTGCTGTGTTTGCTAGTGAGTCTGAACCAAAGGGCGGTTCTTATGCGCTCTTACAAGCAGCGGTTCAAGCTGGTGGTAAAAAACTAGATGCTTTTAATACCTATCTGCCAAAGATATACAGCAGGGTAGGGTTTCGTCCTGTTGCTAGGCTCCTTGGAATGACGAGTTTGCTCCTCCCAACTGGGACAAGCAGATGTTTAATAAATTCAGTAACGGTGAGCCTGAGATATATTTTTTATTCATGACCCTTTCTATTACGGTGAAGCTACTGAAGTTCCATTAGTTCAGGATTATGATGATGCCGTCCAACTACAAGACCAAGCATTAGAATCTCCTCTTGCGCTACCTGCCCCAGAAGTATCTGCTGACAAGTCAATAGCTACAAATCAACCCGGTGAACAAGCGGCTCAGCCCGAAAAACGCCCGGTGAATGCTATTGCTGCTGACAAATCAAAGATAAGGTCAGAACCAGAAATTACTCAGTCCCAAGCTGCTCAAGATGTTGCCGATGCTCAAAGGGCTGCTTTAGATTTTTTAACTAATAATGGTATGTCGCAAGCAACTGCTGAAGTAGTCGCAAGTCAAGCTGGAGGTGTCGCTGGATCAAATGCTGTTAACGAGGTTACTCAGCCACCCACACAAGCTGGCGGTTGGAGTAAGGCTAAAGGTAAATTTGACACTCTTGTATTTAACGTACAAGACAAGTTCCTTGATTTGAAAAGAGTAGAGCAGGGTATAGCTAAAAAAGCAGGAATAGATTCGCTCCCTACTCTTGAGTCAGCTTATGACGGTATAGAGTCAATAACAGGCAAGGTTGGCAATGAATTCCGCAAGCTGCAAGAAAAAGTTATTAAGCCATTATTGGTAAAGTTAAATGACAAGGGCATCACACGACAAGAGCTAAATGACTTCTTGATATTAAGACATGCGATGGAGCGCAATGAATTTGTTCGGGCAAGAAATCAGGCTAATGAAGGAACTAACTCATACAATCCAGATTTAACAGACGGCGGTACTGGAACTCTCAATGGCGTAAGACTCACTGATGCTTATGTAAAAGATGTCATGGCGAAAGAGTTTGGTCTTCGCTGGGACGACACCGCTAAAGACTGGGTTGGCGGCAACAGTCTTGCTGCTGACATGTTAAACGTTGCTGCTGACTTTGATGCAATCAATCAGGCTTCTCTTGATGACGAGTTAAAATACGGACTAATTAGTCAGAAAGAATTCGATAGTTTATCAGACAAGTTTAAATACTATGTGCCAATGCGAGGTAAGGCAGAGAACCCAGAAGCTCCTTTAAGCTTAAAGGAAGAGGTTGATCAAAACGTAGGGCGTAGGACAAGCGTTAATAACCTTAGCACTAAAGGTAAAGAAGGCCAGAAGATAACAGGAAGAACTGGTTCTCAGGCTTTTGATCCGTTAGCCAACGCTTACGCCGCAAGGCAGGGTGCAATAGTACGTGGTGTCAAAAACAAAGAGTTTGGTGAAAGGCTGTTTAACCTAATAGAGAATAACCCAAATCCTGAATATTGGGAGGTTCTTGGCATTGGTGAAGCAATTCCAAAAGGAAAGACTGCAATAGGATTCAAGCAAGACGGTGTTCAACGTAACATGGTCTTGTACGATAGGCGTTTAAGCGAAGCCCTACTTGGCATGGACGCTCAGTCCAGCAGCGCAATACTTCAAGTATTCCGTGGTCTTAACAGGTTTTTGTCGGCTGTGAATACAAGCTACAACCCAGAGTTTGTCATCAGTAACTTCACCAGAGATATACAAACGGCGCTTGCTAACATAGTTGGCGAGGAATCAATGGCTGGTGGTAAAGCTGTAGATATAAAAGGACTTAAAAAAGCCATTTTAAAAGACACTTTGCCAAGTGTTAGACAGGTTTTTAAAGGGCTAAGAAATAAAAATCTCGATGCAGAGACTCAAAAAATCTGGGACACCTACCTTGAGTCTGGCGCTAAGACTGACTTCTTTTATGCTAGAAGCCCTGCTGAGACAGCTAAGGATATAGCTGCTCTTGACGAGATGGCTACTGGTACGTTCAAAGGTTCAGACTAAAAAAAGAATGGATGCCTTTACTGGTTTTGTTGGTGACGTTAATGGGGCGGTAGAAAACGGCGTTAGATTTGCTGTGTTTAAGCAGGCTAGAAAGTCTTTAATTGATGCTGGAATTAGCCCAGCAGAAGCTAATGCTAGAGCCGCGACACTTGCTAAAAACCTGACTGTTAACTTCAACAGGAAGGGCAATATGGGCGAGGGGTTAAATGCTGCATACCTTTTCTTTAATGCATCTGTTCAGGGAACAGCTAACTTCGCAAGAGGGATGTCATCTAAAAAGAAATTAGGAATGATGACGGCGATGACAGGATTTGGCGCTTTGATCACATATTTAAACGAGAGTTTTAGCGACGAAGAAGATGATGGTGGTAGATCGTACTACGATAATATTCCTGATTACGAGAAAGAAAGAAATATTATTATTATGAAGGATGTGTTTGAGCCAGCAGCTAAAATCTTAGGCATTCCTTTTGAAGAGTCGGCAGAAAAGTATTACAAGATACCGTTGCCATATGGATATAATATCTTTCATTTGCTAGGTGTGAATCTTGCTGAAATGGAGTTAGGTCAAAAATCTCCGCTGCAAGCTACTGGTGACTTAACATCAGCAGCAATAGGCTCTTTTTCACCTCTTGGGTTTGCCAGCTCAGATAGCGCAGCAATAGCTTTAGGAAAAGGGATTGCGCCTCAAGCAGCCAAGCCTCTGATTGATTTGGTTGCCAATGAGAATTATTTTGGTTCTCCCATATATCGAGAAGACTTTCCGGGCGCGGCTCCTACTCCTGACTCCTCAAAGGGAATGCTTAGTACGCCGCAGTTCATGAAAGATGCCGCTATGTTTCTTAATGAATTTACTGGTGGTAATGAACAGCAATCGGGTAACACGTTTTATAACATTGATATAAGTCCCGATGTAGCGAATCATCTTTTAAATTCTTTTACTGGCGGTGCTGGGGTGTTTGCTACTCGCTCAGCAGAATATGCGAGGAAGTTAAGGTCAGGTGAGAAAATAGAATTACGAGAGATACCTTTTGTTCGGAAGATACAAGGAGAGGCTGATCTCAGGGAGAGTCAATCAAATTATTATGATCGAAGAGATGACATCAGGCAGATTGTAAATCGCGTTGATAATTTAAAGGGGCAAGAAAGAGTTAATTTCCGTACCGACAATATCGAATCGATACGAATGAACAGTGCTTTGAGAGCTACTGACCGCAGAATAAAAAGCTTAAATCAGAGATTAACGGATGTCAGAGAAAAAATATTAGAGTCTACTGATATTGGTATTCGTTTACGCCTTCAAGATAACGAGGAGAAACTGCAAGATCAGAAAGATCAAGCCATTGCTCGTTTTAACAGAAAGTATGATGAGACGGTAGGAAGAACAGAGTAGATGCGGTATCGACCACGCTACCGCTAAAGCGCCTATGCGGATAAGGAATCCGTTGGTCTGATATAGAATGTGATTTAGTATAATGAGCGTAACGCCAAATACATCCTACCTGTAAAATTGTACCACGTTATGTGGTTTAGATTTCAACTCTTCTATTTGTTTCTCTTCTTTCATTGGCCTAGTCTTGTAGAACCCTCTATGCTGTGGATACTTGTGATGAAAGTATCTAGCAAGCCAGCCAATCCGTTCATTACTTATCTTGTAGTCCCCATCACTAGCTTTTATTTCTCTGTCACATCGTATGTGTGCTGAGATAAGCCAAGCTGAATAGTGACTTCTGCCGTTGTCAATAGCCATTAACGACAGCTTCACGAACTCAGTCCATACTTCTGGGTTCTTTTTTAACCAAATCAAAAACCTTTTTCTTCTTGCGTCTAGTTTATCTTGTAACAAGTCAATAGTAGATACGTCATGAATCATCTTCATCCTCCTCTTTTTTATCCTTAATTTCTTCAGCAATCAATCTCAACAGCTCTAGCACATCGTCGCTGTCTTCTTCACTACCTGTGAATTTTATAGTTACCTCTACTTGTCTACCCATATTTGTTCCAAAAGTAATTATTGTTCCGTAAACATAATAAATGTTATGTTTTTTAAATTCTGTTTTATTAACCTTGACAAGTCAGGACTAGTGGATAATATCCACCCTTCTCCAACCTTTTCCAACCTTTTCCATTCTTTAGTCATCATCAGAGAAAACCTCGTCTAGAGGTTTGATGAGACGATAAGTATTACCTTCGTATTCTGATTCGTTAGGGCCAATAAAACTGGGCTTAACATAAATCTTTTTTCCAAACTGCGGATGATGCCGATACTTAGGATGATTAAGAGTACGCCAATGCCCTCTTCGCCTGTGTGGTTTTTTACTGCTTCCTGTGTTTTCGCATTGTTCTTTTTGTTTTGTCGGCAGTCGATCCAAAAATAATATGTGTGGGCCTGTTGCTGTATTCCAAGGTCTTTTGACATTAAGAGAATTTATTTTTCTGGGCTTTGCTTTGTTTGACACTTTCTCTACAGCATGTTTTTCACCATATTTTGAGTAAAGAAAAACGTAATGTAGAAAACCTAGTGTATTTGCTACGTGGGATTGCAGTCCCTCGTCTAAATTTTTTATCGTATCTTTTGATCGCCAGTATGCTTCTGCTGATCTTGTTGGTAATGTACGCATCGTTTTTCCACCCTCTTCAGCGCCCACCCATCCTGACCAAATAAAAATATAACGGTCAGTTTTTTCGTATCTAACAATGTGATAAATAAATTTCACTGTTTCCCATATGACTTTTGTTTCTGCAAACATCTTATGTATTGATTCTGAAGATGGATAATCTGGAAGTTTTTTAATAAAAGGATTGTCGATGTTAAAAATAGCTCCCCAACATTCAGCATATTCCATACCAACATCAACATCTGTACGGAGTTCCACTAAATGTTCGTAATGAAGAACGCACTCATCAAAGACTGGCTCATAACTGTTGCTTGGATAGCTTTGTTGTACTGCTAATGGCCCCATTTCGTCTTTTACTTTTTCCATTTCCTGCATTGGCATACTTATAAACGGAAGCTTGTAGGCTTGATTTAACATTTCTGGCAAGACGGCGGTATCTCCAAGCACGTATCGATTACGTTTTAATAAATTTTTTAATAGATTGTTATCTGATCGGTACATGATTTTATCCTTTGGTGTTCATAGAATATCAATTTTATAAAATCATAAGTAATATGTCAAGCGTCATCATGTCTAGGTTCAGGAATCTGATATCCCATCTCTGATGCAACTCGTATGAGCGTATTAATAAGCTCTGCGTATTCTTGCTTATTGCTGCCATTGCTACGTTGCACTGGTCTGCGTTTTATTCCGAATGGGGTTTCAATATCCTCAGTGCCAAAATGAATGCAAAGAATTTCATCATGCATCTCATTAGGAGTAAGACCAACGTGCTTGCCAAATTCTCGTGACCATTTTCTGTAGTAATTTTCTTGCGGTCTTGAGCGATTAGTTTTGTGTGGTTTGATTTCTAACGTTGCTCCATGTGACATGTCAGCAGCAGCGGATCGTATATCTTCCACCCTCGCTGGAAGTAATTCTGAAAGAAAAAAAGCAGCTTATGCAGCTGCTCTTTGTCGTGATGTGACCCTAAAAATATTTTCAAAACTTAATAACCCCTTCTCGTATTCTTCTAATGATTGTAAGTAAGATGGCATGCTGAAACTGCTCAGACCTATCAATCTTCTTTTGAAAATTATCGCCTTCGCCATAATTATACTGATCGAAAGCGGTATGACATTTATGACAAAGATCGGCTACCAATATGTCGTGTGGCTTCTGGCTTTTACCTTTTCCGTAAGATAGTGAGCGTAGCCCCTGATAATGTGCAGCGACAACAGTATCATCCCTTGCTCCACAGTTTACGCAAGACTCTCCTCTCGCAGAGGAGAGGAGTTTCTTGCTACGGATTGGCTTATCCTTAAAAAGGGACATCAGTATCGAAGTCAGGAAAAGTCGGTGGAGCCATAGGCTGTGAAGGTGGTGGTGTTTGAGCAGTTGCTTGAGGCGCTGCTGGCGGAGGTGTGTAGGCTGGAGCTGGTGCTGACACCTCAGGAGAAGCAGACACTATGCCGCCGTCCTTCACATAAACATCAGCATCAATTGACAACCAGTTACTGCCAGACTGACTTTGCTTTGACCATGCAGCAATTTGCAAAGAAGGCTCTTGCCCCATCTTACCCATTTGCACCAGTTGTTGCATTTGGTGTTGGGTTATTTCAATTTTACCCTTCATGTCAGGTTGGCCCTGATTAGTTTTTTGTTGACTCCATAACCCACCGCTTGTGTGTGCTGGGTAATCTTTTGGTTTTTTATTGTCCTGCATTTTCTATCTCCTTATTTATGTTTGCTTGCGCTTTTTGATATAAAGATACGATCTTCTCGTACATTTTCTGATTGCTTTGATGCATTCGGTTTATTACATCGCCGTTTTCTGTCCAACAACTCTGTAAGCCTGCCAATGTTTTTTGAATGCTAAATGCTTGACCCAGCAAATCCACCTCTTGCTCTTCGTTCAATATGCCACTTGCTTCGTTGCCGTCGTCATCAAGGTCTGGCATTCCCCACCCAAGATGAACCTGAACAACATACCGCATAGCGTATGTGTAGCAACCGCCAGTTGCCTGCGGATCACGCTTAGCTTTGTCGATCATGCATGTAGCTACTGCTGCTTCCTCGTCATTAAGGATTACCCACCAAGTAACGCCAGCCTGATCTGCGTTATTGTGTGATTCAAAATAAAAATCCACCTCAGCATCCTTTAAAGCTTTCTCAGTAACTTCCCAGCTCCGATATTTAGATTTAAAGTGTGGATTCGTAGCTCCCTTTTCAGGGCATTTGATCTTTTTTCTCTGTTCAGACCATGCCTTTTTAAACTCTTTAGTTGCTTCCATTTATGTGACCCTCTATGATTTTTACGATTTCCAAGGTATCCAATGAGTTAAACAGCGCGTTATCAATCTTAAACTGCTGACCTTCTGCTGGTTTAAATATCACTGACTCACTAGAAAATTGCATTTCTATACTTGTCTTGCCTTTAAGACCCCTCACAATGCCGATGGTTTTACCCATAACAGCTTTGTCCTTTGCTATAATTTCAGTTTCGTTCATTTAAGCTCCCTTGATATTGAGGACAGAATATTGCTGCTGGACAATACTTCTCACACCGCATAGCCTGACCTGTTCTAGTTTCTATAAAATGATCTTTCCCAAGCGTTTCACTATGCGTTTGAGCGTCATGCTCATCATCGTGAAGTTTAATGGCTCGCTTTCTCCCCTTCTTCATGACAGCAAATTTGGTTGGTCTTACCCACCTTTCTTCATCACTGCATTTTGAAATGGTGTTTCCGTTAAGATAATCCCATTCGGCTTGCTGATGCAGCGCAACCCGTGCTTCGACAAATTGTTTCTGCTGACTTGTCGTCCATAAGGGTATGTCGATCTTAACGATTGGCTGCTTGGGATAATCTGGCTTGAATTCTGCCTCGGATTGTTTCCAATCTCGTAGCACAGCAAGAATTTGAAGCTTGTTAACTTCGGTCCCTTTGCATGCATTGACAAGATAAGCATAGAAGTTAAGCTGTTGTTCCCAAGATTTCTTGCCAAATATCACCGACCAAACGCTAGTACACTTATAGTCAAGTATTGTTACCGATCCATCTGCCTCTGCTTTCTGTATATCTATAGCGCCAGATATTTTCCAACCATTTATCTCAGTAAATAATCTTTCTTCACTGAGATAGTCTCCAGTAGCATAGTCTTCAAACATCGTGTGTACGGCGGTCCCAAGCACTGACCAGAGGCGTTCAGAGACATCAATAGAAATGTCATCCTTATGCTTTCGGGAAAGTATTTTAACCTGTGGCGAGTCTATGAGCGTCGTAACGCTGCTATTGACATGTCCACTGTCGTACTTGTCATCTGACAGCGCTGCAACGACTGGATCAGGCAAATTATAAATATTAGTAAACATTACTCTATTCGGAAAACTCTTGCGTCAACCGCTCCATCGTCGTGCTTATTGACGGTTTGTAACGCAAAATTTCCTATCTCCCTTTTATTAGCTCTGCTAACTCGCGCACGAAGCGCTGTGAACTCTTTCTCAGTCAGTCCCTCAAGAGCGAAGGAATTACCAGTATCCATTTTTTCAAAAGGCAAATGACCAAATTTAGAATTGAGATTACTGCGCTCGACCAAATGACTTGGAATAGGCACAGAATCATCAATTTCAATGCCAGTGGACTCAGGAATATCAAGCTCCGGTGGATTCAAATCTTGTTCAAGCTCCCCGCTTTCTTCTTTTTCAATAATGTAATCACCAATACGTGACATAATATATCTCCTGTGATAACTTGCGTAAAACGAATAGCGATATTAATACATGATTCCAGACAAAGCAACATTTATAGAAGTTATTGGTGAGCCAGCAAGCAAGGCTAACTCACGTAAAATTGTTATGTTCGGTAAGAAGCCAGCAATAATTAAGAGTCAGAAAGCTAGAGATTATGTTAAAAATTTTGAAAAACAGGTACAAAAACTACCTGAGTTTTTTAGAAGGCGATCTTGCTGTGCATATTACTATTTATTACGCCAGCAGAAGACCTGATCTCGATGAGTCAGTAATTCTTGATTGTATGCAAGGACTCATATACAAAAACGACAGACAAGTAAAGGAGAAGCATGTCTACCACGCCCTCGATAGAGAAAATCCCCGAAGTATTATTTACGTCTGGGCCACGGACTGAGTTATTAAAAAAAATAGTTAGGCTTGCCTTGTGCGACCTCGCATCGAACAAAGCAAAACTACGGAAGAATGCGCATAGATATTTTTTATCAAAACAATTTAAAGAGGACTGCGATGAGCTAGAAATAGGTTACAATTATATTTTAAAAACAGTCGCACTGACTATTGAATTAAAGAATGTTCAAAAGAGAGCGATAATAAATAAACTGCTGGAGCAGTTAGGGGTCTAAAAATCAACAGGGTCATACTATGCAAATTGAGGAGTCGTTATCGGCGGTAGTCGATAGCTGTCGTATCGCGTGTCCAGCATGCAGTGGCGACAGAAAAAAGAAACACGAAAAAACGCTTTCCGTAACCGTCAATAATGACGGATCAAAACTGTACTTTTGTCATCATTGTGGCGAGAGCGGTTCATTATTCCGTAAAAAAGAATACTTTCATAAGGAGTCAAATGTGACGCGAATACAACCTCGCGCTACTGTTGACCAGTTATCAATAACAAATTTCTTTAACTCTCGTGGGATTCTATGGTCGCAAGATATTGATTTGCCTGTAATTTCTGGTAAAAGATATTTCAATGGTCATGGCGAGCTTGATGCTGTTGGATTTGTTTATGGTGATCAGTCACAGCCGAGCGCAATAAAATGGCGAGCTATAAATCAAAAAGCATTTACACAAGAGGGAGCAGCCCGACAGTTTTACGGTATTGAGCTTATACCTCATGACGCAAAAGAATTAATAATTGTTGAAGGTGAATGCGATGCTCTTGCTCTTGCTTCGGCTGGCATTCCTGCCGTTAGTTGTCCCAATGGAGCGCCACAAGTTGTTAGCGGTAAATCATTCTCGCCTGAAGACGACAATAAGTTTTCCTATATCTGGGAAGCGAGAGAAATTATTGAGCGTTGTGACAAGATCATTCTGGCTACCGATAACGATAAGGCTGGTCATGCTTTGGCTGAGGAAATTGCGCGTCGGATCGGAAGAGCAAAATGCTGGGCGATTCAATATCCAAACGACTGCAAGGATGCGAATGATATAATTTCTAAACACGGCGCTCAGGCATTGCAAGATGTTGTTAGTAAGTCACAACCTCTGCCGCTTAAAGGTGTTTACTCAGCAAAATCTTACATAGCCGATGTTCATGAAATATACAAAAAAGGAGTTGGTGCTGGAGAATCTACGGGGCTTGCCTCTGTTGATGACTTGTTCACAATAGCAGAAGGTCAGTTATCTGTGGTCACAGGAGTGCCTAGCTCAGGTAAATCTGAGTTTGTCGATCAGCTCATGGTCAATCTTGCTCAACGTTGTTCGTGGAAGTTTGCCGTTGCTTCGTTTGAGAATCCTCCTCATTTTCATATTGCAAAGCTATCTGAAAAAATTATAGGTAAAGCATTTTTTGAAGGCGATGGTCAACGCATGACTGATCAAGAGCTGTCCCATGCGAGTGACTTCGTTGATAAGCATTTTGTTTTTCTTTGACGCTCGCGATGGCGTTGTCAGCACTATCGACTCAATAATTGATCGAGCCAAGCAAGCGGTCATGCGTTTGGGTGTAAGGGGCTTGGTCATTGATCCTTATAATTACATCGAAAAAAATCCGAATTCTGACGAGTCTCAGAGCATCTCATCAATGCTTACTAAAGTTACTGCATTCGCTAAAGCGCATGGCGTTCATGTCTGGTTTGTCGCGCATCCAGCCAAAATGTATCCTCGTGAAGATGGCAGCATGCCAATACCGACAGGCATGTCTATCTCAGGATCGGCAGCATGGTTTGCTAAAGCTGACTTGGGAGTAACTGTTCATCGAAAGGGCGATGATACTGAAGTCCATTGCTGGAAATCTCGATTCAAGTGGATCGGAAAGCAAGGATCGGTGCCAGTTACATATGACAAGTCAACAGGAAGATATTCAGATTACAAGCCACCTCAGTCAGCTCATGTAAATCAAAAGCATTGGACAGATATGGATGTAGATTTTTGAATAGGGAAATTGTCATTGATGGTGGGCTGATACCTGTAGCGCGAGTGAAGAATCAGACGCTGCTTGATTCGCTGCTCGATTTAAAAGTTATCGGAGTGCGCGAGCATATGGCTGGTGAGTATGTCGCTGGCCAATGTTTAAAGGCTGGCATTCACGTTAAAGCGATTAACTTTGACGGCATGCCATGCGGAGGAGGGGATCACAAGAATCATTACAACGGAATGTTGCCTTTGCGAAAAACTCTCATGATGGTGCGAAAGGAGTATGGGCATGACGCAGCGAGTGTTTTGGTCAATGCTGTTGCTAGTGACATGTTAGAAGCAACAAACCTTAACCTGCTGCGCCAGTGCCTCGTTCTGGTTAGTGACAGAAGATTATCGTCTAATGGATAGACTGGCCTTTATCGTTCTTGGCAAAATCTTTGATGAAATCGGTTTCTGAATTTGTTTTAAATTGGATAGAATCAACGAGAGATTCTCCAACTAATTTACAATCCTTAATCGTATTCCATTCTGCGATTGCGTCATCTCCCAAGAATTCCATAGCTTTTGACATATTGATTCCTCTGTTTATATTTTTCGGCCAGTCATAACACGCTTTCATAAACATGCCAACATCAACATCTTCGTCTAAATACAGTCGAGATTTTTCTCTGTCGATATAGCAATGCTTTGAGAAATCGTTTGGCAGCAATTTCATCATCGCA
>FUIF01017652.1_pt1 | contig 12195 bp, 29 predicted proteins | sample 1003461 | NCBI WGS metagenome assembly FUIF01 (sample SAMEA80401918, study PRJEB19352) | marine metagenome | reverse complement strand
GGCTCCGGACGGATTCGGTTTTACGAAGACATCGAGTTGTGCGCTGAAGAACTGGAGCGCTTGAATGCGAAAGCCGCTTAAGAGCCTGCGTATCGTCGGGAAGGATTACAAGGTCAATTTCTTGCCGGTGATTGATGGGGCTGTGGGGCTCTGTCATGACAGCGATTGTGAGATCGACATCTCACTGGCCCAGGACGAGCAGCAGATTCGCGATACGCTGTTACACGAGGCCATGCATGCGATTGACTATGCCATGCAGGCAGGCATGAGTGAGCATCAGGTGCATACGATGTCGTCGGGGCTCATCGCTCTGTTGCGGGATAATCCTAAGTTCGCGGCGTGGTTGCTGGGGCGTTAGTAATCCCCATCGCACAGAATCCGTACGATACCGTCTTGCATGGGGACAGCCTGCATATCTAAGTGTTCATCCTGCGGCAAGCCTTCTGCGCGAAGGCGGTCCAGCAACAACGCCTCTGCCTCGTCTCTGGTCCCGGCGACAACAACCGCCGCTGCGCCCACTGGCCAATGGCCCCGGAATTCGTTGCAAGTCCAGACGCGCAATTCACCCATTCAATCGGCTCGATGGTTCGGGCCACGCATTCTCAGTCGGCGGTTTGGTGCGCCACTTTCGCCAGTCGTGGGCATCTCCGTACGCATCGTTAAGCACCTGCACTGCAGTAGCTGCAGGAACATACATCTCGGCCTCTTCAAGCAATGGATCGTCGCCTGCTAAGCAGGTTGTGATGTCGCCGTTTGGCAGCACCCACAGCCCAGAGTATTTAGGCTCACCCATCAATCATCTCCAGTATCGCCACGCACCGCGCTGTGCTTGGCGTTATGTCAGTCATCGTCGTTTCCATCTGGTAGGCCCGTACACAGCACTCGCACCTTCCAGCCTCGCGACACGGTCGCGTAACGCCTTATTCTCGGCCTCAAGATCATCTACTCGATCTTCGATGGCTCTGCAGCGCTCGGCTAAGGTGTCGGCGAGCATATGCATTGCATCTTCTATTGACACTCTCACTCCGGAGCCTCCCGCATAATGACCTCTAACGCGGCGTTAAATTGATCCCACATCGAGCGCGCAGCGAAATGATTGTCGAATCCTTCCACTTTGTCTCGCTCATACGCCTGCAGTAGCAGATGTATCACGCGGCCCTGCCAAGAAACCTTGGCTTCAAGCGCGGCTATTCTGTCATCACTCATCGCCCAATAACTCCAGTATCGCCAAGCACAGCGCGGTGCGTGGGTTGTCGGCTTCGCCAAGTAATTCGCTTAGGAACGCTTGAACTGGTCTACCATCTGCCGCATTAACAAACGTCAACGTAACGTCACCCTGTAACGCACGCTCCAACAGCAGCCACGCATCCCCCGGTCTGTTGACGGGGGCGAATGGGTAACACGTCACGCCGTGCCCAGTTGGCCCGTGTAGAACCTGCCCATCCTTGGTTACGCGCGGATTCTCCAACCCCGCCCACTTGGCGAGCTTTGCGATTTGTTGTGGTGTGATGTCAGTCATCGTCGCGCGCCTCTTCCGCTTTGAATACAAGCTCAAATTGCACGTCGCCAGCCGCTTCGCACATGTCTGCTGTTATGTCTTGGTGCGCAGCCCAAAGTGCGTCTTTTATCTCCTCCAGCGTGCCGGTTCGCGGGTGGGTAATGGTTACTTGAAGATTCACTCCGGAGCCTCCCGCGCCAAGCGTTCGGCGTACTTGTCAACGACGTCTTTCGCGGTTGACTCAACTCCGGGCGAGTCGGCGCCCGCTGTCATGTACCACACTATCGCGCGCTCACATAGCCACCGCTCCCGCTCCGTGAGTTCGGGCACGTTGCGGAAGAGAGGGTCGCGGATCGGGAACAAGCCTCCGTATGGTTCGCCTGATTTCGTTCGCCAGCACACCAGCATCGAACCGAAATCTTTGAATACCCTCACGACTTCAACGGCCTTGCCGTCGGTCGTTTGAACGGGCTTGGTGATGTCTTTAATCATTTAGTCGTCTCCGTTGAGGATGCGCATTAGCTCTGTGCAGTGGTGACAGCCAAAGCCTCTGCAACAGTTCAGGTGGTATTGCTCGCTCGCCCGCTGCATGCGCTTGAGGTGGTCGAGGATGGCGAGGGAGTGACGCAACGTAACTGTTGCCTATGCCACTTCCAGCCTTCCCAGACTCTAGCCATTCTTCATCTGCGGTTACGGATCTGTGTACCCACGCAATGCACTCTTTCAGTGTTGGCTTATTGCTCATCGCTACCCCCACAACTGATCGTATATTCATCACCCAGCAGGTGACGCATTACCGCGTCGTGTATATCCGGACAGCCCGTGAAAACGAAGAACAGCGCGGCTAATACTGCTATCTCGACCGCAAAGGTGTAGTCCGCCTTACTGCTCATCGCGTGCGGCCTCCAACTCCAACTCCAAAGCCAATGCGCGCCGCTGATATTCCGCTTGCATGTAATGCCATCGCAGGTGCTTCGTCAAAACGTCTAAATCGCGCAATGAGAGTCTCGCGCGACTGCGAGCGGGCAAGTCTTGATAACCTGCGCGCATCAGCAGATACGCACGCTCGCTCGCGGCTTCCTCGGTTTCAGCAGGCGCATATGGAAAATCACTCATCGCGTGCGGCTCCTGACCCTCCGCGTCTACCCATAATGTGGTGCCCGTCAACCAGGTCGACAGCGGTTAGCTCGTCCTCCAGAATTTCCTCGTCGGACGCTTCCAGCACTTGATTGCAGATATCGTCCGCAAGATTTTCCATCTGCTTCCTTATCTGCTCGAAGCGCTCCTGCTTGCTCATCTCGTCGTAGGCTTGCGCGAGCGCTGCGCCCATTTGGATTTGTCCGGCGACTTCCCGCGCGTGCTCTAGGGAGGCCCTAAAGACAAACTGCGAGTGCTCGTCGCATAGGCTGATTTTTACTTGGTTGTCTCTGAGAACTGTTACTTCACATTTCATCGCGTGCTCCTAGGCGGATAAACCGCGTCAACCTGCTCTCGCACCGTTCGGCCGTTCGGCAGTACGTACTTGTCTCCGTCCTCGTCGTACGAGTGCCGCACGAACTCGTCCAGGTACTCGAAGTAGTTGCCGGGCATGTCTTCGGGGTCCCAACAGAAGCCGGCCTCGGAAAGCGCGCCCGAGATAGAGCCGCACGTGTCGCAGAGCTTGTATGTGTACGCGTAGCCGTCTTGAATCGAGAATGTGCGTTCGTACTCGTCGCCGGGCTTAATATCGCGCCCGCAGCCCGTACACTCGTGTGCTTTTCGGGCCGTATGCCAGGCAGTTGACGCGAAATCGACGCCGTAATCACAGTCGCATGCGAGGCCCATCAGAAGGCGCCTCGCGGCTGTCTCTTACGATTTTCCGGAGAACGGAGAATCAGAGGGTTACGCACGCGAATGGCGCTCGTATAAGAGACAAGTAGGTTTCTGCCGCGACCCCAATTGTCGTCAGGAAACAACGGAATAGGCCGCTTGGGACTATCGAATTGTGGCACCCGGTGGTCTCTCGGTCTTCATGCCTGCCTCCCGTGGTTTGGGTGGTAGCCTGCGATCTTCTCTACGGTGCGCCGCGCATGTGCTGCCTGCTCCAGCGTGTCGAAGCGCCCGATGTAATGCTCGGTGCCGTCGTGCGTGATGTGTACGGCCCATTTGCTGTCACGAGGCGTGACGCCTGGTATGCCGCTGACGTTCTCGCGCCGCACCTTCGCGTTGCGGTTGTTCTCGCCCTGGCTGACGTTGCGCAGATTCGCGATCCGATTGTCGTCACGAATCCCATTGATGTGGTCGATGAAATCTGGCTCGTACCCGTGCCATAGCTTCCAGACGATGCGGGCTTCCATGTAGGTTTGTCCGTCTATCGACATGTAGCGATAGCCGTCTTTCTTACTGCAGGAACCAGCCCGCTCGCCTTTGAATCGACCTAGTAAATGCGTCAAGAACCCCGTCTCGGGGTCATACTTAAACTTCTGCTTTAAGAGGCCCGCTGACGGCGTTGGCTTTCGTATGCTTTCGCGTAGCATGTTCTCTCCGAGACGCGCGAAAAGCCTGCCAGGGCGGACGCAACGTCTTGATTTTGAACACACTTTACCCCGATGGGGTTGAGGTAAAATGCGTTCCGTTTCAGTAACTAAGCTGAGTTATCAACAGCTTACGAGTCTTATCGGGGCGTGGCGCAGTTTGGTAGCGCGCTGCAATGGGGTTGCAGAGGTCGCAGATTCGAATTCTGCCGTCCCGACCAACATTTAAAGTTGATTCTCAACTGCCCGCAGGCCAGCCCGTAACACATCGGCTGATTCTCGTGTGTAGACGCGCTCGGTTGTCCTGCTTTCTGCGTGGCCAAGCTGATGCTGAACGACGGTGATTGAACCCGTCGCATCGAGCAGCCTCTGGCCACACGTCTTTCTCAACCAGTGGAACTTAAAATCCGGAATGCCTGCTTTGACGCGGGCTGGATTCCAGTGCCGGTTGTGGAAGTTATGGCGATTGATTCGCAGTCCATTGGTGTGAAACACATATGGGCCGTTCTCGATCTGACGCGCCAACACAGCCAAAGCCGTGTCACTTAATGCGCGTATGCCGTCTCGATTGGCCTTCTGCGTTTCCGCCGTGAACTCGATGATGTCGCCATGTATGCGATTCCAGGTGAGCCCCAGAATCTCCGATTGACGCAGCCCAGTCGCGAGCGCGAACTGAATCACATCCCGCGCGTATGGGTCCGCCGCCAGCAGTAGCCGAGCCTCTTCGGGCCTGGTTAGCACTCGCCACGGTATGCGCCGTTTGGCGGTCCTGTCCTTCTCGGACATCAGCCGCCCATGAAAGGGGTTTGGCATATCAAAATCCCATTCGCTGATTGCGTAAGAGCAGGCCCTAGCAGCCAAGGCCAGTTCACGCTTTGCTGACTCCGCTTTAACGGTTAGTTTCCGCTGCTCGCGGTAAGCCCGAACCATCGAGCCGTTCAGCTTTCCGCGTTTCCCATGACTGATCGGGGCCTCACCAAAAAACTCCATCAACCTGCGCGCACATTGCGCTTCAGTTTCACGAGTTCGCGGCTTGCGGTCCCGCTCCGTCTCTCTCATATACGGCAACAGAATGTCGCTGCCGAACCTATACACAGGCATCCTAGATCCTCCTAGGCGCCCGCCCTGGCGGCTCGCAGCGTATGCCAGGCTCTGTCTAGACATCAACCTGCTTATCCTTCCGGCTGTAGCCGGTCAGGTATTCCAGTTCGTCGGGGTCGAGGAAGGTCATTACGCCAGCGCCGCCAGCTCAGCGACCGGCACGGGCTTTGTGAACCCGGTTGTCGGGTTGCCGATGGCAATGGCTTGGCGTAGCGCGGCGATGATGTCAGCATCAGCAGCACGAGCAGCATCAGCAGCAGCATCAGCAGCAGCAGCAGCATAAGCAGCAGCATAAGCAGCATCAGCAGCATAAGCAGCAGCATCAGCAGCATAAGCAGCATAAGCAGCAGCACGAGCGGCAGCATGAGCAGCATCAGCATCAGCAGCAGCATAAGCAGCAGCATCAGCAGCAGCATCAGCAGCAGCACTAGCGGCTTTTAGATCCTGCGCGGCGCGGCACGCAGACGCGTGCTCGCTATAGCCCGCAGCGTCTAGCGCGTCAGCAGCCCACACATTCACCGCCTGCATTGCGAAAAACTCCACGCGCTCCCGCTCATGCTCCGGCGATACAGTGCCCACAAGGTCAGGCAGCACGGTCAGCAGTTTCTGCCTATCGTTTGGCGTCATCCTGTCGTTTGTTCTGCGCACAAATGCAGCTAACACAGGGCAAGTGCACGGCGGGTGGTCGCTGTGCGGTAGCCGTTCGATAAACGCTACCATTTCCATTGCGCATAGTCCCTCTTCGGGGTTGTCATGCGCGCCCTTTTGCAGCGGCGGCAAAGTTAGCTGTTTGTAGTCGTTCCAGTTCATCTGTCTATCTCCAATAAGGCGGCGCGACGGGCCTCACAACAACACTTCTCCCGGCACGAAAAATGTCACAGTTAGCCAAAAGAAAAATTGAACCCGCCGCGCCTTGACTATTCCCAGGGGCTGCACGCGGCCAGACGATGCAATGCACGCATCTCTGGCGACATCTCCGGACCCCGTGGTGCGTGTTCTCGCTCACGCCATTTGCGGCGCTTGACTGTGTTGCGGCACTTCAGCGAGCAGTAGCAACTGTTGGCCGTCTTCTTGTGGAATTTCTTACCGCACTCTCGGCATGGGGCTTCAGGTAGCCCCGGCGTTAGCGCTTCGATCAGCCTCTGTTTCTCGCAGCGTTGCCAGCCGTAACTGCCCAGCTCGAATTCGACATAATATTCTGTGACGTGGCGGATGATGCCTTTCGCCCCGGCATAGGCCGATTTCTCTTTCCCGAGTACGACAACCTGCATGCGGTGTAGCGTCTGGAACTCTTGCCCTTCGTACAGATTCATAGCGTTGGCCAGGGCACATGAATCCCCAGCTTCTCTCCCAAGTGTCTGTTCAGCACGTCGTAAACCTGCGTGTATTCGCTTCGCTCGGGCTCTGTCGTGCTTTCTTTGCCCAGCACAGCCTTCTGCACAGGGCGCCACAGATGTTCCTTAGCCAGATCTTTATTCCAGGGAATCTCGATCTCTTCGCGCAGCGTATGACGCACATCCAGCCCGGCATCGTTCAGCGCTTCGGAGACAAGTTCTAGCCACTTATGCAGCGCCCGGTTTTGTGCGTCAGTGCGCTTCACGCGGCCTGCAGCATTTCGCGGCATAGTTTCTGCACGTCGTCGCTCTCAAGGAATTTGCGTTGCTTGTGCGTGAACGCGCCTCCCTTTGTTTCGGCTCGCGCGATCAGCTTCCCGACTGTCCAATTCTCTGCTGGGTTTTCATCCAGCGTGCGCGACTCATTGAGAATGGCGGCGCACTCGTGCGCGTCTTCTGCGTCTGCCAGCGTGCGCAATGAGTCGATCCAACCCCAATACTTAACAGCCGCGTGCGTATAGCCTTTGCCTGCCGTCGCGGCTTTTCCTTGAACCATGCCTTTAGGTCGTCAGGCCATGCCTGATCTATTTGGGTTTCTATTTTGTTGTGCAACACAAGATCTTCGTCTTGATAACGCGCCTCATCGTTCTCGCCAGTCTCAAGATCGAAAACCTTAAGCTTGGCCATCTTGATTGCGTAGCTCAGTGCCTTGCCGGGCGCCTTGTCGCCGTGGTCATTTGCGTGGGCGTCTACGCGCTGAGAAAAACGATCGCCAGGGTCATCGACATTTATGAAATGAACGAGAAATTCAGCCTCATATCGCCACACGATGGCGCCTTTCTGAGTCTTCCCGGCCTCTACCATGTTCGCTGGAGTTTCGGCTCTCTCGGCGTAACAGTGCACGCCGTGCAACACCATTGGATTGCGCGTTAATCCAGTTACCTGATCGTGGCTAACGGCTTTGTACTTAGAGCTACCAAAGCCAACGTCGGCATCTTTCTTGACGTAATTGATCGTCTTCTTGATGTCGTTAATGCGCTGATAAATGTTCTTGTCACTCATGACGCCGCCTTATAGTGTTCAAGCATGGGTTCGGTGTAAAACGTCGGCCCGGTTTCCGAGCGAATCCATGCGTGCACACGGCCGCATGAATCGCATTGATGTATCGCGTATGGGGCGCCCTCTGCTGAGCCGCGCTCGACTCGTCGCCATGCGCAGTTAGGCGCTTTCTTTTGCGATGATGTCGCCATAACCGTGTTGCCTCTGTGCTGCCCTAAACCCCTCGATACGGCCCTCATACTTGCCGCGCTGATAGGCCATCTCTTCGAGATCGAATATCAGTTGCGACAGTTCAAGCTGGTTTCGCAGGTTCACGCCACTGTGGTGAATAATCTGGCGAGCCTTGGCCTCTGCCTGGTTCATCTTCATGCGCGTCTGCTCTTGCGCGCGTTTCAGTAGTTCGCTCATGTCTGCTCCGAAAAAATGGCCGGGCCGAAGCCCGGCAAAAAGGAGGAGGAAGAAGCAGCTCGTTTATGCCCGAGCCAGGGCAATCTCTTCGGCGTACGGTTCGTGCGCGTCTAGGTATTCGTTGTGTTCTTTCCAGGCGAGGTAGCTCGGATCGCGGCTGTAGAGGGTTTCTGCAACTGCCTCGGCTTCGCGCTCTAGCAGGCTTGTGAACTCGTAACCGAACTGCGCGCTATCAGTACCGGCGAAGGTTTGCGCCAGCACCAGGTTTTGGACCTTGTCCGACTCGGCCAGCATGGTTGCGATGAGTTCGCGCTGCCGTCCGGTTTCTTCTATCCAGTCGAGTAATTGCATGGCTATCTCCATATCGGTATGGGTCTAGTATGCAAGCGCAATTGACAAATGTCAAAAAAGTGCGCTAGCATTGCATCTATGACTAAAGATCAAGCAGTTGTGTTTTTTGGGTCTCTTGCTGAGATAGCTCGCGCGGCCGGGGTATCTCGGCAGGCGGTAGATCAATGGCCCGAGCGTATCCCCGAAGGGAAGCAGTATCGGCTGGCTTTGGCCTCTGGTGCGCGTATCACTGGCGGTCATCTGTCCGTGGACCCCGATTTAATTCCCGATGACAACACAGTAAGCGACAGGGAAGCGCAATCCTATGCGTGATCCCACGCCAGTCACGCCAACTTTTGTACAGAGCCGCGTTTCTCAGGCGCTGCAGATGTACGTAGGCCCACGTCGACCACACTCAGTGGCGATGGTCGCCGAAGAAACCGGCATCGACCCGCGCACTGTTGGGAAATACGCATACAACGAAGCCACGCCCACACTGCAGAAGTTTCTAGCGCTGGGCGAACTGCTGGGCGCCAAATTCGTAAGCCATGTCTTGGAATCGATTGGCATGGCAGTGCGCCCACTAGACGACTCCGATTCCTGCTCACTCACCATCAACGCTAAGGCTAGCAAGCTAACAGCGGCCATTGCTGAACACCTAATAGACGGGCGCATCTGCTCGCAGGAGCTAGAAGAACAACGCGCCATAGCCCGCGACTTGAGAGCCGCACTCGATGCGTTTTTGAGAGATGCCGATTAGGTGGGCAAAGGGTTTACCCCAATTCCTGATGATCTGCTTGACGAGATCATGTCGCGCGACTTCTCCAAGCGAGAATACAAAGTGATTTTGTGCCTCGCACGACTCACCTTTGGCGACCACAATAAGACGGCTGCGAAGGTCGGCCCGACACGTATCGCAGAGCTAACGAACCTCAAGAAACCGCACGTAGCAGTTGCCCTAAAAGGACTTCGGGAACGGCAAATAATCACCCACGAGCCGAGCGGAAAATACCCGCTAATTGGACTTCAAACAGACTCGTCAAAATGGGTTACGGGTACCGAAACAGCACCCAAACAGCGGGTACCGAAACAGTACCCACAACAGGTACCGGAACAGTACCCATACGGGTACCAAAACGGTACTACAGTAGAGACAGAGACAAAGAAACAAGAAAAACTAAGACAAAAAGAAAATTCTTTTACGCCTTGTGTTGAGCATTGGCAGTCAGCCATGAATCACCCACGGGCAAAACTCGACTCAGCACGCAAAACCGACATAGCCCGAGCGTTCAAGCTTGGCTTCTCAGTCGACGACTGCAAAACCGCAATCGACGGCTGTGCACTCACCCCATACAACATGGGCCACAACGATCGCGGCACCCGCTACGACGGCCTAAACGTGATTTTCAAAAACGCCGCGAATGTTGAGCGTTTCATCGAAAACGCGACAAATCCACCGAGGGTTACCAATGGGACAAGACAGCCAACCCGCCGCGAGCGGATTGAAGCCAATCTCGCAAGCTACCGACAACAGCACGGACTGGACGAGCAACCAGTCGTCGCCACTTACGAGCGCGAATCGTGACCGCGCAGCAAAATTCTACGGCTTCCTGGTTCGTGAATTCGGCCCGGACAAGGTTGCCAGCGTCTATGGCGAAACCGTCAGCGACGACCTGGTTGTTTTCCTGGCCGACTTTACCGACGCACAGTTACGCCAAGGCTTGCAGGCCATGCGCAACGAGGGTGATGAGTGGCCGCCCAACGTTGCCAAGTTTCGACGCTGGTGCACGAAGGCTGAGCCGCCTAAGCCGCAGTATTTCCCCAAAGCATTGCCGCCACCGCAGGCCGAGGTCGACCGTAAGAAACTGGTCAACGTCATCGGCGCCAGGGTCTTCGGTGAAGTGGCCGAAGGCAAACTGCCACCCGGCTATCAGCCGTACGAAGACGATCCGAACGACTCACCGAGTCTGCGAGTGGCCAAGAAACAGGCACACGCTCGCAACATGGGCGCAGTTGTCCAGGCATACATCGAGGCAGAGGTCGCGCGTGAGCTTGCTGCTTAACGCAATCGAGATGTTTGACGCAGACGGTATCGCAGTCTGGCATGACGGCGAATGCCTGCTGGTCGTGAAGAACGGCGAACACTTGCCACCGTTTAGCTTGAGCGAATGGGAAAAATCAGCCGCGACACCCATCCGACTTGCGCATTGGCAAGCCCACTTAATGGGGCCCTGCCGCCCGGCCATCCGGCCGCCCACGAACTACACACGCAAAGCGCGAAACAGAGGAAAGACAATTGGCCAGAGGCGTTAACAAAGCAATTCTGATCGGCGGCCTGGGTGCAGATCCAGAAACCCGCTACACGGCTAACAACACAGCCGTGACGAACCTGCGTCTCGCGACGTCGGAGCAATGGAAAGACAAGCAAACCGGAGAGCGCCAAGAGCGTACGGAATGGCATCGCGTATCGATGTTTGGCCGTCTGGCTGAGGTGGCTGCAGAACATCTGCGGAAGGGTTCAAAGGTTTACATCGAAGGGCGCATCCAGACTCGCAAATGGCAGGACAGCGACGGCAACGATCGATACACGACTGAGATCGTCGCCAACGACATGACGATGTTAGGCGGGAACCCGAATTCGGTTAACGACAGCCCGAATTCGGCCAACAGCAGCCCAAAATCTGCTACAGGCCCGGACTATGACGATTCAATCCCCTTCTGAGGCCCTGGAAGAACGCGTGGCAATCAAAATGGAATCCATGGGCATCAGCGAGATAGACGCGTGGAGGCAGGCCATTGACGAAGCTACGCAGAGCAGCCAAGGGGCAGACATGCACCCTGCAGATTTACTGCGATGGATCGGACACGGAGACGACAGTGCTAGCCCACGGTAGAGGCGCAGGCATGGCGACCAAGCTGGCTGATTACGTCGGCGTACACGCCTGCTACGCATGTCACCAATACCTGGATAGCTGCGACCGCAAGGAATTCGACCGCATCTTTCCGCAGGCGCTACGCAAGACGCTGAACCGCGTAAACGAGATGGGCTTGATATGAGCAAATCACAACGCACGAAAGGCGCCCAGGGCGAACGCGAGTTCTGCGCACTGCTGTCGGAAGAACTCGGCATCAACGTACAGCGCCAACTGGGACAGGCACGCGACGGCGGTTGTGACACATGGCTGCAGGTCGCTGACAAACCGATGGCCGTCGAGATTAAACGCCACGAGAAGGCGTCTGTCCTCTCCTGGCTGCGTCAGGTGCGACAGGTAGAGGCTGACATGCACGTCGTTGCCTGGAGGCCATCACGTGAGTCCTGGCAGGTGTGTATGCCGGTCGAGACGTTCCTGCAACTGGTGCGTGAGGCTGGGGTGAGAGATGGGTGAGTTTGCACGAGGCGCGCTGACCGCGACGCAGAAGAAAAACGTTCTAAACATGGTCGAGTGGTACTTGAATCGGAAGCCACGAGACGAAGTCTCGATATTTGCGGAGGACTGGGATGGCATCGAAGCGAAGTTATCCAAGCTAGACCCGCCACAAAGCCTGAGAACGCATACATTCCGAGGCGCACGACTGCTTCGGGGTAGGCCCAGGAAAGACGGAAGGTCAGCCACCTAACTTCTAAGTTCGTTTGACGTCAAACTATCTGGAGTTGAAACAAATGACATGCAGAACAGCAATCAATCCATACGCACTGGGCAACTACATCGCCCGCAAGACGCCGGCTGAAATTCACGACGAGTTTAGCCATGGCGACTACGTGCCGCCTGAAAAACTCCCGCAGCAGCAGGGCCGCGACTACGTACCAGAGACTGCGCCGTATGTGACGCAGTACCGCGAACGGTTAGTGAGGTTTTAACCATGGCTCCAATCAAGGAAGTGAGAACCGGAATCCAGTGGCATCGACTGATCGGCGACATCGTCTTAGGGCTTATCTTGCTCGCGGTGCTGA
>FUIF01002868.1_pt1 | contig 12199 bp, 15 predicted proteins | sample 1003461 | NCBI WGS metagenome assembly FUIF01 (sample SAMEA80401918, study PRJEB19352) | marine metagenome | reverse complement strand
AGCGCCAGGAGCATGGAACTCCTGATCCCGACAATCCGTAAGCCAGGCAGTGAGCTCTGGTTCACTTGGAATCCTGAGAACGAGAAGGACCCAGTAGAAGAGTTATTCAGGGACGAGACGGAAGAGAAAGCCGTTCTGGTTCATGTCAACTACACGGACAACCCCTGGTGTCCGCAGGAGATGATAGACGAAGCCGAGAAGATGAAGCGGCTCGACTATGAGAAGTACGTCCATATCTGGCTCGGTGGTTACAACAAGAAGTCGAAAGCTCAGGTTCTTTCCGGCAAGTGGCGCGTTGGTGAGCTTACTCCTGCTGCTCTGTGGGATGGGCCTTACTTCGGTGCCGACTGGGGATTCTCGACAGATCCGACCGCGCTGGTGAAATTCTGGATCGGTGGCGATCGGCTGTATATCGAACGAGAAGAGTATGGCGAGCAGGTTGAAACAGTCGACTTGCCGACCATGTTCCATAAGATTGAGGGCTCCAATACTCACGTTATCCGCGCAGACTGCGCAAGACCCGAGAATATCAGTCACATGCAGAAGCATGGATTCCCGAAACTGGTCGCAGCTCCGAAGTGGCCGGGCAGTATCGAGGACGGTATTAGCTGGCTGAGAGGATTCAGGGAGATTGTTATCCATCCAGACTGCCCCGAGATTGCAGAAGAGGCGCGTCTGTGGAGCTACAAGGTCGATAAGCGGACGGGCGATGTCCTCCCGGCTCTGGTTGATAAGGATAATCACGGATGGGATGCGGTGCGCTACGGCGCCGCTCCGATGATCCGCAAAGCAAAAGGTGGAGTGTTTGGGGTGACAATCAATCCAGAACCACACAAATCAGCCTACAATCTGGTCAATGGTCAGTGGGTGAGCGATCCGGCTGGGACTCTGCGCGTCTGGCAGGAGCCGGTCGGGAACTACGTTATCGGCGCAGTCTATCGCAAATCGGGATATGGGTTCTGTTCCATTCAGGTTGTCTCTCACACGACAGGGCAGCAGGTTGCGACCTGGAATGGATCGCCAAACATGTCAGTTGCTGAGTTTGTCGGTGTTCTGCGCTCCCTCTGTGTTCGCTTTGCAGGCGCCTGGGCGGTGGTTGACAACTCAGGTTTAGGGCAGGTGGTGACCAACTCACTGCTTGAGGTCTACAAAAAGGTCTATTCGGAGATCTCACCAGAGGCCAAGACGGGAATGGTCGGCAAGCAGCGGCGCTTCGGCTTCGATGCAGATAAGCACCTCGGCCACCTGATCGAGACGCTGGATACCGCAGGATTGCGCGATGTGTTGACAATCGACGAGCTGGACAGCTTCATGCGCGACGATGACAATCAGATCGAGGTTATCCCCGGCTTCAGTCATGAGAGGGCTTTGGCCTATGCGGTGGCGCGGCATGGTGTTGCAACTCTGCCCAAACCACGAAGCCAAGCATCAAGCCAGATCCTCGGCAACACTCCCGGCACTCAGCGCAAGCCAGGCCGGGGCGGGAGTAATGCGTGGAAAAAGGGGGTTCTGTGATTAATAACAAACAACAACTTTTAGGAGAAAGATAATGGGACAGAAGAAGTGTCGGTATGACTACGTTGTTATAGCTGTTGACGCGCTGAAGAGCTACATGGGGACATGCGCAACAGAGGCAAATACTATGCAGCTAATCGAGGACGCTCACTCTGCTGTGTTGGAACTGAAGGAGATTGAGAAGGGCATTGTCTCGCGCAAAACGGGGACAAAGACAGCTAAGACAATCACGGCCGCAATCGATGAGTTCACGGTGAGGGCGAGAAAGCTTGAGCCGGTCACCGAAGCCGTTGGTAAATTTCTCAACGAGAACAAGACGGCCTTCGATGAAATCGAAAAGATTGCAGAGTTTATATCTGTGGTGAAGGCGACAAACACCAAGCTGAACCAAATAAAGAGTGGCATCGACTCCAGAATGGATATTGCCGTCTAGGGACGCAACAGCCGGAGCCCTAAGAAGTGGGGCGGTCGGCCTTGGGGGAAGTAGAAATGAACGATCTGATAGAAGTAGTCTGTATGGTTTTTCCTTCTGGCGAATGTTTCTGGTTCGAGGCGTGCGACGAAGACGGAAAATATCGAGATGGTTACGGCATCAAGGTTAACGATAAGTGGAAGTCAGAAAATCCTGAATATATGGAAACGGACTGTTCGGCCGGGATGGTTTTAATCAAGATGCCGCGTGAAAAGTATATTGCTATCGGGGCGAGTGCCGGTCCTGGTTGCTTTGAATTCCCAGGAGATGAGTAATGCCGACCTACAACCTGAAATGTAAATACTGCGGCAAGGAACATGAAACCAGCGCAATAACTAGACCCTCGCAGCTCCCCGGCCTGATCGAGCGGTTCGAGTGCCGGAAGTGCGGCGGGAAAGAGTGCCACAACGTGCCAATGGGCGGAACCGGTTTCCAGCTCTCCCAGCGCGACCTGACTGGGAGGTTGATAGTCGGGGATTTAGCTCTCGCGGGTATTGTTTGGGGAAGAATCTTTAAGCTCAACATATAAGGAGAAGTAGACAATGAAACAGTTTATTGGGATCAAGAAAGTCAAAGCTGAACCAATGACAGCGCGCGAGTTTGAGAACACGCACGGGAAGAAGAGTAACGCTGATACTTTGGACGACGAAGGGTATAGGGTCGTCTACCCAGATGATTATGTCTCCTGGTGCCCTAAAGAGCAATTCGAGGAAGCGAACACCCATATTGGAGATTTGAGGGGCAAGGATTACTCTCCGGTAGAACTGCTCAACCGGCTCGAAGAACTGCTCGGGTGCAATATTGTATGCAGACCGTAACCGGTGAGCAGGTTCCATGGCTCGCTTCCCAATCTGACATGCTGGCTGACGACTGGGTGGTTGTGGGATGATGGGGTGGCCTACTGTTTAACCAAATGCCTACCGGAAGGCTAACAACCGGTGTAGGGAACCGTGGCTGAAATCGGTGCAATACCAGAGGGCGGCTATTCCTCGGCGGCAAACATAGCATGAGACTGCGTATGGCAAAATAGGTATGCCTATCCTCAAAGAAAGGCGCTCGAAAGAGTGGGTAAGCCGAGTAAGTTGTGAGGTGCGAATCCTCTCCGCAGTCCCATTGATCCTCTGCCAACGGCATTGGATGAACAGAGGCTTATCGTTGAGCCAAAATCAACGGAAATCCACCAAATCTCCTACTGCTGGGTGGCTCTGTTGAGTGCGTAGGGCATAACGGCCAAAAAGTTCGTGTGGTGCGAACACAGATTTCCGGCGTGTTGGTGCCGTGCGCCGGGTCTATTTAGGAGAGGATAGGGAATGGGTATGAATGGCGAGCGGTGTGATAATGACGTAAAAAGGCAGGTTGAAGAAGATATGGGAAGACTTCTTAAACATATCGTTCTCGGCTCTGACCTTAGGGATTTTTCTGATGACCTTGATTCTATTCTTGGCACAGTTGGTTCTGAAAAAACAGTAGGAGACTTTGTCGGTGAAAAAATCGCGTATTGGTAAGATTAAGTTTCTAGGAGTTTGATGTGCGAATAACAGGACATGTCAAAGGTGAGGCGGCCAGAAGGTTTCCGGGGTCTTATGCGTACCACCGAACTTTTACGGATCAAAAGGCAGCAGTATCAACCATCCGGTTTATTTTATTGTTGTGTATATTTGCTTGGCCACTTTAGAGAGAAGGGCGGGGGAGCGAGGTGTTCCTGCTGCCCGACTGACAAAACAGCAGGAGCCCCGTCGCAACGGTATAGGGCCGCTATTGTGCCCCTTGGTCTTTGAGCCTTAGACATTTTACAGTCAGCCTTAATCGTCTATAGGGATTCAAGCCAACTAGGGTCACAATACCCGCTCCTTCTCAAGTAGGTAGCGATCTTATTTACCATGCGTGTTACCTCCTTTCCGGAAGGGGCTAACCGCCCTTCTCTCTAAAAGGGTCAAGCGTATTCATTGCTAGGTGTTGACGCGCCAGTATGCCGAGTTTTCCGAGGTGTGGTCTCGAATTGCTCTCTGGCCTATAGCTTTGATCGCAGATATCTATGACTTTCTTACAACCCTTGTCCGGGCGTTTCTGGAAAAGAGGAAAACATGACAAACAAAGACATACTCAATAAGGCAGCCAAGATCGCAGGCGTGAACATCGATGTGACGTTACCATCGACCAGAAAAGTTGCTGTGATTGGCGGACTCTCAACGGATGAGGTTAAGGCGTGCCGCCAGAACTCAGCCGAGGCGCTGGCCGTCGCCCTGGAGGGTAAATACCCGGCAAGGGTGAGCAAGACGGAAGACATGAGGAGTATTCGGGTTCAGAATTCCCTGCTCGTCTTCACCCCGGAAACACTGATCGGTTTCCTTGCTGAGCTGCAAAGCGAGGAGCTAAGCAAAACTCGGGCCAGCTCCCATTAAAGGGAGTTGACTCAGTATGTTACTGGTCCTATCATTGTGACGTTGGCTCCTTTTCCACTCTCGGGGCGGCTCCGGTCGCCCCACTCTCTAAGAGGCGTATATGCAGGCAATCCCTACAGGTTCCGTCGGGCTGGTCAGGGTCGCAAGTCCCGAAGCCGTAACTAAGGCGGTTGAGGAAGAGCAGCAGGCTGGAAAGCCCATGCCGTCGCCTCTACCGTCCCTTGTCGCATACCTGAAAGACCGCTGGGAGCAGGCCAAGACGGCCAAAGAACCTGTTGCGCGGCAGATGTTCAAGAATATGCGCCGGAAGAGAGCGCTTTACGAAGCCGAAGAGCGCGCCGCCATTGAAGATACAGGCGGCTCTCAGGGCTTCTACCAGCTGACCAGAACCAAATGCGTCACAGCTTCAAGCTGGATTCTCGATATCATGATGCAGCCGGGGGATAAGCCCTGGGGTATCGAGCCGACACCGATCCCCGACCTTCCCGATAACATCGGGCAGCAGATCCGCTCCCAAATCCAACAGACCCTCATGCAGGAAGCCGTCGCCCAGGCGATGCAAACCGGAATGCCGGTCGATATCGGCACCCTGGCGGCGACGATCAGCGCTGAAGTTGCTGGCGCCGAGGAGATGATCCAGCAGCAGGAGCAGGATACAGCCGCAGATATCGCTGAAAAGATGGAGACAACGATCGATGATCAGCTGACCGAGGGCGGGTTTTACGACCTCTTCCCTCATCTGGTTGACGATCTGGTCACGCTCAAGGCGATGATCATCAAGGGGCCGGTTGTCCGGCGTAAGACCTCGAGACAGTGGCAGCGCCAGCAGGACGGCACTTATTCTATGGAGCTTGTCCCTGAGCTGGTGCGCGAGGTCGACCGTATCTCTCCCCTCGATTACTACCCGGCGCCCGGGTCCCTTGGGGTCGATGATGGCTGTCAGATCATCCGTCACCGCTTCACCCGCAAGGATCTTTATGAGTTGATCGACGTTCCCGGCTACGACTCTCTAGCGATCCGCAATGTGTTGCGCCAGCACCGCGACGGCGGACTGAAGGAATGGCTCTGGTCGGACTCTGAGCGCAATCAGCTGCGTCAAGACAATAACTACATGTCCACTCTCGACAATACCAAGATCGATACTCTCGAGATGTGGGACTGTGTGCCGGGCTCAATTCTGGCCGAATGGGGAATGCAGATCGATGATCCCGAAGCTGAGTATGAGGTTAATTGTTTCATGGTCGGCAACGAGATCATCCGTGCGGTCCTTAATCCCGACAAGCTTGGGCGGCGTCCCATCAGCAAGGCAAGTTTCCTGGAAGATCCAGACGGCTTCTGGGGTTGGGCGGTTCCGGAACTGATCGAGGACGACCAGAAAGCCTGCAATAGTATCTATCGGGCAGTCATTAATAACTCGTCTCTGGCTTCCGGTCCGATGATTGAGGAGAACATCGACCGGCGCGCTCCGGGTGAAGAGGGCGGAATTTACGCCATGAAGACCTGGGAGACGACGGACGACATGATGACCGGGGCGCCAGCGGTGCGGCTCTATAATGTCCAGTTCGTCGCTGACAACCTGATCAATGTCCTGAGGCACTTCTCTGATCTGGCCGACGATCACAGCGGAATCCCGGCCTATGCCCATGGCAACGAGAATGTCGGCGGTGCAGGAAATACCGCCTCCGGTCTGTCGATGCTTATGGCCGCAGCCTCAAAGGGAATCAAGGCGGTCGTTCGCAACGTGGACAAGGCCCTGCGCGACCTGATCGAGCGCTACTACGACCACAACATGCTCTATCACCCGGATAAATCGATTAAGGGCGATCTGCATATCGTGGCGCGCGGCTCGACGGCGCTGATCATCAAAGAGCAGACCACCATGAGGCTTAAAGAGTTCCTCGAGATGGTCGCAAACAATCCGACACTCTCGCAGATCTCCGGCGTCGAAGGGCTTGAGCATGTCATGAAAGAGACAGCCAAGGGGATGAACCTCGAAGCCGATAAGGTGGTTCCCGACCGGATGACGCCGACCATACAACCGGCGCTGATGCAGCCGGAGGGCGCGACAGAGCTTGACGCAGCCGGTAACCCGGTCGCCGGGCAGGACGCAGCCCTGATGCAGGGGGCCATGTGAAAAACGAAAAGCAGGCCAAGGCGTTTTTGCTGATCGCTCAGTCTGAGCACTCGGGCGAGATCTTGGGCCACTACCAGAGCCAGCTTACAGAGCTTGACCAGAGATCTCGCTATCTGCGCGGCGATGATCTCCTGATCGTCAACGGTCGCAGGCAGATGCTGGAGGAGGTGATCAAGGATCTAACGGACGCCAAAGGAATTGTTGAGCGCCAGAATAAACCAAGATCAACAGGGGGGCAGGGTTTTGATTCCGTCCTTTTATGATGAGCGCCTGGAGGCGATGCTATCCGAAGGCAAGTCGATGAAGCTGCACTGCGATTGTGGCCGGGCGGTCAAGGCGAGGGCTCACCGGACCCTCGCGGCGGATACCGTGGACGACATAAGGGGTTACCTCGACGCCCTCAGCCAGGCCGGGACCAGCGGTATTATTGAGATCAGGCCGAATGGTGACGGTTATCTGATCGATGTCGACGAAAACCTGCATATCCCCAAGGGGCGCAGGGTTGTAAACATAAAGTAAGACGCACCACCCACAACTGAATAAGGCGACTAACCGTAGCAATCGGGGGTCGATGGAAACAGGAATAGTCCTGTTCTCTATCGGCCCCCTTTTTTTGTGTCCGAAATACCGCGAGGCGGCTTCGGGCCTGAGTTTAAGGCGGAATACCGGCAACGGCTCCGCGCACAGGGGAATACCGCAAAGCGGCTCCCGGGAAGGACGTTGAAGATGGCTCTACCAAAGGCAGTACAGGCACAGGAGGACGCAGCAAACGCGCACTTTGAGCAAGGAGGGAATACCGCAGTCGCGGCTCCCGCACCGGAACAACAGGCGCAACCCCAGCAGGCTCAGCCTGCACAACCAGCAGTCGCGGCTCCCGCTGCAGGGAATACCGAGATTCAGGCGCTCAAGCACCAGATGGATGTGCTCCAGGGGAAATACAACGCCGAGGTTCCAAGGCTCGCTCAGGCCAACAGGACGTTGCAGGAGGAAAACGAGACCCTGAAACAGCAGCTCGAACAGAAGTCAACAACCACGGACATGAACGGCGCGGTTGAAACTCTATCAACGTTCCTCGACGAGGACGGGGTGGAGGCGCTGCGCAAGCTGATTCGCGGAGAGATGGCACCTGTTCAGCAGACCGTTGACCAGACCAGACAGGAGTTCACTCAGACGCAGGAGCAGACCCAGGCGAACAACCATCAGGGTTTCATCAACTACCTGCGCCGCAATGTCCCGAACTTCGATCAGGTCAACAGCGATCAGGGATTCAACACCTTCCTCGACAACACCGCGCGTAGCGGCAGGACCATGCGCCAACTGCTCAATCAGGCTTCGCAAAGTTATGACGGGCCGATGGTGGCAGAGATCTTCAGCGAGTACGCAAATCAGGGGCAGCGGCCCGATCCGCTGCAACAGGAAGTTATGCCTGGGCGCAGCGGGGCAGGGCAACAGCCCAACCAACAACAACGCAAAGAGCTGACCGGCCCAGAAATTGACGAGCTGTATGCCAGAGTCCGGCGCGGTGAGATCACCGAGGACCAGGCAGACGCTCTGATCTGGGGCTAAGGCTCAAAATAAGGAGTAAGACCATGCTTAAAAAACTGACCAGCAAATCCTGGTTAATGTGGGGCCTGTTTATCGCTATCGCGTGTGCAGTCTTCCCGCTCGTTGCCGGTGCCGAGACGATCCCGTCTCAGGTGGGCGATGTTCTGCAGTATATGCCGTTGATCGGCGTCGGCGGCACCATCGCCGCAAGCTCGAGCACTTCGGCCTATGGCTCTGCTGTCTACCCGCAACGTGGCGGCACCGACAGAACCACGACCCCGCAGATCTGGTCGGGGAAGCTGACCGCCAAGTTCTACACCGCAACTGTATTCGGTGAGATCGCCAATACTGATTACCAGGGCGATATCAAGAACAAGGGTGACGAGGTCATTATTCATGTTCTCCCGGATGTCACTATCTCGGATTACGAGAAGGGCGACACCATCACCTATGAAGATCTCGACGCTGATAACGTGTCGCTGACCATCGATTACGCGAAGCTCTTCGCTTTCAAGATCGATGACATCGATCGTGTTCAGTCCAATCGCCAGCTGATGGACGATTGGGCGGGTGATGCCTCTGAGAGGATGAAGATCACCATCGACAGCCTGATTCTCTCGACCGTCTACACCTCGGTTGCCGCGACCAACTCCGGTACGGCTGCCGGTGCGATCTCGGGCGATATCGATCTGGGTGACGACACCACCAATCTGGCCCTGACCAAGGATTCGATCCTCGACTTCCTGGTCGACCTCGGCACCGTTCTTGATGAGAGCGACGTTCCTGAGTCTGGTCGCTGGGTTGTTCTGCCGTCGCGCCTGTGCGGGATGATCAAGAAGTCCGACCTGAAGGACGCCTCGATCTCCGGTGACGGCACTTCCCTGCTGCGTAACGGGCGCCTCGGTGTTATCGATCGCTTCGTTATCTACCGCAGCAACCAGGTGCCGAAGGTTTCCGACGGCTACAAGGTCATGGCAGGTACCAAACACGCCATCACCTTCGCGTCCCAGATCACCGAGGTTCAGCACTTCGACAAGCTGGAAACCACCTTCGGTCAGGCCATGCGCGGCCTGAACGTCTTCGGCTTCGACGTTATCAAGGATGACGCTATTGCTCTGGGCACCGTTTCTGTCGGCTAATTCTAACGGGGAGGGGTTCGCCTCTCCCCACCCTTTAAAAGGAGCCAGTTATGGCAAGGAAGAAGAAAGAGTTTAACCCGAAAGATCACCGCTATGTCGTCAACATCAAGACCGGCGGGGCACATATCGCAACAGAGATGATCCTCAGCAACCTACACAAGAAGAATAATAAAGATCTGCGCCTGATGCCGGACGGCTGGGTGCCGGGCGATGATGTGGCCGCAGATAACGAGGTCGCAGCCGCGACCTTCACCGACGATCAACTGCAGGCCATGGTCGCCAAGATCGCCCAGCGCAGCGGCATGTCCGAAGAGGATGCGCGTCTGGTTGTCGCTGAGAGCACCGGTCAGGCTCCGACCCCGAGCGATGAGGTCACCGGTTTGAGCGATGCCAACGAGGTTCAGGAGATCATCGCTGTTATCGCCGAGATGGACCCGAAAGACGAGGAGCAGTTCACCGAGGGCGGCAAGCCGGATGCCAAATATATCACCTCGGTTCTCGGCAAGCGGATCTCCGCAGCCCAACGCGACGAAGCCTGGGATGCCTACAAGGGGTAAGCCATGACGCTTGAGGAACTGATCGAAGCGGTGCGGATCGACTTTCTCGACGATGAGGTCGACGAGGATTACCCGGACGACAACCTCTGGACGGACACAGAGCTGACCAGGTACGCCAACTGGGCGGTTAAAGAAGCCTGCCGTCGCGCGAACCTGATCTACGACGATGAGACTGCGGACGTTGCCGTCTTCACTCTCGAGGCCGGGGCTTATTCGGCGGCGCTCCATAACAAGGTGCGCTTTGTCGAGCGGGTTAAGTTCGACGGCGAAACCCTGGCCGCAACCAGTGAGGGGCAGCTCGACCGCTGCTATTCAAACTGGGAAGACCGCACCGGTACGCCTCAAGCCTTCTACTACAAGGGGCAACACCCTTTACTTGTTTCCGAAACCGGAAGACGGCGGCGAGCTCTCTTTGCGCATCTGCCGTCTGCCCTTAACCGACCTGGAGAGCGATGACGACGAGCCGGAGATCGACGAACAGTGGCACGACAGTCTGCTCCACGGTATCGCGCACCGGGCATATCTCAAGCAGGACAGCCAAACCCTGGACAAGCAGGCGGCCAGCGAGCAGTTGAGCCTGTTTACCGCCGTGTTCGGCCCAGCGATCCCGGCACATCGGGCAACCCACAAACGGACGCAGACCCCGAAAAAAAACCAGATTCCGGAGGGAATGGTGAAGCTGCAGCGCTTTGGCGGACTCGACAATAAGAGCGCACCAGAGGCCCTGCTCGTCAAGGGACTGATGTATGCGTCTGAGGCGAACAACGTCGATTTCACCAAGGACGGGAAGTTCCGGCGGCGCGACGGCTGGGAAAAGGTGCTGGACGGGTCCTTTCACTCTTTGTGGCAGGACGACAGCGGCAACACCTTTTGTGTTAAGGACAACCGCCTGGTTCTTATCGCCGACGATCTGAGCACAACCGACCTGATGGCGGCTTCAAGCAGGCGCTTCGCCTACGCGGATACGGGCGCGGGGGTCTATTTCACAGACGATCAATCCATGTATCGCTACCGGGACGGCTCTGTCGAGGAGCTTGCGCAGGCTGGAACCTATGACCTGTCGACCACGGACCTGTCGGAAGACAGCGCCGCTTATGACTCGCCGCCGCCCGGTTACCTGCTCGTCTGGATGTTCGGTCGCCTCTGGTCGGTCAATGCGGCTGGGATTTTCTACAGCCGCCCATTCAGGCCGGATCAGCACAACCTTTCCGAGGACTACCTCGATATGCCCAACGTCACCCTGCTGGCCGCTGTTGGTGACGGTTATTACATGGGAACCGCGAACAAGGTCTATTTCATCTCAGGCGGCAACCCCAAGAGCCCCGGACCGACGAAGCAGATTAACTGCGGCGCGATCCTCGGCACCGGTATCACAGTCAGCGGCTCCAAGCTCTTTGATGAGTATTCGGACGATGTTGTTGTCTGGGATTCGGAGAGGGGCAAGGTCGCCGGTCTGAACGGGGGGCAGGTCGTCTATTTGACGGAAAAAAGGGTGGCAGCTATGGATGCAGAGCGCGGTGCATCTTTTCTCCGTGAGCTTAACGGTGAGATTCATCACGTCACGGCCCTTGAAGAGCCAGAAGAAGAAAACAATATTCGAGCGGGTGACTCCGCTTCAGCAACGATTATCCGTAACGGAATCACTATTTAAGGAGACATTTCATGGACAAAACTCTCGACAAGCTGAAGGCGGGTGGCAAATTTATTGTCAGTCATCTGCGCGATGGAAAGATTATCGACAAGTGGGAAGAGCACAACCTTGTCGTTACTGAAGGACTGAACTATCTGATCGGGACGGCCCTCGACGGCGCAACGACTCAGATCACTTCCTGGTATGTCGGCCTCTTTTCCGGTGCCTACACACCGGTTGCGACCGATACCGCTGCGAATATCGCTTCAAATGCGACTGAGTTCAGCGACTTTGACGAGACTGAGCGCCAGGCATGGACGCCGGTACTGTCTCCGCTGGTGCCGTCGATAACAGTTCAAGCCGGGCAACCTTCAATATCAATGCAGACGGAACCGTCTACGGTGCTTTTCTTGTCTCGAGCAATGTCATTGATGGTACTGCGGGGACTTTGTTTGCTGCGACTCGCTTTAACTCCTCTAAAGATGTTTCAAGCGGCGATCAGCTCTTGATCACCTATGAAGTGGAAGGCTCTTCGAGCTGATGAAAATCAAGCTGCTCTCTGCGGCAGCTGGTGCTTATGTAGGTTTTGCGAAGAGTAAACATAGGCAGCTGACGCAATTAAGAAAATCGCTGAAGCTGCCGGTTCTTTCGAAGAGGCTGACAGTAAAAGACTGCAGCCTCTTTTTGTTCTCGTCGGACTGGTATGACGAGATTGTGTTGAGTGCCAAGTCTTCACTATCCGGCCAAATCTTTCTGCTGGGCCTGGAGTCCTTGGCCTGCACAACTACAAAAAGGGATCAACGAG
>FUIF01011391.1_pt1 | contig 12200 bp, 29 predicted proteins | sample 1003461 | NCBI WGS metagenome assembly FUIF01 (sample SAMEA80401918, study PRJEB19352) | marine metagenome | reverse complement strand
CTGGCCTCGCGTATTGCTTGCCTGTGTATGTGAATGTACAACCCATCTCGTGCTTGTCATTCATGTCATGTATGAACTCAGCGTTGTCTTGCACGAACAATACTGTTGCCATGACTGCTAGTAATCCGATCATAGTATTACCCCTTTCTCTGTCATGCCCCATGTGTTTACTACTGCATCATCGTAATGATGAAAGTAATCTTTCACTTTGTCAATGTCAATCTTGAACCACTCGTTGCGTCGTTCAGTAGCGTACTGTTCTAGTGTACGATGCATGATTGTCTCAGCCTTGCGTCTGTCCACTGTCTGTAGCGTACACACAATCTCGTAGTCACGAAACGGTGATGATGTCTGGTAGCCATTGAGCCGATCTTCTGAATCACTGGCGCAGCCAATCTTCACCCACTCAGGCCATGCCTTGTTGATGATGGCGTACACCTCACCCTGTGGCACACTGTTGATCTGCTGGTGTGACCATGCGTCGTCAAGACTTTTGTAGCGTCCTGGTTTATGCAATGGATGGGACTTTGGTATGTACTTGCCATTCACAAACATGCGTGTCGTATTCTTTTCAGCATGTGTGTCCAGTCGTTGTCGGTATCGTCTGTTAGGTGCGACGTACCACCACTCACCATTGTCGAACTCAATGTTGTTTGATCGTGCATAGTTTGTGTCAATCTTCACTGTCATGTGTAATCTCCTTATCGTTTCTAGTATAGGGAATGTCCTCATCGTCTAGCATGGCTAGTACATCTGTGTCAATCCAATCATTATCGAACATCAGTTGTTCCAAGCCCCGTAACATCAGTTGTGTTTCTGTTAGTTCTTCCATGATAGTATCTGTATCCATCAGTCCATCCTCGTAATGAAGTGACCTTCATCTGTAGGCAGGGCAGTGATAGCATAGGGATAGAAGTACACAGTGCCATCCTTTGTATCCATCTTGCCCACATACTGTAGGTCTTCATCCTCATCACAGTTACTCTTGTATGAACCATCTTCTAGTACGTCGCCGCCGAAACGATATAACTCACCAAAGCCATAGCGTTGCGTCATGTAATGCACGATGTCAGATTCACCTAGCAGGTTATACTCTACCACCCAATGTGGCAACAATCCCAGGGATTCTACCAAGTGTTCTTTCGGTGCGTCATAGTGTGTTGTGTTAAGTGTTAGCATTGTGTTGTCTCCTTCATTCCATTAAAGATGTGTGATATTACATCAACTGTCCACCCGTTGCCAAGCATTTTGTAGCGTTGGGTATTGCTGACATGATCTGTGTACCCTTCTGGTACTGTTTGCAATCTCTCGCATTCCAGTGGCGTTAGCTTACGATAGTCAGTCATTGTATCATCAGCGAACACTAGCTGTCGTCTGCGCTTCTGGAAATACTGCGTCAGGTTGCCACCCTTCCAATAGTTAGCGTCGATGCAGTACGACTTGTCTCTATCTACAAAGCCAGACTCAATGACATCCTGTAACTTGATATCCTTGTCGATAGGTTCATAGTACCTACCAGCAAATGATATGTTAGTCCAGTAGTATCGTTGCCGGTTCTGTGCTGACACCTTGTCGCTGTTAATAAACACCGGCTCAACATCTAGTGCGTCACTGATGATGTCCATAGACGACTGCTTCATCTTGACATTCTCTAGCAGAAAATACTTAGGCTTGAGTTTGCCCAGGATTTTTACATACTGCCAGAATAGCTTGGATCGTGGGTCATCAAAGTGACCATGATGTCCGGCACTACTGAATCCTTGACATGGACTGCCACCAATCAGCATGTCGATGCCACCCTTGTCAGCCATTGCATTGACCCAATTCATAAACGCTGGGTCGGTGCAGTCACCTAGCTGTACCGTGTCAGGATAGTTGGCTTGCGCCACCGTGATGGCATACTTGTCAATCTCGCTGGCGTAGTATTTGTCCACCGTGATGCCAGCCCTATCCAGCGCGATACGTCCACAGGACATGCCATCAAACATCGAAAGAATATTCATTAGTTCACCTCCCGCAAGAACCAGCTTGTGCTGGTATCGGTTGTCCATTCACCGTCCTTCTCGACGCACCGATACACCACACAAACAATCTGGCTAGTGTCCTCGTCCAGCAACACGTTAAGGTCAAACACGGCCTCGCCAATCCCGACGCCGTACCAATCTTGGCTATAGTCTCCAGCCCAATCCGGCAAGACAACGTGGTCAAAGAAGCTAGTTAGATAGCCCTTCTCGTAGTCAGACAGATTTAGTTCAAATCCAGTATGCTCATTCATACCCCAAACTCCTCTTTGGCCTGTTGATACAGGACGTTCAACTCATCCTGATATTCTTCATACCTCGACCAGTCGTCGTCTGTCAACTGTTCAATTTGCTCATCGGTTAGCAAGTGATGCCAAGCATACAGGTTGATGATGTCGCCATCCTCGTTTCGATCCAATTCCAGGAAATCTGACATTCGCATTTTTCTGTGTCCCTCTTTTCCATACAGGTTGTCTGCTTCTTCTGGTGTTAGGTCAAACCTACCACAAGGTGACTTGGTTCTGTCGGTAATCCATGTACCGTCGTACTCAAAACCTTCACCCATTACGCAACATCCTTTCCAAACCAACGCTTGGCTGTCATGTCATTGATGACATACTCGCCACCGGAACGCATGTCCTTCACAATCCACGGGTTCTTTCTGGCGCGTGCCTTGTACCCAATCAGCGTGTACTTGCCGTCACCAATCTTGTTGGCATCAAGGTCAGACAGACGCGCCATCGTTTCAAGGTCGCGCTGTTCCCTAGACTTTGCCCCACCTTCACGCACCACCAGTTTGTATGTGACTTCCACATCATTGTAGCTGGCGTTGCCTAACTCTAATTCATACCCATCAATGCCATGTTCGGCAAAGATTGCATCAAGTTTGTTACGAAGTGCTTTAGCTGTTGTCCTATCCATGATCTAGTACCCCATTTTCTGTCGTTGTTGCTTGGCCTGTCGCTGTTGCTTGCGTTGTGCCGCCACTGGCTTACGATGTTTAGTCGCTATCGCTTTGACCTTTACCGGCTTGCGATATGTAAGTATTTTTTTCGACATCTTTTTTGTCCCTTTTTCGACTGTACTTTTTCTTGTCCGGTACGACACTCGCCCTGCGTCGGGACAAGGCAAGTGCCTTTGCTACTGGATTGACTCGCGTGACTTTACGCACGTTTCACAAACTGTCCGCTGGATGCATCACGCGATACCGACAAATAGCCCTTGTTGTTTGCCCATGTACCACTGCGCTTGTAGCGTGATGTAGTCCGGCGAAACTGCAAGTTTTCCACACCGATAGGGTTGCGAATGATACCTGCTACGTTCTTTTGAAACACTGTCTTTTCCATGATATATGGTCTCCTGTTTGGTTACTGTTACCTAGTCATTAAACTAGTCTGGTCATGGGGTCAACCCCCTTTGTGTATCTACTCAGCAACGCCCCGCTGGCATCGGTTATCTAGCGTCTGGCCCCATTGTGATGCCCACTAAATGGGCTTTCCTGTTAGACCGTCGGCTTTGTTCTGCCTTTCGATGTTGTCAGTATCCCCCCACAATGTGGCACGAATAAGGCACAATAAACTTTTTTGCGTCAAAGATTTGACAACCCACCCGTTGTAGCTGTCAGTAATTTGACGCCAGGAATTAGCCCACCCTATATTGTTTAGCCATCCCCCATAATGTTTGCTTCATCGTATAAAGTTAGCCATGCCTAACATTGTTAGTCGCCCCACCCAATGTTAGCCCCATCTAACACTGTCAATCTTTTGACACCAGGAACCAGGGATTTTACAAAAGAAAAAAGGCCAGCCGATATCAAACCGGCCAGCCCCACCATTTATGTCCGACTGAATTTGCCGTCAGTGTAATAATCCATCATGCGCTGGATATCAGCGGCTGATTTGCCAGCAAGGCCCGTTGCCACATAACGGGCATCTTGCCGCGATAGGTGTTGCCTTAATTCACGATATAGACGTTGCGCTTTGGTCATGTTGTCACCTCAAAATCTGGGTCGTTTGTTTTCAGTATCCAACGCTGGTTAAAATTGCCTTTATCGGATTTATGCATTGATGATACAAGCCACGCCGGATTGCCGTTGAACGTGCCGTCGGCTTGCACCAGCCAATGAATGCCATGGTGCGCGATACGGTTTTTGCCGTGCCGTGTTTTGCCTGACAGTTTCAGCCATTGCCAGTCACTGTCGCGCAGGAAATTGCGTTTATTCGTTATCATGGTCTATGCCCTTTCAATGGTTATCGTGTCGTTTTTGAATGTCGCCAGATAATGGGTCGCGCCATCCACAAATTCGGTTAGGAATTTACCGTTCAAATCCACAATGGGACGCGCTATCGTTCCGGCAATCTTTCCCTTTCGTTTGTCTGTATCTTTCACGTCTGCAAACTGTAGGGACATAACCGGCGCATTGCTTCCAATGGTCGCCACCATGACGCGCTTGAAACGTCGGCCATGTATAAAGCCATTGGCTTTTAATATGTCGCCTTCAATCCAGATACGCGCATTGCCGCGATTGTATGCTGTCTTAAATGTTTTTTGCATGGCTGTTTCCTTTCATGCTGTTTCGCTTGTCATTATTGACTAAAGAATAAACACGGCGGCAATATGGCAATGCCGCCATGCTTTGATTATGTTATGCCGCAAAATTGTTTTTCCCTGCGCCATGCGCTGGAATGGCAATAGACTTTGCGGCAATGCTATTGCCAGCACATAGTTTGCATGCATGGCATTGGACGCGCTGGCCAGCTTCCTTACTGGCTGGACACAATATTTCCTTTCCCCGTATAATGTCGGATACGTTGGCGACAACCCGAAATGTTCTTTCACCATTGCGCCAAGCTTGCCGCGCTTCGGCTTCGGTATCGGCAGAACGCATAACCATATCGGGCCTATAGTCTGCGCCAGTGACGCCTGACTGGTGACTATATCCTGTCCAGCCATCGGCATCTGAAAGCAAGCTTTCCCAAATATATGACGGCACGGCAGATGGGTCGCCATATGTGCCAAGCCTAACCATACGATTTGCGCCAAGCTTTGCGATAGCATCATGTCCTATCGCGCTATCATAGATGCCGCGCTGGTATGATTTCCAGACAATCAAAACGCCCTGCGCGATATTGACATAACAGGACCGATTTTCGGCAAGCTTTCTATTCGGGTCATTAGTCGGCGTTCCGCGATGCCGACAGTCACCACAAATCGAATAATCCGCGCCGGTTTTGTTTGCATCGCGCGGGTCAATGTCGCGGCATAGGATGTAAGTCTGTACCATGTCACCAGTTTTAGCGTTGCCTGATTTACGAATGGCAATTGCGATGATAGGCGTACCGTCTAACAGTGATGGGCCGTTGTAAATAATCATGGTTTGCTTTCCTTTCTTATTCGCCGGTTTGCATATAGTAATGGTCGTTAGTTTTTCCTGTTTATATCGGCAGGTAAAGGTAGCAGGATGCATCGTCAATCATGGCATCGGCAGTCTGATATAGTTTAAGCGGCCAATGGTCTAATTCGATTTTATCGGATGGGATACCTTTTGCCCGCAAATCGAAATAGGCCCGACGTGCTTCTGATTTCTTGGCGAATGCGAATTTATATATTGCCCCATCTGATGCCGTGACTGTCAGATTGATGTAGCTTGTAATTCCCTTGGACATTGCGTGTTCCTCTTTTGTTCTCATGGGTGCCATTGCTGGCGGCAGGGATTGAATAGGATATGAATGTGGCAACAATAAGGCACATTCGATGGTAGGGGGTATATAGTGTGATTTCATGCATCGCCGTTATGTTTTCATGCGCTAAAACGTGACAACGACATTCAATGCGACATGTCATGCCGTCAATTCATAGTATATCCATTGACTATCTGCCAAAAAGTCCAGGCTTTTCAATGGTTTAGCATTCAATGTCCTAGCGATTGCGTCATGCGCTGGCGCGAATAGAATATAAAGTGTTCCGAATGCGCCATAATGCGCGATATCATAGGGGTAGGGCAGGGGCCATACGGGGTACGTAGTATACGTATATGTAGAAACACACAGATTAGGAAAATTAAGTGTTAACCACAGGTGCAACTAACTACAATTTATGCACAAGGAATGTGCAACACTGCCTAATTTTTAGGCAACTACTGTAAACATCTCCTGTTTCTTCACTTTCTGCTTGACATGATTTTTTAGCTGTGGTATAACGTATATATAATACTACATTAAATGCTCCAACATAAATAAAAGAACATAGATGTAAGAACATCAATGCTACATCTAATACTCATTTATGTTTTCTTAAAGATGTTAAAGACATCTAATACTACATCTAATACCCCATAAGGACTAAATCTCGTATTCTAATAAAAAGTAGTTGACAATGGCAAAGAAATCTGTAAAACTATATACAGACAATGTACTTGATGCATTCTATGATGCTATCAGAACAAACACACTAGATAAATTACATATACCTCATAGTGATGTGTTCTACGTACGTAAAGCAGTGGAGGCACACTATGGCCGTCCTTTTACGCTAGAGCATGTTGAGTGGGCTATGCGTAAGGAAGGATGGACAGACGATGTTGACAGCGATAGTAATGGTGTGCAACATGCTGGTAAAAGATGACTGCATGCAGTTCACGGATCGTAGGGGTCCGTATGCAACGCATGAGGAATGTTTTGCACGTGTTGAGCAAATGATAGAATCCTTAAAGCCTACGCTTCCACCTGTGCCTTCACAGATTTTGTATAGGTGTGCTGACTTGAAAGAGGGTGTTTCCACATGAGTGTTGAATATCGGGGTATAACATTCCCTGGCTACAACAAACCAATCAAGTCTAATCGTGAAGGTAAGAAGAAGATGGTTCTTGCCAAAGACGGTGATAAGGTAAAGCTGATACACTTCGGTGCTACGGGCTATGGACACAATTACAGTGCTGCAGCCCGTAAGTCATTTCGTGCTAGGCATAAGTGTGATACAGCCAATGATAAACTAACAGCACGGTACTGGGCATGTCGTACTCTATGGGGTGGAGCAGGTGGTAGTACAAAGTCTAGCCCCAAATCTAAAAAGGGAAAATACTAATGGCTAAGAAAAAAGATGATGTAATGGTTGTGTCAATCGGTATTGGCTCTATGCCCAAAAGTAAGCTGCAGAAGATGAAGAAGGCTGAGATGGCATACGGTGGTATGGCTAATGGCAAGAAGCACATGTACTCTGCTGGTGGTTCTGTATCAGATAACCCAGGTTTGAAAGCATTGAAGGCTAGTGGACCAAAGGGTATGGAAGCATACAACAAGATTACTGGCAATGCCTAATGCATCCTGTAGAACAGGATATTCGCAAGTGGTCTAATGACTTTCTTGAAGTACCTAACGCAAAACTAAATGGCCTACCACCCTGCCCCTATGCCAGAAAGGCATGGGCTGATGACAAGGTGGTGTTCAGCATAAACACAGGGCTGGATGGGCTTATGGAACAAGTCCGTACATTCAGCGACCATGACTACGAGATTGTAGTGTGGGCAGAAGAGAATTTGCCAGACATGGAGTACCTAGACGGGTACTGTGATGGCATCAATGAGTTAGCATCCGTAGCTGGCATTGATTTGCACCTGATGGTGTTTCACCCCAACTACGATGCCACAGAGGCTGGACTTGACTTCCTTGTCGATGACGGGGTTACAGATGACAGCTTATCTTACTGCATGGTCTTTGTACAGTTATTATCCAAACTGGACGATGCAGCTTTGTATCTGGAAAAGTCTAATTACTACGAACACTTTCCAGATGATGTTTATGAAGCCTTAGTTCTTGACAGAAGGAGATTACGCAATGGGAAGTGAAGCATATAAAGGCTCAAAAGCAGAACTACTTAAAAAGTATGGGCCTAAAATTAAAGAAATCTATGGAGCAGAAGAATTAAAATACGTTAAAGAAGAATCCAGTGGTCCGGGTGGAGTAGATAGATTACGTAATCTTTTAGACTCTATGGACGCTAAAACACTTAATCGTGGAGGAATGGTTAAGAAAAAGAAACCTATGAAAGCTAGTAAAGGAGGAACACCAATGGCAATGGGTAAAGCTAAAATGGCTAAGAAGAAAATGCGTGGCGGTGGAATGACCAAGATGCGTGGTGGCGGTATGCCCAAAAAGAAAATGATGGGCGGCGGCATGGCTAAGATGTCCAAGAAGAAGAAGATGATGCGTGGGGGCATGGCTAAAAAGAAGAAGTAATGCCTTACATACAGGATTCAGATTTACATGGTCACGGAGTTTTCGCAGATAAGGACTATGCTCAAGACGATACAATAGAGTTGTGTCCTTATTTGTTTGTCTCCGAAGATGCGGTAGCTGATGAATGTATACTTCACAACTACATGTTTCAGTCTGCGTATGAAGGTGATACAGACTTTATGGTCGTACTAGGTTTAGGCATGGTGTATAATCATGGCGACCCTCCAAATGCAGAATGGGAAATAGAGGACGACGACGAACGCTTTGTTAGATTTTTTGCACTCAAAGAAATAAAACAGGGCGAAGAAATACTACACGATTACGGAAAGCCGTATTGGGAAAGTAGAGATGCCAGTATTACAAACAGGTTCTAAGTTTCGTACAGAGGTAGTTGCGTTAGGTAATACTAACAAGACGAATGTGTACACCGTACCTGCAAACTTCTCTTCACACTTGGAGAATTTGTTTGTAAGTAATAATCACACAGGTAACGTGACTTTGAGCCTACACCTTTTTCATGCAGATGATAATGCAGAATACGACTTGTTGACTGCTCACAATATTTCGGGTGGGTCATACGAGTCTATATTTACTGTAGACAGACCCCTGTATCTTCATGCAGGTGACATTATCAAATGCACAGCAGGTACAGCTAGTAAGTTAGTTATCACTACTGCATGTGAAGAATTTTTTGACCCAGCGAGATAGGAGACAGGAGATGCCCCGTGTCACTAAAAAGCCAGCCGCTAAAAAAACCAAAGCCACACCGACTGCAGCGAAAAAGAAACAGACTAGAACGGTTAAACTTGCGGCGGGTGGTGCGCCAAAGAGCAAAAGTAGAGTTAATGAAGCTGGCAACTATACTAAGCCCGGAATGAGAAAGCGTCAGTTCAGTCGTATCAAGGCTGGTGGCAAAGGTGGCGCACCGGGTCAGTGGTCAGCACGTAAGGCGCAGATGCTTGCGTCAGCCTACAAGAAAGCAGGGGGTGGATACAAATGATATGGAACATGTATTCCTCCTTCTGGTTTATCTAGGCACAGGAGAGTTTCGCAACTTAATCAGTGGCGACATGTATTTTCGTAGTATTAACGAGTGCAATTATTTTGCAGAGAAGTCAGCAAAGAGGTATGGTAATTATCAGTATAGCGCATACTTAGACCCAAAAGACAGAGTAACAGCTTATTGTGTACCTAAATACGTTAACCCCGACAACGTAAGGATATATTAAGATGGACCCCATCAGCGCAATGGCGACTGCTTCGGCAGCGTTTGGTGCAATCAAAAAAGGTTTTGCAGTAGGCCGTGACATAGAACAGATGGCAGGAGACTTATCCAGATGGATGGGTGCCATGTCTGACTTGGAACAGGCTGAGAAAGAAGCAAAGAACCCGCCTATATTTAAGAAGCTGTTTGCTGGACAATCTGTAGAGCAAGAAGCTATAGCTGCATTTGCCAACAAAGAAAAAGCAAAGCAGCAGAGATACGAACTGCAGCAGTGGATAAGCCTGACTATGGGCAAGTCTAAGTGGGATTCACTCGTAGCAATGGAAGGCCAGATACGTAAGCAGCGTAAAGAAACACTTTACAAGCAGCGTGAACGCAGACAGAAGTTCGTAGAGTTTGTAGCGTGGACGTTGCTAGTTGCTGCAGGAGCAGCGGCATTGTATGCCTTCGTAGTATTTATGAAGGGTCACGTAGCTAAAGCAGCAGACCCAGAGTATGTAACCTGTAGATTAAAAGGTTGCACCACTGTTGACAAACAGCGTATATGCGTGTATCATGGTGTGAATAATACGGTGGACACTTTGTTTTTCGTATGGACGAATGGTTCCCCCGTGAAATTTCAGTGTAAGTATGACCCTAACGAAACCAAGCCACCCAGCATACAAGAAACATTTAAACAGATTAGAAAGTCACAGAAAAACTAATGGCACTTGCAAAATCACAACAAAGTCTCAAGTCTTGGACAAAGCAAAAATGGAGAACAAAGAGTGGGAAACCGTCCAGTAAAACTGGTGAACGGTATTTACCGTCAGCCGCGATCAAGAGTTTGTCATCGCAGGAATACGCCGCGACGACAAAAGCTAAGAGGGAAGGTACACGTAAGGGCAAGCAATTTGTCAAACAACCCAAAGGCATTGCAAAGAAAACCGCAAGATTCAGGAGAGGGTAATGTTGAATCTATTGATAGGACCAGTAGCAGAACTGGCAGGGACATGGCTAAATGGAAAAGTTGAAAAGACTAAAGCAGAAACTGGGGCAAAAGTTGCACGGGCTAAAGCTGAAGCTACAATCATGGAAAAGAAAGCTACTGGCGAACTTGACTGGGATTTGGAAATGGCTAAAGGAAGTAAGTCTTCGTGGAAAGACGAGTGGCTTACTATTCTGTTCAGTATACCTCTCATTCTTGCGTTCATTCCGGGTATGGAAGAAGTAGTGGCAAATGGATTTGCACAACTCCAAGCAATGCCTTCATGGTATCAGTATAGCCTTGGTGTTATCGTTGCTGCCAGCTTTGGTGTTCGCAGTGCTACTAGGCTATTTGGAAAAGGGTAGTCCCATCAGTGATGTGGAGTATGCACGACAGAACTACCGAAGAACATGCGAGGATTAATCGTGGCAGAAGTAACGATGGAAAGACTACTCAAGTGGAAGATACTGCCCCGCTTGATGATGCTTATGATGTCAATATCCGCTTGGCGGGTAGTGGAGTGGTTTATGACGCTACCTTCCCCAACTCCAGAACAAGCGGCTCTAGTGAGTGTAGTCACGGGGGCAATGACAGGTGCATTTGCGGTATGGATGGGACATGAGAAATGAAATATAATTCTGAGAACTTTGTAAACAAACTTATAGCACACGAAGGTCTGCGCCTTCAAGTGTACAAAGATACGCTTGGTATTGATACGATTGGTATCGGACGCAACCTAGAGGACCGTGGTATCACAAAGGAAGAACTAGACTGGATGGACATTCCTAGCATGGATGCAGTCTATGAATACGGTATTACTGAAGCTGATGCTATGTACCTCGCAAAGAATGACGTACAGATAGTCGAAGAGGAACTTGTTCGTGCGCACCCTTGCGTAGAGGAGTTAGACGCTGTACGTCAACTTGTACTCACGGACATGGCATTTAATCTTGGAGTTCCGCGCCTTTGTAAGTTCAAAAAGATGTGGGCCGCTGTACATGAAAATAAATTTGACGTAGCGGCAAAAGAAATGCTTGACAGCAGGTGGGCAAATCAGGTAAAATCAAGGGCAACGAAATTAGCACATGCTATGCATCATGGTGAGTTTTAATGGCTAGACAGTTAACAGAAAAACAACAGAAGTTCCTTGCCGTGCTTTTTGATGAAGCTGGTGGTGATATGGTTCTAGCAAAAAAGATGGCAGGATATGCTGACACTTCTGGTACTGCTGAGATTGTTAAGGGTCTTAAAGAAGAGATACTTGAGGCGACTCAAATGTACATGGCACGTAATGCGCCGAAGGCTGCGATGGCGATGACAGGTGCGTTGTACGACCCAACTGAACTTGGCATTCGTGACAAGATGGTTGCAGCCAAGGAATTGCTTGACCGTGTAGGTCTGGTAAAGACAGAGAAGATGCAGGTAGAGGCATCTGGTGGTGTCATGCTTATGCCACCTAAAGCTATTGTTGAGGAGGATGACTAATGGCACTAATGGATTCGGAAGAAAAATTTCGCAAGGGCTATAAGAAGGCTGGTAAAAAAACGCTGATGGATGCTGTAAGAACTATGCAGATAGCTGATGATGATGACGATTTAAAAAGTATGACTAGACCTGAAATTATCGAAATGATAGAAAATTACATGGGATTTGATACTAAAAATAGAGGTGGCATGGTAAAGTCTCGAATCGGAATACAGGATTTCCGTAAAGGTGGCATGGTTCTTTCAAGTGTAGACAACCGAAAAAAATAA
>FUIF01001444.1_pt1 | contig 12201 bp, 18 predicted proteins | sample 1003461 | NCBI WGS metagenome assembly FUIF01 (sample SAMEA80401918, study PRJEB19352) | marine metagenome | reverse complement strand
GTCGACTTCAACGTCGACCCAATGACGGGCATTTGCGCGGTCAAAAAGGGCGAGACCCTATGGATTTTCGACGAAATCGTCATGACCGGTGGCGCGACCACCTGGGATTCTGCGAAGAAGTCCAAAACCGCTACGGCGTGGATCGTCGCATCATTACGTGTCCCGACCCAACCGGCGGTGCCCGCAAAACCCAAGGTGTCGGCACCACGGACCACAGCATTTTGCGCAAATCAGGCTTTACAGTCTCAACACCCAAGGCCCCCTGGAAGATCCGCGACAAGATCACCTGCGTCAACACCGCCCTTTTAGACGCCACTGGAACGCGCCGAATGTTAATTCACCCCCGCTGCAAAGAACTAATCAAATCACTTCGCACGTTGACCTACTCCCCTGGAACGGGTCTACCCAACAAAAACCTAGGTGTGGACCACTGTTTCGACGCCTTGGGCTACCTATGCCTACAAGTTTTCAACCTTGCGAAGCCCGAGAACATTGGAGCGACCAACTATCGTGTGTGGTAGTTGCTTTTTCTAGCTATGCCCGGTCATTACAACAAGGACAAGAAGAAAAAGTCCAAACCCAAGAGTAAAAATGCCGCAAAAGCCCGCTGCGAGGGCTACCTCCGAAGCATCACAGGATCCAAAAAGAAGTCTCGTTAAGATACAAGTAACCTCGGTTGGAGCCATGCCCAAAAAACGCGGGTTATACGCCAACATTCAAGCCAAGCGGAAACGAATTGCCGCTGGTTCGGGTGAAAAGATGCGTAAACCAGGCTCAAAGGGCGCTCCAACCGCTGAAGCCTTCAAAAAAGCCGCCAAAACCGCCAAGAAGCGCAAACCCAAGGGTAAGAAATAGTGGCGATAGTCAACGTAGTCGACACCAAGCGTTTCACCAACGTCGTCGAATACACCGGTGGCACGATGACCGCCGTAGACGACGAGCTGCGTATCCACGCGCACGCATCCGAATACACATTTGCGTTCGAGGTTACCGACGGCGCAAATTTCACCCTTGCATTCGAGGCAAGCTTCAACGGCGGCACCACTTGGTACGAGATCGACACCAGCAAGACCATCAACAGCGCTGGTGAATACGTGTATTACTACTCAGGTAAGACGAGTTCAACGATCCGTTGTCGCATCGAAGCGATCTCCTCTGGCACGCCTAGTGTCACACCGCATATCGCAGTCACTTTTAACGGTTAATGGGCACCCGCATTTCCCCTGGTTTCTGCACCCACATGGAAGTAGACGCCGAGTCTCGCATGACCCAAGCAACATTTGCGTTCATGACCCCTCAAGACCCTGAGGACTTCGCATCACTGATGATGCGTCTAGCATCAGGCATAGAAGTCATGATTGAGGTCGACGATGACGATTGAGTACCGCGGCGAAAAGTTTTCCGGCTACAACAAGGCGAAACGCACGCCAAATCACCCCAAGAAATCGCACGTCGTCCTCGCAAAAGAGGGCGACAAAGTAAAACTTATCCGCTTCGGGCAACAAGGCGTCAAGGGCAGCCCCACTGGAACGGCCCGCAACCGATCATTTAAAGCGCGCCACGCAAAAAACATTGCAAAGGGCAAGATGTCTGCGGCTTACTGGTCAGCAAAGGTGAAGTGGTGAGGATCTGTCAAAATAGTCTTAAAGTAGGAAGCTGACCGTGGTTTACAGTGCAAACATCCCACCCACTGGCGCTTCGGTCAGCCAATCTCCGTTTGTTCGTGATCTAGAAGTCATCGCGATGATGGCTGACTGGCAGGTCATGGCTGCCGTCACCCGTGGCACGAACTACATCCGGGATCTTTGCGAGACGTACCTACCGCAAGAACCCCGAGAGGACGACCAAGCGTACGAGACCCGCGTCGACCGCTCTGTACTTTCCCCTTACACAAGCCGCCTAATCGAAACAGCCGCTGGCGCGATTCTGCGCAAGCCGATCAATATCGATGGTGACGATTACTGGCTGAAGTTATGCGAGAACATCGACGGCCTGGGCTCAAACATCAATGAGTATGCGCGTCGTGCTTTGGTTAGCAGCCTTACCTACGGCCATAGTGCAGTGCTTGTTGACTACCCCGCAGCAACCGGTGCACGAAATCTGGCTGAAGAACGCGCCATGGGACGGCGTCCCTATTTTGTACACGTTGACGCACCACAGATTTGGGGATGGCGTCAGGCTGACTATACGATGCCCGGCAGTCCGCTGACGCAAGTGCGGATCCATGAGTACACCACCCGCCCACTGAACGACTTTGGGGAAGAACAGGTCGAGCAAATGCGGGTCATCTACCCCGGCAAGTATGACCTGTACACGTTGGGCCAAGACGTGGTGGAATTCTCCCAAACCGGGGGCTTCAGCCTGGACGAAATTCCGGTGGTGCCCATTTACAGCAACCGCCGGGGCATGTTGCGCTCTCAACCGCCCCTGCTCGACATTGCAAACCTCAACATCACGCACTACCAGCGCCAAGCAGATTTAATTCACGCGCTCCACATCGCAGCAATGCCAACACTCGTCCTCGAAGGCTGGGACGACACTTTGGGCACCGCAACGATGGGTGTTAATTATGCGATTGCGATGCAGCCCGGCAACAAGGCGTATTACGTGCAAGCAGATGCAACGAGCTTTGACGCTCAGATGCAGGAGCTGCAATCCCTTGAGACCCAGATGTCCACGCTGGGTGTGACGAAGCTATTCGGACAGAAGTTTGTAGCCGAATCTGCTGAGGCCAAGCGCATTGACCAAGCACAGGGCAATTCTGTGTTGTCCATCATCAGCCAAGAGCTGGAGAGTGCACTAAACCAGGCTTTCACCATCGCTGCCAAGTACGTAGGAATGGAGCCGCCAGTAGTTAATATCGATCGCGACTTCGACTATTACCGTCTGATCGGCCAGGACGTAGCCGTACTTTCAGACCTCAACAGCACTGGCAAGATCAGCGACGAGCTATTCCTCGAAATTCTGCGACGAGGAGAAATCCTACCTGACACGGTCAACGTCCAAGAGGAAGCCGCGATGATTGCCCAGCCCGATACTACTTCTACCGGACCTTCTGTACTTGAAGAGACCGTTGTAGAATAGTACCGTCTAACTAATTAAACCCGTGCCTGAAGAACAGCAAGCAAATTCTCCTGTGGAGAATGAGTCTGCCCAGCCTGTGGCTGCACAAGATGATTTGCGAGTGCAACTTGAAGCACTAAAAGCAAAAAATTCCGAACTAATTAACGAGCGCCGCAAAGACAAAGAGAACCGCGAAAAACTGCAACAACAGCTAAACGAGATCCAATCGTCCCAGAAACAGGCCGAAGAAGCCCGCCTAGCAGAATCCGGCGAATACAAAACCCTCTGGGACGACGCACAGACTACAATTTCATCCCTTAAGCAAACACTTGCCGAAAAAGAAGCCGAAGTAAATGAAATCAGGCAGGGTTACACTAAGGAACAGCTGCGAGCATCAACACTTGCACAATTATCGTCCGCTGGTGCGCTTGCACCCGATCAGCTGTATCGTTTAGTGGAGGATAATCTCCGCAACAAAGATGGACAGCCTGTGGCTGTTGTCGGCGGTGTAGAGACTCCGGTGGCAGAGTATGTCGCCAACCTGAAAAATCCCGGTAGTGGTTACGAGCATCATTTTGCAGCTAGTAACACTGCCGGAATGGGTGTTACGGGCAGTGCCCGCGCCACCTCACTACCCGGCCAGAGCAACCCGTGGTTGAAAGAGAGCTTTAACGTGACCGAGCAAATGATCCTTCTTAATAAGGATCCAGACAAAGCTCGACTCCTTAAAGCTGAAGCCGGTCGATAGTCCCAGTGGGACGCCCCGTAAACCCGTTTTTTAGGAGCCCAAAATGGCTGCCATTTCTGAGAATTATTCCGGCGGAACATTTCTGTCGGATCTGGTTACACGCCCCGAGTTTCTTCAGTACACCTCTGAAGGAATTTTCGAGCAATCCAAGTGGGTGCAAAGCGGCATCATTCAGCGCAACGCTGCTCTGGACGCTCGTGCAGGCGGAACCCGTGTTCGCGTTCCGTTCCATGACCCCATCAACCCAACGGAAGAGCAGATCCTCTCTAACGCCACCTGGGGCACCTCAGGCGCTGGTTACCTGACTCCTCAGGGCACCTCGGCCGACGAGCAGATCATGACTCTGCTGCACCGTGGCTTCAGCTATGCAGCTGACGACCTCAGCCAACTGGGCTCTGGCGCGGATCCCCTTGCTCACGTCCGTAACCAGCTGACCGCAGCAATCAACAAGCTGAAGACCTCTACCCTGAAGGCACAACTTCTGGGTCTGTTTGGTGGCATCAGCGCAGGTGGCGTCTTGGGCGCTAACCAGCACGACGCATCTGTTTCTGGCACCTCTGCTGCCGAAGCCAACTACATCTCTGTTGGCAACGTTCTTGAGGCCAAGAACAAGCTGGGCGAGCGTGGTGAAGAGATCGACACCATCGCAATGCACTCCGCTGTTGCTTATTACCTGCAACAGATCGGGATGCTGACCTTCAGCACTTCAGCACTGGCCGCATCCGGCGCAGTGACCTGGGCTGGCGGTGGCGTCGGTGTTACTCAGCCAGAAGTAGCGACCTTCGCAGGAATGCGGGTCGTTGTGGACGACCAACTCACCTACTTGGCTGGTGGCACGGCGACCCATGTGGTCAAGTACCCCGTGTACATGTTCAAGTCGGGCGTTGTGTCCGAGGGCATCCAACAGGATCTGCGTCTGGCTGCAGACCGCAACATCCTGTCCATGCAGGACGTGCTGGCTGTGGATTACCACTACGGTTACCACATCACTGGAACGAAGTGGGCTGCCGCTGGCGACAACCCCACCAACGCAGCAACTTCCGGCAACCTGGCTAACACCAGCAGCTGGAACTTGGTCTTCGCCACCACCAAGATGGTGCCCATCGTGCGCCTGCTGGTCAACACCCCGTTCGACACCACCGCCTACTCCTGATAGGCTGTTTTCGGCGATCGTGGCGATTGCAACGGCCCCACTACGTATGGTGGGGCCTTTTTTCATGGTTCAAATAAGGCCCAGACGCATCTGCTCTTGACGGTCAAAGACCTCTTCAGTGCGGGCGACCATTTTGTATGACCGCAGCACCAGCTGATTGACGATGGTGTAGGACATCTTCAGTTCAGTAGCAATCTCTGGCACGGTTTTGCCTTTACCGCGCATTTTTTGAACTTCTTTCACGACATCGGAAAACTTACGGGGTTTTTCTGCTGCGGGGGCTTCAACCTTTTTTACGATGACCGAAGCGGACTCGCTTTTGCGTACAGGCATGGACACGGTAAGACTCTTCGTTATCAAGGATAATCGAAGAAGCTTTTTAGATGTACAAAGCGCACATTTAACTGAAATGCAAGCCCAGATCGAGCTTGACGGCGCGGTTGTGTACCATGCGTGCGTCCTAACAAAACCCTCTAAGCGCACCAAAGCTAGACTCAGGAAAAGGGTTTATTAAGCCGTGGCCGCAACAATCGACGCCACTCTCCAAGGAGCATCGTCTAACAGCTATGTGACGTTGGCAGAAGCCGACGCTTACTTTGAGACGACTCCGGACGAATCTACGTGGACAAATAAAACCGACGACCAGAAAAACCGCTCGATTATCTCAGCTACTCGGTATATAGACGGCTTCGAGTTTTACGGAAAACGCTGCACTACGACCCAAGCACTTAAATGGCCCCGTAAAGAGTACAAAGTCGACGGCGTAGAAATTAAATGCACATTTATCCCCGACGAAGTAAAGATTGCAACATTCGAGCTGGCACGCGCTTTAGCCAATAACCCGAACGCACTGGTTAACACCAAAGGCACTGACGGCACCTACGAAGAGGTCAAGCTGGGCGATTTGGAGGTCAAATACAGCACTCAGACCCAGACCCCAGGTTTGATCGACAACATCTTGGACATCTATCCTTGGCTGCAGTCGATGCTCGGTCCGTACACCCGTTCCGGTGCAACGAATTACGCTGTGACCCTACTGCGAGGTTGATATGGCACTAATCGATGACGTCTTCGGCTCAATCCCGGCAGCAATTTTTGCCGACTGGGGCCAAGACGTGACCTACATCAAAGCCGGGTTGCCTTCAACGTACAACCCAACCACTGGGGCGGTGACAAACTCAGAGTCGACCGTAACGGTCAAAGCTGTGATTACAAATGTCAATCCGAGGGAGTTTGACGGCTTGTACCAGAGCACCGACCTCAAAATTTTGTTTGGGGCTGAAGAGCTGGGGGATTATTACCCGAGCCAAGCCGATCGGATTCAGTACCCCCAAGCTGGCGACACGCGAGAGGCCAAAATCATCAACATCAACAGCAAACGAGGCGACAAGGCAATTTTCCACACCGTTATTGCGAGGCCCCAATAATGGCAAGAAACGACTTAGAAAAACTTGCTGAGGAGCTAGACAAAGTTCAGTCGGCAGTAACGGCATTTGGCCCCATACGAGCTGCACACCGCACAGTTCGCGAGCTGCAGCAAGAAGGCCCAAGTTGGACAGGCCGTTTTTCAAATTCTTGGCAAGTAGAGACTCCGGATGGCAGATCATTCAAGGGATCCGGTCGCCCAGGTGAACCTCAGCCTTTACCCATCCCTTTGCTGACTGGACGTCAAACAATACGAGCGGCTATCGCAAAAGACCGCGCCGTTTTTACGATTTCCAATTTCTCACCATACGTTGCAGAGGCGACAGATCTCGTTGAATCCGGTTTTCTTCGTCCCACAGCTCAACCTGAAACAGCCCTGGGACGAAGCAAGTTTCGGCAAGGCGATGAGGGTCGTACTTTGCCGTCCTATCGAGGATTGATTGGCGGTGGACATCCTGACGGTGAATCAGGTGCAACCGCAGATCTCGATTGGTTCGCCACTTATGTTGAAGGTGGCAAGCTTGATCGTGCCGTCAGAATTGAAATGGACGACCTCTTTAAAGAGCTGTGAACTACCAAGCTATTCGCGCTGCTGTCGAGAATCCGTTGTTGACGGCGTTCAACGATCTGTCTCCGGCAGTCCCGGTTTATTTCGACAACATCACGGCTGTTCCACCAAATACAACTACGGAATACGTGAGGGTAAACGTTACCTTCGGCATTACAAACGAACCAACACTTACCAGCAGCGTTGACCTGGCACGTGGTGCGGTAATCGTTCGAATTTTCACTGAAAAAGGCCAGGGGCCAGCGCGTAACCAAACCTTGGTTACAACAGCAGTTGATGTTTTAGAAACTTTGAACGATACGGCGAAAACATCCAGCGGAGTTTTCTTTAGATTGGGGCAAATCGAGGGGCCTAGTTTTTCAGCGACAGAAGGATCTCCACATTTTTCCAGTCGCATTGAAGCAGGCTACAGAGCAACGGTATTGAGCTAAAAATTAGAAGCTATCCTGTAAGAAGCCGGGCAGTGCCCGCAGAAAACCTTATTCTCCGGTACTTCAATGGCCGACACCGTTCTGTCCGGCACCTCTGGTGCTCTTTACTACAAACCTGCTGGTACGTCAGTTGACGACTTGGCAGCTACCGCGTTTCCGTCCACTGGTTCCGATATTACTGTCGGAGCTTACTTGGGTTTCCAAGTCAACGACCTTGTCACGCTGACCTACCCAAGTGGCGCAACAACCACTGGTGCGATTGCTGCAGGTGATTACTACGTTCTCACCTATAACGCCACCTCTGGTGTGATGACCGTCAGTGCTACTGAAGGTGGCTCTGCGGAGACTGCAACTGCTCAACCTTCAGGTTCGGTAGTGAGTTTGCTTCAATCTCCTACAAGAATTTTGAAGCAGTGGGCAGTGTTCGTGAGTGGACTTTTGAGATCACCCGCGACGAAATTGACGTGACCACGATCGGTCAAACTCTTGGTCAGTTTGCACCGTTCAAAACCTACATTACTGGTTTTGCCGATGGCACCGGTTCGGCCACTGTTTATGTGACCGACAACGACACCAACATTGCAAGCCGCATGGTCGAGGACGTTATTCAGCGTCAGCAATCTGGTGTGTCCTTCAAGCTGTATATCGACCGTGTTGTGAGCAGCGGCACTGTCGATGACACTGCAAGCCGCTCCATTCAAATGGAAGCAGTTCTAAGTTCCGCAAGCTTCGGGGTCAACCCCGACGACGCTCAAACTGTTGAGGTTGCATTCCGTCCTGCACAGGCACCTACTTTCGATTTCTCCAAGTCTTGATAGACTGATATCAGGAAGAGGTTGGACCCCGGCTGATAACCGGGGTCTTTTTTAGTACTTTGACGCTACAGTAGTTCTATAAATTTCAGACAAAGATGCCCGCTTCCAATCTGCGTGCAATTGACCGTCTCCGTAAGGCAGCCAACCTCGAACCAGTCAAAAAAGAAGTCGGACTCAGTGATGGCACTGTATTCGAGCTGTATTCAACGCCTCTAACGATGGCTCAACGCGAGCGTGCACAGAACAACGCGAAATCCGACGACCCAAATGCTTTTGCACTACAACTTTTGATCGCCAAAGCGCAAGACGCCAATGGCAAGAACCTGTTTAGTCCAGGCGAGATCGACATTTTGAAGAATGAGGTCAAGGATAAAGACCTTCAGTCTCTGATGTTGGCCATTCTCAGCGACGACAACGCCGCGGACATGGACCCAAAATCCTGAGCGCAGAACTTCGCAAAGACAATTGGCTCATGCTTCAGTTCGGCGTTGCTAAGGAACTGGGCATGACCTTGTCGCAAGTTCGCGCAACGATGACCCCCGAAGAGTTGATCGGCTGGAGCGCTTACTTCAAGGTGCTCAACGACGACCAAAAAACGGAGATGGAGAAGCTGAAGCGCCGCCGCTAAAGTGAGTAGACCAGTACGCCGATCCAGTTGTGGCTTACAGAGCTGATATTGAGATCGGTGTAAAGGGCGCAAAGCAACTTGAAGAGATCCAGAAAAAAATTTCGGATCTATCAAAACAGATAGACAGAACAAACAAGCAAGAAAGTTTTGGTTCGAAGCAGGTTGCAAGTCTTGACCAGTATTCGTCAGCCGTAGCAAAAGCTACCGCAAACTTACATAAAACCCGAATTCAATTAGACAAGAACGGAAATGCTACAAAAACATACAAAAAAGCGATTGATCAGTACGTTACTGCTTTGGGGGCTGCAAATGAAGCTCAAGAGATAACAAATAGGCAGTTAGATCGAGAAATCAGTTCGCGTACACGAGCAACAGCGGCTTTAAAAGCCTATAACGCTGCGGCAGCCGCCCCAACTAGGCGTGGTGCAGCCACGACAATGGCTGGCGCGTATTTGCGTGGTCAACCCACACGGGGTAGGACACAGTATGGCGGACCTATTGGTCCAGGACCGGCATCTGCACGTCCTTTTGGGCCTATTGGTGGACCATCTTCCTCAATTTTGGGAGGTCAATCTGTACCTGTTGAGGGCCGGATCCAACGCGCTCTTCAGGCGCAAAGAGAAGAGTTGGCACTGAAACAAGCTCTAGAAAAGCTTGAGCAGCGATCAATCGCCAACCACAACCAAAGGCTCAATCTTCAAGCAGAGTACACAAAAGAGCTAAGAGCAGTCACACAGGCAGCAAGAATAGGGCCGCGCCCTGCTCCAGGTTTTGATCCAGCTCCTGCAGCTGCCAGAGCTAGGTTGCGCACTGCTCAGGCTGAAATTAAGCGTCAAACGATTATTAGTCGAACTTTAGTAACCACAAGGCAATTAAGTGGTTTACAACAAGGTATGGTGAAATTGGCGCAAGCGGAAGCAAAAGCGCGTTTAGATTCGGCCCGGAATACAGCCCAACAGCGAGGCGAATTAGCCGCTGCAGCAAGAGAACAGCAGCGGATCAATCGTCCGATTGGACGGCAACCAAGGGATGCACGAAGTGATCGTGGGAGACGGCTTAGGGAAGACCTTGCACTTGGCGCAGGTTTTCCATTGCTTACCGGGGCTGGTCCTGGGGGTGTTTTAGGTGGTGTTGCTGGTGCGATAGCAGGCGGAGGTAAAGGCGGTTTTGGTTTGCAGATTCTCTTTAGCGCTTTAGGTACTGCCGTCGACACCTTTGTACAGAAGTTAAACGGGCTTGCAGATGGACTGAGGTCTACACAAGGCACTCTTAGTAGTTTAGAGCAGTCCGGTTACAGAGTTAGCGACGTAACCAAGTCCCTTATTGCTTCATACGAGAAAGCAGGTTTATTTACAGACGCTTACGCGCTGGCTTTAGAAGAAGTTAATCGTGTATTTGGGCCTGACGGTGTTTCAAAACTACAGGCTTATGACCAGGAGACTAAGAAACTAAACGAGGAATTCCAAAAAGTAACTGCGGCTCTGCAAAGTGAAATGTTACCGGCTCTAACGGGTCTAATCCGCCTTATTTTGGGCGTTAAGAGCGCTTTTGATGCTGTAGCTGAGAGCCGCTTGGGTAGAGCAATTATGGGCGCAGGTACTGCGCTATCCGATATGGCCGTTCCGGGGTTTGCTCGTGCCAGGACTGCGTTTGGTTTACTACAGCAAGCCGGAGCACCGATTGGTGAAGCTGGGGTTCCCGACTCCGTTCGGCTTGCTCAAGAAGGTAGAGCAGAAACAAAGGTTATTGCAGAGCAAGAAGCAGCCGATGCAGCTAGGGACAGGCTTTATGTGGTCCAAGCAGAAGCTGAAGTGGTGCAGGCAGGTAACGATCTGCTAGACGATAGTGTAGTAAAAGCCAAAGAAAAAGTCATACAAGAGCAGTACTTAGCGAAAGTACGCAAAGAAAATGTGACCCTAGAAGAGGAACAGTTAGCCCTGGCAGAACGCAATCTTGCCATCGGTCGACTGAGGTTGCAGGTTGACGGTGCACGGCAGCGTGAAGCTGAAAGGCAGCGAAGAGAAGCTGAGCGTGCAGCAAAGCAAGCAGAAAGACTCAGGAAGCAAACAGAACAACTACGTCTGCAGTCAATGGCTGCAACCATGACTCGTGAACAGAATCAAGCTATAGCGGCTGCACAATTGCAGGGCGACAAACGAGAGGTTTTGCGCCTGCAAATCTTGAGAGAAAGGCTTGCCCTCGGTCTACGAGAGCTGCAGATTGAAAATGAAAAGTTACCCGCACTTCAACAGCAGTACAAGTTAGATATTGCGCGTGAGCAAGCACAGGACCGAATCAACAAACTCAATAACGAATACAACGCGGCACAACAAGGAATTGCGAAGGCCGTTCAGTCGTCCATTGCTGAAATGGATAGGGAAATTGCGCTTATAGACGCAACACTCCAAGGCAGACGTAAGGAAGTCGAACTTAATCAAGAAATCAACGCTCTAGTTAAGTCGACTGGAGCCAACACACTTGAGCAAGTAGACAGCCTGGAGCGTATGGTCAGGCTGCTTGACGAGCGCCGTCAGGCTGAGGAGTCCTTCAACATCCAACAGCAGACACGTTTTGCTGGTGCGGGTCTTGGTGCCGGTTTTATTGGCGAGGCTGGTCGCAAATTCGAGGAAACGCGTATCGGCGGTGGCTCTGTGGAGCGGGCAACGGAACTTGCGCGGCTTACAGAAGAAATGGAGCTGGCGCAGATGGTTGCTCAAAATCTTGAGTCATCAGTCTTGCTATTGGGGATGCTTTTGGAACCGCGATGACAACTGGTGTGCAGGGTCTTATCGAAGGGACGAAGTCTGCTGAAGAGGTATTTGCCGAATTCTTAAAAACAATTGCCCAAGCGCTGATGAAGTCCGCTGCGCAGATGATTGCAACTTACGTTGCGATCGGCATTGCCCGTGCCTTTGCGGGCATGGGCAGCCAGGACGGCCCAAATCTTGACGCCATAGAGAAGTATTCCGGAATTGGATCAAACACACCAGTTGAACCATTTGCTCAAGGCGGTTTCGTGGATCGTCCCACCAATGCACTCATCGGTGAAGGGGGCGAACCGGAGTACGTAATCCCTGAGTCAAAAATGCGCGAAAGCATGGCGCGTTATTCACAGGGCTCTCGCGGAGCATCGGTTATCCCGCAAGGCGGCGATGGCGATAGTGCTGCTTCTGGTGGCGGAACCGCTGTTGCCGCTCCAATCGATGTCCGCTACACAGTGGAGCGAATCAATAGCGTCGATTATGTGACTACAGATCAGTTCCAGCGTGGAATGCAAAGTGCTGCAACGCAGGGTGCAAAGCAGGGTGAGCAGAATACGCTGAAGCGGCTGCAAATGAGCGGCAGCACCCGTAAACGGTTGGGATTATGA
>FUIF01009969.1_pt1 | contig 12205 bp, 10 predicted proteins | sample 1003461 | NCBI WGS metagenome assembly FUIF01 (sample SAMEA80401918, study PRJEB19352) | marine metagenome | reverse complement strand
CCACACAGATCACGAAGCATACTTACGTTCAATAGTTGCAACAGAACCTGATCCTAAATCAACACCACTACCAGCAAAATTAACTGTATTCTGACCAGCAAAAGAAGCAAAAGATTCTCTCATACGTTGTATCTCAGCTTGTGCTAAAAATTTGTTTGCTTGTACGTTTTGTTCTATTCCTAGAGCTTGGTTATCTTTTATTGCAGCATTGTAATTAGCCTCATTCTTTGCAGCTGATCCAGCAGCCAAGGCAGATCCAGCACTCAATGCTGTTGATGTTCCCATAATTATATATGGTATTGCTTGTGCCATTAATTAATCCTCACATATCTAAAATAGTTTTTTCCGTCTAATCCGTATTTTTCCATCAAGCCTTCTTGTTTCATTCCAAACAATTCAGCAAACTTCATACCGATTTTAAAATCTTCTCTAGTGAAAAGATCCATGCAATCGAAGTATATAAGTAATTCTAAATCTGCATCGTTTAAATCATTATTTTTACAAGCCCATTTTCTAATGATCCTGTAATGTTTTAAAAGATTTAGATTTCTAATGTCACTAGCTTCTAATCTCACAGCACAACTACTACATTGGCCATGTTAACAACTTGATATATCTCTTTATTAATTTCTATTTGATGGCAGTTATTTTTATCAAAATAAATAACATCATTTTCATTAACTCCAATAACATTGCTTCCAGCTGATAACACAGTACCTTCAGCATATCTTATATCCTCTCGTTGTTTTTCTGCTAAGAAAAGACCTCCCTTTGTTTCAGAGACGCCTTGCTTAGTCATATTAACTATTAAATTATTCCCTATTGCCTTCATTAATTCTAAGATTATTGATTACACAATTGGTTGATAAAATAGTTGACGCTACAGATGCTGCATTTTTTAATGCACTTTTTGTGACAAGTAAAGGATCAATAATCCCTGACTCAATCATATTAACCATATTTCCTGTAACCACATCTAAGCCTTTTCCTTCTGTTAAAGATGTTTTGTAGTTAACTATACCTGCATTGCTTAAAATAGTCTTAAAAGGCGCCTTAATAGCTCTTAAGAGTATGTTTTCATAAGCATTAGAAGTTTTAACTTGTTGTGCAGCGTTTAACAACGCTATACCACCTCCTGGAACAATACCTTCTTTTATAGCAGCTTTAGTTGCGCATATCGCATCTTCAACTCTATCTTTCTTTTCTTTTAATTCAACTTCTGAATTAGCCCCTACTTTTACTACAGCAACTTTACCTGATAACCTAGCTAATCTTTTTTCAGTGTTAACCACTATGCCAGGATGCTTTGCTGTTTTAAGTTTGGCTTTTAAATCTTTTATTATATCTTTAACTTCATTGCATACTTCACCAACATGTAGTATAGTTTCCATTTGGCTTGTTACACTTTTTTGTATTTCACCTAAATGTTCTGGCCCTATTAAATCAATATCATCGCCTAGATCTTCATTTATAACAGTGGCTCCAGTAAGTAAAGCTAAATCTTCTAATGTTTCTTTTTTATTAACTCCATAAACAGGTGCGTCAATTAAGTTAACTTTTATATTACCTTTTAATTTGTTCATTGCTAAAGCAGACATAACTTGTTGGTCTACATCAGCTATAATAAGTAATGATCTATTTTGTTTTATAGCGTATTCTAAAACACTTTGTATTTTTCTAACATTTTCAACCTCAGACTCAACTATAAGTACTAAAGGTTTATCTAATTCAGATGTGTTAGTTTCTTTGTTTGTTACAAAATGTATATTCTTTAATCCTCTATCGTACTGTATACCATCAATTGTATCAAATACTGTTTCAGGTAAGTCTGATACTTCTAGTATAACAACACCTGTTTCATCAACTGATCTAAAAGCATCTGCAATAATTTTACCAAGTTCAGGATCGTTGTTAGTAGATATAGTAGCTACTTGATCAATCATATCTCCTTTTACTGTAGTAACTATTGAATTTAAATAATCAACAACTTTATCTGTTGCTGTTCCTATAGCTTTTTTTAAATCTCTAGAGTTTTCTTTTGTTGCAACTTTATAAGCTTCTTCTAAAATAGCATGAGCTAGAACTGTTGCAGTGGTTGTACCATCACCAGCTTCTCTAACTGTTTTTCTAGCTGCTTGTCTTAATAATGTTGCTCCCATATTTTCTACAGGATCTAATAGTGTTATAGCATCAGCCACTGTTACACCATCTTTTGTTATAATAGGTTCACCGGTTTGATCTTCTAACATAACACACTTACCACTAGCCCCAAGAGTGGAGCTAACGGCTTGTGTAAGTTTTGTAATACCAGCAAACACATTGTTTTTAGCATCAGAACCAAAGTTCAGATTCTTTACAATTGCATTTGACATAATTTAATTTAATTTGATTTGATTGATTGATATTATTTAAACGTCTTAACTACTTTAGGTCCTTTTAAGAAATCTACTTTTTTTGCATAGTGATCAACACTACCGTCAATTGCAGCTTCTGCGGCTTCCATAGTTTCACGTCTTGTTACATCGTACCATTTGTCTTTTTCTACAAGGTCACGGTGTTCGGTTTGAAAATAACCATTAGGCAACTGTACTATTCTCCAATGTTTCTTTTTGGATAAATGTTTCCAGATTTTAATAGTTTCTTCGGTAATCTGCGGTGTTTGTGGTTGGCCCATACTTGAGCTCAACGAATAAAAATAAGTCATCGTGTTTTTGGTTTTAAGGGTTAAACTTTATTTTTGGTTAATATTGCTTCGCTAGCAATATAGGTTTAGTTATACTATCACTTGTTTTTTACAAAACTTACACTACTCAACTGGTGGTATAGGTGGGTTTTGCCATGTAAAGTATAGATCTTCGTTTACAGGTGTTATTTGTTTTTGTATTTGAGCTTCAATATTAGCTGCCATAGAAGGTACATCTAATGCATCTTCTAGCCAACCAATCACTATGTTTTCAAAAGCTTCAGTGTCTGCATAAGGTGTAAAAGGTTCTCCAGCTACATAAGTAAAGCTTTGAGCACCTATTTGACTTGCTTGATATTGTTGTCCTCCAGATTCTTCAGAACCTGAATAAGTCCAATGAACAGTGAATATTACATTATCTTCACCTTCTGCCTGGATATGAGCGTTCATTTGGTTAATTGTCCACTTGTAAGTAATTGCCATTTTTATTGTTTTAATTTATTTATTTATTTATTAAGGGCAGCCTCCTATAACTGCAACTATACCACTACCTCCAAATATTCTAAAATATGAAACCGGAGGGCCAGGAGGTCCAGCAGCAAACACTGCCCAGTTTGTCCCGCTTCCACCATTAAGTGGATTAGATGTAGAATTTGTCGAGTATACTGTGTCTCCTACAGCTGGATATGTACCACTACCAGTGTGATAATAAGTAAAAGAAGATCCTAATGTGCTACAAGCATTACTACTTGTTCCAGCTCCAGCTAAAAAAGCAGTTAAAGTAACGCACGTATTTATACTAGAAACACTTCCACTACTAACAACTATATACTGAGTGCTTGATATTCTGTAGTAACCATTTGTTAATCCAGAAGTCGCCAAACTATCAAAGTATACATCACTGCCTACGGTAATACTAGACGTAGTACTAACAAAATAATATTTTTGATTTATAGTTGCGCTACAAACATTAGAGCTAGTTGAAACACTTGACGAATTAAACGATTGTAACACGTATTTATCACTTGAAGGATTAATACCCCATTGGTTACTTACAGCTTGAGGTAAGTCTGTAGCTTCTAGCGTTGTTCCAGTTACTGTTTCAGAAAGATCAGTTAATGTTCCTGTAAAAGTAAATGAACTAGGTGTTACTATAGAATAATTTCCAGTACTACTACCAGAAGTCATGTTGCTTGATACAACTATATCTGCTTGCGTTGTAACAAAACCATTAGTTGGATTTATTTTTAAATAATCATAACCAGCGTTATTGCCTTGGTAAGCAAATCCAGCATATAAAGCGTCTGGTCTTAATGTTAAGCCAGTTATAGCTTTAACTGGAGTAGAACTTGCTGTTGAGCCAATGGTAAATTTTTTAATCCACATTATATTACCATCACTAATTCTAAAACAAGCAATAACAGCTATTACTTGGTTTTTCCAAATAAAATTAGGGTTTTTAAAATTACCATCAGTATAACCACTATATTGAGTTGCGGCATATATAAATTCATCATCCATTTCTACATGATTAAAACCTGGATTACCGTCAGTGGCTGTGGTTCCATAAACATATAAATTTATAATTTTTGACCATTTAACACTTAATACACCAGAGCTAAAGCGATTAAGACATGTCATATAAGCAGTGCTTGGATCTATTGGAAGAGTACTTTGACTTCTCATTGTTCCTCCACTAGCCAAAAACGAACCATTAGGAGATGATGAAATACATTGACCAATTGTTACCTCTTGCGCACTAACCATATTATTTATATCATACTGAAACAGGTAACCACGTTGCCAAACTAAATCTTCGTCCCAACATTGAATATTACCCCACCATCCACCGTTTAATGTTGCAGAATAATTGTAATATGTTCCTGTTGTATATATTGCTGGTTGACTCATGATTAAAGCGCTTGATTATAGTAAGCTGATTTTACAATAGTAATATCTCTAAAGCTAGTTGGATCAGTTTTGTTTATTGGTGCAAATGGACCACTGCCTACGTTATTTTTCCATACTTTAAAAATAGGAGAAGTTAAACAAACGGATACGCCTGTTGTTGTAGTATTATCATATGTTAACCTAACAATAGCTCCGTTAAATCTCTGCTGTCTTACTGATCCAGATGTATCCGCATAAACAGAGTTTATAATATAAATATATGCTTTATTCGAATTGTTTAAACTATCTACATTAGCTCCGTTTAATGTTGCTACTTTTGGCGCACTATAAGTAAAGCCAGTTTGATAAGTTGAGTCGTCAATTCTTCTAGTCCAACCCGTGTATTGCCATAACTTAGGATATGTTTTACTATTATATGTAGTAGAATTAATAGAAATTACTCCATATCTTCTTCTGTCTGTATGAGGATCTCCATCATTAGAGTCTTCTTGGTCAACCCAAAAAATTTTATCATTAAACCCATCTATGTATTCTAAATCCGCAATATAATGGTTTGGTGCGTTCCAATTGTACGCTGTTGATATATCAGGAAGACCAGTAGTAGCATTGTGAAGTGTTACTAAAGGTTTATGATCTGCTGAACCATCATATAAAGAACATCCTATGACTAAATTTTCATCACTATTAATAGTTAAACTACCAGCACCATTAACACTAAAACCAGTGACCTCGTTTATATTAGTATTATAATTTACACTTAAAGGCGCACTATTGTTTTGAATAATTGAACTTCCAGATAAAACATATTGTTTACCTATAGAAGGTGTATTTGTTGTATTAACCATCCAATAAGGGCTTGGAGGTATAACAAATGATTTACTATAAAACTCAGAATACTTATGAGGTGCAACTTGATTAACACCAGAATCTACATATAATCCAATTAAAGAAGTAGATACTGGAACTGAATTAACAGATAAAGGCGCATATGTTGTTCCTGTTCTATTTGCCTCAACATTAATCATGTTGGCTGATATTGGATTTCCTGGTGCTGGTAATGCCATTATTTATTACAATTACACTTATTTAACTTTAATTCCTCTATTTCAGCTTTTAATTCTTTTATAGCCTCAAGTAATATAGGCGCTATACCTTGATGTCTCATTGAAAGCATACCATTTTTATTTTCTCTTACAAGTTCTGGTAAAACCTTTTGAACATCTTGAGCTATAAATCCTATATCTTCTTTTAAATCTAATACGCTTTCGTTTTCTTTCCAGTCAAAAGTAACACCTTGTAGTTTCATTGCTTTATCTAAAGCCGATTCAATTGGTTTAATATTTTCTTTTAACCTTTTGTCTGATGGCGAACCATACGCTACTATATCTCCTTTAGCAGTAAATGTACCATTTACAAAATCAAATCCAAATCTAGTAAAAATACCACCTGATCCATCATAGTCCCTTAAAAACCAATTTTGAGTAGCATCACCTTGAAAATCAAAATAAAAATCATTGTTATTAGAATGAAATCTTGCGCCTTTATCAACAGCTGAAGGAGATATAATATTTCCTAAATATAAATTTGCATTTCCACCACCACCAATTAAAAATGAAGTTGTGTTTGTGAACGAACAAGCTGTAGATGTAGATCCAGCGCTAGCACCACCTCTAGCTGTAACATCAGCTAATGTATCAGTTTCTGTATATGAAGTTATATATCCACTATCATTTGTCCATTGGGATATGTCACCTGATTTATTTGTAAATGTTTGAGTGTTACTAGCTGTGGTTGTACCAGTGTTAGTTGTGTAACCGGCTCCATTTGCTAACTGATTGTTATCTGTAGGTATGGTTGTGCTATTAAAAGCATTGGAACCAAAAGTATAAGTTTGATTTGTAGTATCTTTTACGCTAAATGTTAAAGTATTCCCAGATTTAGTTATACCGTCAAGATAATAATTGTCGTTGTTATCTGTCCAAGGAACATTTACATAAGCTTTTTCACTACTTAACTTAACTGGATAGTTTTTACCAGATTCAGTATAACCTATTTTTATACCACCACGTACAGCGCTGCTAGCTAAAGGTACATTATAAGAAGTTAAATACCTACCATCTAAATCAACCGTTACATCACTTTGATTTTGTACGGTTGCTGTTAAAACACCATTGGTAGTATTAAAAGCTAAACCTGTTAAATAATCATTATCATTACCATCCGCATAGTTAGGTATATTTAAAACACCTGCATTACTAAGTGTTGAAGCTCCTGAAGTTCCAGTTGTTGTTAAACTTTCTACAACCCCGTCCCCAGTTCCAGCGCCTATTTTAGTTCTAACTGTACTTGCGGTAACATTTCCATTTCCAAATGACATAGCTCCAGCAGCGTCATCTACTATTATAGCTGGTAAACCTGTATCACGATCTACGTTTGTAATGGTTATTGTATCATTATTTCCCGCTATACTAATACCGGTTCCATCAGCTAGTGTAACCGCTGTTCTCGCTTTAATACTAAGTGGTGTATTAATCGAAAGACCAACATTTTGGCTTAATGTTAAATTTCTGTTATTACCTGCTACTGCTACGTTTGTAATAAAAACACCCGCAGGAATAGGACCACCTTCAATTGCATAACCGTTTACAATTGTTCCTACTATATTTTTTACCTGTATAACATTAACATTAGCATAATTACCAGCTGAGTCAGCTGTAACCGTAACATCACTTGGTAATAAACTTATTTGTTTACTGTCCGCACTCTCTATAGTATATGTTGTGTTTGTGTTTGTATCCGTTGGAACCACCCATGTTGCATCTGCACGTAAGAATTTAGCTTGATCACCAGCTACAGAAGCAGGAACAGCTCCTTTTGTTCCATTTGTATTTGCAGTTGCCGCACCCATAGTGTTTATAGCGATAGTTGCAGTACCACTTGACGCCGCACCTGTTATAGGTAATGTAGTTGCTATTGCTGTAATATCACCTTGAGGTGTTGCTGCCCATGTACCATCACCTTTTAAAAACTTAACATTATCTGTGGCTGCAGGAGCAGGAACTAAACCTGATGTACCAGCAGTTGTACCATTAGCGCCTGTAAAATCACTATAAGTTGTTTCTGTAGCCCAAGTTGCATCACCTCTTAAAAATTTACCTTGTGCACCAGCAGGTGGAGCAACAACAAGACCGCTAGCACCTGTGACTTGAGCTGTAGCGCCTGTAAAATTACTATACGTTGTGTTAGGTGATGTCAATGTAATTACAAAATTACCAGCTGAAGGTTCTGTTAAAGCTGTGCCTAAAGCACCTGTAGCTGTAACAAATTGTATTGATTCCCCACTATCAACTACACTTGAAGCTGGATTTGTTGCGTTGTCTTTTATAGTCCAATTGTAAGTTCCACCACTTGACCAAGGCACGTTGACAACTAATTTATCATTAGTATCATCTACTTGTACCGCGTATGTTCTATTGCTGTCTGTAGATACAGCTTCAGGTTGAGTTGATTGAGCTGTAGCATTTACATTGGCACTAAATTGAAACGAACTTAATCCTAAACCAGTTCCTGCTGTATATGTGTTTTGAGTGTTCGTGTCAGGTGAAGTAAGCGTCATTATATAAGGATCAGTTGTACTGCCCGCGCCTGTAAGCGCTGTACCTAGTGTGCCTGTAGCTGTAACAAACTTTAAATACTTTAAATTATTAACTGTTTTATCCGCGTCTGCAGAATCTCTTATATACCAAGTTGTGTTTTCTTGGGTGTCTGAAGCTGCAATAGTAAAATTATCAGCGTCAGTGTATGTAAAAGTTATATTAGCACCTTTAACTATTTTTATATCTTGTGTTCCACTTCCAGCGCCACTTAAAACTTTTCTTAATATTATATCGTTTGTAGATTGTTGCCAAGAGTTTGTATATATGTTTTGTGTATTAGTATCTGTTGTATAAGCGGGCACTGCCCAAGTGTTGTTTTTTGTTAAGAATCTTTGTGATGTACCAGTGTTGCTTCCATCAGCAGCACTTAGATCAGCTGTAACAGTTACAGCGCCAGTTGTAGCTGTATCAGGTGTTAAATCAATAAAAGTACCATCAGTTGTTGTTAAACTAGTTACACCTGAGTTTGTGGCTGGTACTCTAGTCCAAGCAGTTCCATCATAAACACACCAATCACCTAAATTCCACGTGCTAGGTTCGTTAGTTCCTCCGTTTGGGTAAGCAGTTCCAGCGACATCACATATCCATAAAAACCCCGCACCTTTGTTAGCTGCTAAAGTTAAATCTGGACTTCCACCGCTACCACCTGAAGCGTCCCAAGTTCCCTTAAATATTAAACCTGTAGGTATTGCTTCCCAAGTACCGTCGCCTTTCAAGTAAGTAGATGATGTTCCACCTTCAGGTACATAACCTACGTTAGCACCGCCAATATATTTAGCCGATGTTAAAGTTAATTCTCTGTTGGCTATACTCTCGACTAAAGGCGCACCTGCTGAATCCGCTGTAGCTAAAGTTACTCCTGTTACACCAGTATCTGTACCAGTTAAAGTTATTGTATTTCCTGTTTGTGCAGCTGTAACACTACCACTACCTAATATTAAAACAGTTCCACCACTATCACTTAATAAAACGCCAGAATCTGTATTATCTGTTCCAGTACCTGTAATAGTTTGAAAAGGATTTTGAGTGTCAGTCCAAGGCACGTTGACATACATTTGATCTGAGTCAAGCTCTACAGGATAGTTTTTAGCATTTTCTGTATAACCAATTTTAACACCACCTAAATCTAAAGACGTAGCAACTGGTAAAACGTAAGGCGTATCAGTCCAAGGAACGTTGACAAACATTTTTTCACTACTCAGTTCTACAGGATAATTTTTTGCGTTTTCTACATAACCTATTTGTACACCACCCCTTGTACCGTCAGCAGCTAAAGGCAAAACATATGGTGTATCAGTCCAAGGAACATTTACATAAGCTTGTTCATTACTTAATACAACAGGATAGTTTTTTGCGTTTTGAGTGTAACCTATTTTAATACCACCCAAAGCTACAGTTGTTGCAACTGGTAAAACATACTGAGTGGGTATAGTTGGAAAAGTAACTAAGTTACCTAAACCATTTATATATTGAGCAGCTGTCCCCGCGCCTGTAACCGCTAGTATACCAGCTTGAGTAACTGGTGAGTTAGTGACTGTAAATGCTGCTGGCATTGATAAACCAACACTAGTTACGCCTTGAGCAGCAACATTAACCCATTGTGTTCCTGTAGCTGTAGAACTAAGTAATTGTCCTGATGTTCCTGGTTGATTACTTGAATCATAATAACCACCTGAAACTTTTAAGCTGTTAGAGATAATAATAGAATTAGTTGTTGTGTTACCTATGTTTGTAACCTGTTGTAAATTTTGAGCCGCACCTTGACTAGCGATTAAATCAAGTAAAGATCCTACGGTAAAACTAACAGTTGGATTACCATGCACTGGGTTTACAGCATCCTCGTCATAAGTTATAGTACCTATAAGTAAATCATCTCTCTTTGGTGTGTTTAAAGGGTATGAATATATTATCGCCATTTATTATTTATTTTTTAATATTTCTATTTCAGCTTTTAGTTCTTGTATTGCTTTAACTAATAAAGTAACTATTTTAGAGTAATCAACACCTTGCATTTCTTCTGCATCTTTTTCTCCCACAACTGCATCTGGTAATACTTCTTGTAATTCATGAGCCATAACTCCATAACTTCTGCTTTCATTTGTTTTCCATTTAAAGTCATAAACAGGTATTTTAGAAACCATATCTAAACCTGCAAAGTCTTGTAAATCTTCTTTTAACCTATAATCAGAAGATGTGCTATAGGTAGTTGAAGAAGTTGTAAGATTTATTGAACCAACTGCTGTACTTCCATTTGCAAACCTTACAGCTTGATTACTTCCTGAAGCAGTTTTTATGCCTAAATTTTGACTAGTAGCGTCAATAACTAATTTATGTCCACCAACACCACCAACAGTAGTACTTTCAGTTCCTATTCCGACGTTTCCTTTAATATAGGTTTTACCATCTGCTTGTATCGTAAAAACGTCGCCGCTTGCAGCATATCCTCCCGAATATAAATCTGTGACTACAAACTTACCTTGCGATCCAGTATATGTAACACCAATTCTTCCCACTGTATTAGTTGCTGTTATACTGTCAGTAAAGTTAATAGCTGCCAAACCCCCTATGTTTCCACTCCATCCACCGTTAAAAGATAATTGTAAAAAATCAAAATCTGTTCCCCCGGATAACATGCTTTTAATAACCTTAACATTTCCATCATTAACAGTTAGTTTAGCTGTAGGATTAGTCGTCCCAATCCCGACTTTTCCGGGAATACTAACATAAGTAGCCGCCCTGTCTCCAAACATAACTAATGATCCAGCGGCATTGTTATTGTGGCCCCACATTCCCCATTGACCATTGCCAATTTGTGTTAATCCAGTCCAAGTATTTCCGCTTGATCCAACAATAGAAGTGCCACCTCCTCTATAACCCAATGACATGCCATATTTATCCATAGCAGCTGTGCTTGAATTATGCTCTGTGAAAAATATTCTACTTGAACCTTCGCCACTACTATCAGTATTTCCTTCAATAGATATAAATCTACCAGATGTGTTTGTGCCATTTCCTGGTAAACCAAAAGTTTGGTTACCCATTATAGTTAGCTTAGCTGATGCAGCAGGCGAAGCCGTTCCGATTCCTACGTTTCCTGAACTATTTACAACTAAAGCATTGCTATTAAAGTTTGTTACTGCAACTTTAAATACATCTGCGGAATCATCATAACCTACTCTAAATGTTCTTGATGGATTTTTAAAATCTATAAATGAATCTGCTTCTGAAGTATTCTCTAATTGAATTGCTGCAACAGAATCACTTTCAACGTGTAAAATTCTTTCAGGCGAAGTCGTCCCGATACCTAAATTACAATCATTGAAATAACTAGTACCAGATCTTACATCTAAAACAGCAGTACCTGTATTGGCACCATAAGAACCATATGCAAATCTAGCTATTGCTGCATCACCAAAAACCCCCAAAGAGTTTTGACAATACAAAGGGTAAGATCCATTATTATTATTTCTAGTTAATAAATTATAACTAGAATTTGTTGATCCTGTTCTAAAACCACCACTACTATAAATTATACCTGAAAAAGTTGCACTAGTTCCAGATAAAGGTCCAGTTAATGTTCCACCTGTCAAGGGTAAATATGGTCCACCAATAACAGTTGAAGCGTCAACCCAAGTTGGAGCTGCATTACCATTTGATCTTAATATCTGCCCTGAAGTCCCATGAGATGTACTAAAAAGTATAGCCCCAGTGGAGTGAACGTCAAATATCCCGTTTATATTAGATAATGATGCCATTTATTTGTTTATTAATATGATGCGTAAACAGAATTTTCTGTTACACCGGATGTCAATGTTGTAACTTCTCCAGATGCTTGAAAAAGAGCATCTAATCTATACCCTGCCCACATTACGTCTACTTCAGGATCTCCAGTTAATTTTAAAGCAATAAATCTACCTGATGAATGAGATATATCCACTACTGATAAAGTAGATAC
>FUIF01003291.1_pt1 | contig 12210 bp, 20 predicted proteins | sample 1003461 | NCBI WGS metagenome assembly FUIF01 (sample SAMEA80401918, study PRJEB19352) | marine metagenome | reverse complement strand
GCATTGTCTAGCCTCCTAAGCCAATAAGCGGCCTTGGCGCACTGCCCGCAAGGACTTTTCCCACGAGCGGCACGTACACGCTCTACGCATAGTTTTTTATCCGTCCACACCCGGAGCCTTCTACAATAAAACTTTTCATTGTCCTCTACAAGAACGACTTTCGGAAACTTGTTAGTCTTCACGCCGGTCCTCCAAGAGCGTAGGATCAAGGCACTGCTCTCGCCAGCCTTCTAAGGCGGCGTCGATAAAAACTTTCCACGCTCGCAGCTTATGTCCCCGGCGCTGGGCTATCATATGCTGAAGGCTCTTCGCGTTCGTGCATATAATGCGCCTCTGGAGAAAGCCCTCTGGAAGCTCATTTTTAATCCTCTCCACAGAGCTTTTCCCGGCAATCATAACGTTAAGTCTCTGTAGGGTAGTCTCCGGGATGGGATATTCAAAGTTTTCTTGCTCAAGGGGCTTCTTAAGGAGCGTATGCATCGTGCTTTCGCTCTGTTTAGTAACGCCAGCCCGGTATGTATCAAACTCGCTCCACCAATACCTAGGAGCTGTAACATCAATCCATAGTTGAATGCTCTCAAGGAACTTAGAATGGCCGTTCCCGCGGTGGGCCAGCTTTCGTGCCACTTTTTCCATGCGCTCATACATCCCGGAGGAGTGCCGAAATTCGGCAATAGAGAGCTCTGCCGTGAGGCCGTGAGAAAACCCCAGACCAAAGAGTGCCTCATCTATACCATCAATCCTCAAAACTTTAACATGCATCTTTTACATCCTCGCTTTTCTTTGTGATCATCCGGTGTCGGACACTAAGCACAAGAACTGTCATAAACCACGTTGTGAACACTAACGAGCCAGCTCCGCATATCGCTAGAAAGTAAACAATCCCTCTGAGAAACGCATTTTCCATATGATTTGAACTCCTTGTAGTCTAGGGGCATGTACGCCGGGGAGAAAACCCCATCCGGGCACCCGGGCGTGTACGTCATTGAATCCCACCACTTAAAATCTATCGTACCACATAAAGGCTCGTAGGGGTTCGTCAGGTATAACCGGGGCTGTTCTACAAGGGGTTTTTACTAGCCTTAAAAGGGCATTTTCGTCCTTATTCATCCGAATAACGCGCTTTTGCCAGTCATATCCGAACGGCCCGTGCACGTGAGGCCACTTTTTGCTCATAAGAGCGGTAACTTCAATATGCGCCTTCTTTACCTGATCAGAGAAAACGTAAGAACAACGCTCATTGAACAAGGACATCTGCGGCTTTAAAAGCCTCCCATTAGTGTTTCTAACGCGCCCAAGGGAGGAAAGCTCATAAGCCCCGCGACGAATTTTTTTCCACTTTTCCATTATGCCATCTCCTCTAGACTACTAGCCACTATCGTAGCGTCTCCCGGGAAAATGTACTGTCTCTCTAGATGAAACCCGTTCTTACGGAAGTGTTCTGTTGTCGAGTGTAGCCCTTTTTCGCCGATGTAGCGCCCCCGGGGAATGTCCATGGAAAGCTTTCTCCGCCCAAGGGCCCGAAGAGCGCAGTCTAGGATAGCATCATGACTAGTGGCACTGACGTGCCACTTTTCCCGGATTGCGGCATGGTCCCTGTATCGGTAGTGCATACCCCGCATGTCCTCGATGTACTCTTTAAGAAAGGGAGTCATAGCGCGGCCTGTGGAAGCCCCTACGCCATAGCCCCAGAAGTGCGTCCAGCACTCACGGACGGCCCCAGTCTTGAGGGAGAACTCTTGCCCTCCCCGGTCCGGGGCATAAACAACATCAAGAGGCCACCTTTCATGCATTTCCAGCAAAAGGGATGTGTAGAAGGGGCTGACAACCATGTCATCCTCGAAGAAAAGCACGAAATCGTAGGCATTAAAAAGCCCATGCGCCTTTAGCTTCTGCTCTGCTATGCAAACATTTGTTTTATTCAGGTGAACATGCGCTTCGAGGGGGCTTTTCGTAAGGATGTCTAGGCACTCTGTAATGAGGGGCTCATCACTAGGAGCTAAGGGCCCGTCTTGGAAGAAGAACCAGTCTGTTTTAATGGTTTGCTTTTCAAGGCTTTTTAGGGCCGGGGCTAGATAGTGAGGGCGATTGTATGAAAAAAGGCAAGATGCAATTTTCATTCCTCTCCATCTCCCAGAAGAGCGTTCTCCTGGTAAAGAGTAATCTGATACACTTTCTCTTCTGGATAAACCTTATCAACAGCATCAACAACTTCATGAAAGTTTTCAGCGACAACACCGATAACTTCTCTCCCACATTCGCCTTCACCTGCCATAAACTCCACATCATAAATGTTCATGTTAAAACTCCTCTTCATAGGTTTTAATGCATTTCACGGATATAAGCTGATAGCCCTTAAGGAGCTTATAAACCGCATTAACGGCATGTGTCTCGCATGAAGCGATAACTTTATCTTTTCGAGTTTTTCCTAACTTGTCGATGTAAACGACGGAGTAGAGCTTACTCATGGTGCTCTCCAAGGGGGCGCTTTGAGAAAAGCATTAAGCCATCACGCTTAAAACCGCCTTTTTCTCCGGGAACGCGCCCTTTCGTAAGCCTTTGGGCATAAGGAAAGATGGAGAACCAGCCATGATAAGCCAAACGCCCCGCGTCATGGAGCAGAACAAGCGCACTGGATTTCATGTTCTTGAAAGCGGCCCTTGCACATTCCTCCCTGTCAATCCCGTCGATAATAATAAGATCTGCTTTCTTCAGCGCCGCAGTTGTCGAATATCCGTTAATATATGCGCAAGACCTATGATAGACTTTCACATTATCCGGAAGATCTGGGTGTTCAACAACTTTTGCTGCCCATGCAGCGTCATGCTCAATGGATTCCCACAGCTCTAAGCCGGGGCACATGGCGGGAAAATGGAGTGACGAACCGCCAGCGCCCCACTCCAGAACCCGCTTAGGCTTTTTCTCCTTGAGGAGCTTCTCCAACGCTGCGATGTCTTTATCCTGCATGTACGGTACCATCTTTCCTCCTTTTTGTTGCTTGCAAGTTAGTGATGTATGAAAGCCATTCCTGTTTCCAGCGGTTTTCCGTGTGCTCGTGTGCCTTCTCAAGGGCTTTTTGGCGATAAAACATTGAAGGCTCATCATAAACACGTTCGTATGCTTGAACTATCCCTTGCCCGGAAGGCACTCCGTGGAAAACGCCTAGATTATGTAGTGCAATCTTTTCGCTAACCGGCACTAACAAGGGGCTCTCGGTAGGGAGCATCTCTGGAATAGCACTAAAGTCAGTCCCAACAACGGGCACTCCACAAGCCTGTGCTTCAAGGATAGGCAATCCTGCGCCTTCGGCAAAAGAACACTCAGTTAGGACGTCAAAACAATTGTAAAGCCTGCACATATCATCATCGGAGAGCCCTAGCTCGTAGGAAAGGGCGTCTGTAAAGAAAACGGAGCCTTCTAACCCGAGGGCCTGGACGACTTGCGTCAGGTCGTAGGCTTCTCTATGTAGCCTATCCGGGGCTTGGATACAGTGGAGGTAGAAAATACTGTCTGGGTGTTTAGCGTGGAAGAGGGCAAATGCCTGAAGCTGCCCGAAAAGGTTCTTCCTCGGGCCTTTGTTCACTGCAACAGAGCCAATGATAAACTTGTCCAGCGGAAGCCCGATAGCCTTCCTGCAAGCGGCCTTATCTAGCGGGCGAAAACAACTATCTGCACAGTGATAGATGACGGTCGAGCTCTTTTGTCCGATAGCCTGCATCTGTGCTTGCCCGAAGGCACTCATAGCAATGTTATCCCAAGCACCAGCGCTACTAGCGGCACCTTTCGTGGAGCGGGCACACTGTCAATGGGCGAGTACGTCACAACGGGGCACGGAAATTCAAGGTCTTCGATGAAACCCGGACGTACGGTCCAGATGTCAAAGTGTTGTATGACAAGATCCACGTTTTCAAGGGCACAAACCTGCCGAGCGTAGTCCCCCATTGTGTAAAAATCGCCGTTTGTCGGGTAGACTTTAACCCCATCGTATGTAATAGCCTTACCCTGAAGGCCATAGGTGGCTAGCACGACTAGCTCATGCTCCTCCCGAAGGCTTTAATAAAAAGGCTACAGTTTCGCCCGTAGCCAGTGCCCACCCACGGGGCCGTCGTCCATAAAAGAATCTTCATCCTTTCCTCCGCTAAAAATTATTTCTCCAGAAACCAAACCACAGTAAAAGCAAAATTAAAATCATCGTGTCTAAGTCATCCATGATGTGTGAAATCCTCTACGTATGAGAAGCACTTAACAACCCACTTTAAGCCCTCTAGCCGTAGTTTAAGAATGGGCGAAAACGTTGCTCCATTCTTGGCACTGTTAACTACAATACACCCTTTCCTGAATTTACAGCTTTCCTTCAAGGGGCACTCGATATTATTCATTCTTATCGCCATTTTAAGAACCTTTAATGTTCTGTGATATAGTGTTTTCTCCCCGCATCATCCACAAAACCGACTTTTCTCCACCCGGCCCAGTCATTAAAAGCACAAAAAGAAAGGCACCGGGAGCACTCGCCGCGTAAAAACGCAGAACAACGTCCAGGTGCCTCTTCAATAAGGCAATGACCGACCTGAGCTTTCCTTATCCGGCAATGTGGGCAGGAAGGCCCCGTGTAAACGGCCCCGCAACGCGGGCATGTTTTCAGCGTAAGTGTCCCCATCATAAATATATAATACCCACATGGAGTGAAAAATCCCATGTAGGGGGAAATTTAATCTGAGTAGCCGTTTTCAAGAGCATGTAGATACTCTCCTAGCCTAAGAGCACTTTCTGGGGGAAGGTACCAGTCACCTTCCTCTAGAAGATCATAGACGCTTTCGAATGTCGGCCTTGGCGGCTTCGTTTTCATCGTCACTGCACAACCCTGTAGAAAAATGGTCATGCAAATGATGACCAGGATTAGCTTCAAGGTCTTCCTGCTCCTTCTGCCTTTGGACGGACTTGAAAAGGGCCAACAAACGTTGGCCCAGTTGTAAGAGTTGTAAGAGAATAGCACCGATAGTTTCCATGTTTATGACGAAATTGTTTTTGATGCTTTAACACGTCCCCAAATGGCGATTATAGAGCCTACCGTACCCGCAACGCTTGCGAGGATTGACGTGAGGACTTCTTGATCGTCCGGTCCGAGCGAATACCCAAAAATGCCCGCAAGACCCCCCAAAAGGGCAACCACGGCGCCCCAAATAGCCGTACTTTCCCACCATTTCTTAGTCTCTTCCATCATTTTTCTCCTCTATCTCTAAAGAGTTCCAACAAAAGTGTTGTTTGCTGCTTAATATCTGCTCTAAGCTCCCTTATACTAGCCTCAAGCTTATCGTTATCCTTTTCTTGTCGATCCCGGCACTCACAACGGTAGTCTTTACATGTCGATTTTGAAATTTTTTTTGTTAAGCTGATAGAAAATCCATGCTATTGCTCCTACGAAGGACATCAAAACGGGCCAGAGAGTTCTTGTTAGTTCAAGAAAGTCAATGTCGGTTTTCACTCATGGAGCTCCTTATATAGAAAATCGGTAATTACGTTAGGCCCATAAGTGTAGTTATGCTTGTGTGCGAGCCATGTTAGACGATATGCACTAGGGCGAAGGTCAATATGCCATCCGGGGTGATTCCAGTCAGGGTAATATCCCAGACCCCCGATTTCGCGGCATGAAGAAAGGATACCCCATTGTGTCAGTGGGTCAAGTCCCGTGAAGTGAAAGTCAACTGCTAGCCCGGAATAGTGATAAGACTTAGGTGCATGTCCTGAGGACGCCCACGCTTCATGTATGACTATCCCCACGCCAGCTTTTTCACGCAGTGAATCCATGAGAAGGACTAGCTTATGAGAGACTTTAGAGGGATCTTCTGTAAACTCGTCTTCGCTAAAATGCTTAATGGTGTCCCAGAACATTTATGCTCCTATGGGTTGAAGGAAAAAGAAAAAGGCCCCGAAGCGCTCATACCGTTATCAGCCATTTCAAAAACTCCTTCTTCATTTTTGAAGAGTTCCATTTAATACTCCCGGGGTTAAAATTCTACGATAGCCATGTAAAACTCCGATAGTAGGGGTTCCATTTGCCATCACCTCCTTGGGTGCGTTTAGGATATAAATTGCAAAAGGCAATTTATTGTGTATTAAAGGGGATTATATCATAGCCCGTAAGGGAAAATCAAACGGTTTTTTGTGTCGGTCCGCTTGGGAACTTCATGATGGCATATCCGGCCACTTAATGTTTTCTGGAAAACCTGGCTGTTGTGAAATACTCCTAAGTGCTTGGCGGTATGTTCGTATAGCTGCGGTGTCCTTTCCACTATCCGGGAGAACCATCCAATCTGTTTGTGCAAGGAGCTTATTACGTTTAGCGCGTGCCTGTTCTTCGAGAGATCTCTCATCAACGGGCTGAGAAGTTATCGCGGGGTCATTATCTATAAACTCCCCCGGATGTGCTTGTGCCCACACGGCAGTCTCATTGAAGAGTGGATCGTCTTTCGTGACATGGTAGGGCATCCCGTTCAGCTCGATTTCATAAGTTCCGTCTGTTCTACGTTTAACCATTATGCAATCCTCCATGCGAAGCCTGAATACTGACGGCTTCCGCTTACGATGTTTTCTGTTCCACCTGCGGCTATCCCACTTATTGTGTTTGAGAATTCCCCAACTGGATCGTCGTCATCATCTCTGAATACCACTATAAAGTACACCCATGTACCCCCCTCAGGTAATTCATAATAACCCGCCGAGGTACTGTTTCTATGTATTCTTACCCACTGCCCAACCCCGCTTGCGCTTTGTGGTTTAGGCGGAAAGTCACCGGCAACACCAGCTACCGCTCCATTTACACATAAGTTTCCCGAAGCATCACTTTCCAGCCTACAAGTGTAATCAGAACTGAAGTCATTATCGTAGTGGAGATCAATATACTGCCCAAGCTCTATCACTCCATCACTGCGCAAAGGAGGAATCGTACCTACTCCTAATCCCACATGGTAGCCATCTACCGTATCAGCATCAAGTCCACTTCCATCACCATCAACAGTTTTCAGTTTCGTTAAAATCTCACTAGCTGTCGGACTAACAGGTGCCCACGTAGGGCCAGATGAGTCTGTTAGTATCCATACAGTATAATCATCTACCTGTAGAGCCAACTTATTCACGTCTGAGCTTATAAGCCCCGTAGCTCCAGTCCTTGCCGCCTCATTTGCATAAACAAATGTGAAAGGTGTATGCACTTCCGACCCACTTAACTCTTGATGTAATGCCATTTTAACTCCCTATGATGTAAATATTTTCAAATCCACTTGTCGTAATCTTTGTTGTTCCATCGCTAGTATAAACAAGCTCAAGCCCAGCGGGTGTAGCGTCACCTGGGAAGTTAACTATAACAGTCTGCCCGCCACTAGGACTTCCGGTATGACTTACGTTTAGCTCATAGTAACGATTGTCTTGGAGGTTAAAAACATCGTAACGTGGTGAGTTTGTTGTTCCGACGTACTCCCATGTATCGCCGCTACCCAAAAAGCGTTTGTATACATTCCACGAAAGGGCACTTCCAGACCAAGATAAACAAAGAACATTCTTCTGCAACCCCTCAAGTGTGCGTACTGTTGTCGTGCCTTTTAAATTAGAGGTGTATGTAAGATGCGAAAAGTCCGTAATCGTAGGCACTTCGCCCGTGTCTTCATATATCTCATCATAATACTCAAGGCATGTTATTGTGCAGGCAAGATCGCTTGACTTTGATATAGAAACTATCCGGAAAGGCTTTGTTATTGTTTCTACTTGCCCAACGGAGTATATATCTCCTGCCTCAGGATCTGTAGCCCATGATGTCGAAGCTGTGACGACAGCCGTCGTCTCCTCTCCGTTAGAAAGTGTTAGTTGCTCTAGACTATCATCAACGCTATGCCGGAGCATTATCCCGTATGAGCCTGCGCTATCAGGCATTTCTATATCACGGTCAAGCGTTAACTGCCCTGTTGTAGAGTCATAATCCTGAACACGGCCACCATAGCCCCACTCGGGCACATCATGCTGTATGAGGATAACATCTCCCGGCTGGCAAGCAATAGCGTCAATGCTAACCGTTATGGAAACTGTCCGCAAAAGGTATTTGTTGCAGTTAAGAAGGTATTGTGCATGATTAGCGGCGATAGTCGCATTCGTACATCCAGTCAGCTCTATAGACGTTTCTATGTCTTCACTATCTGTAATATAAGCGTCTGTTCTTAGCTCAAAGGTTGTTCGTGCGTAGTCATCATCCTCATCCCAATAATCTACCTGAATGACGTTGGCCCGATCAGCGAGATCAAGCCACGTTTCCTCGAAAGAATCGGCAATGATATTTCCTACTGTAAACATCTGTACAGGATCACTGGGCTTGTCAACTATCACGCCGTACTTATTTCCCCGCTGAATAACAACGCCGCGACCTAGCTGACATAGGAGATCCATAGCTGAAGGAGCGGTCATTGAGCTATCAACATAGAGCCCGCAGTATATACCTTTCTCGTCACACCAATCTGCCCACTCCTCAAACTCGTCATATATTAGCTTATCCTCACTAATGCCGATACCAGAAATATCGTTGGTGAGCATATCCCATGAGGCCCAAGCAGGATTAGACGCGTCTTTTTCAGTGCCGTTTACTGTGACAGTTGCGCGCTCTGCAAGACATGTTGTTGTAGGCATTGACCCGTTAAGCTGATCTGTTGCGAGGGCATAGACACCAAGAAGTGCTGTATTCGGATATGTAAAATCATCATAATAAACTTCTTGAATGTAGTCTAAATAAGTATCGGAGCCGTAGTCAGAATCTGTATTCGGGGCTGTTATAAACTGTGCCCTTATCTGGTACTTACCAGGTGTTACATTATCCTTGCGCACGGTCTTACGGATTGTTGTATAATCAGAGCCACTTATTGTTGTCGTACCCCAAGAAGTCCAGTCTCCATAGGTCTCTGTATCGTCGTCGTAAAGTGCTGACTGTATTTCAACATAGACTTTATACGTTTCCATATCGCCGCTGCTGTCAATATGCCAAAGCCCGGAGGGGCATACGAGAACCGCTACTAGGCCATCTGCAGCGTTCCCTGGAGTTGTCGCTGTAACCCAATCAACGGCATCTTCGTCAAGTTTTGAATAAACGGTCGTATCAGAGTATGTATCACCGAAATAGGAGATAACATCCTGCGTATTCTCCCCTAGACGGGTCTCTATCTCAATATCTTCATAATTCGTATAATTATTATCATTGATATAAACATCAGATATAGAAGTAATCTCGCCTTCTGCAATCATGTAGAGGATTGAAAGATACTGTGAGTCATCTTCTGATTGTGTGTAGGAGCTAATGATCGTAGGGGTAACGCGCATTTTCCCGAAGAGTGTTGGTACAGCAGTACCTTCTTCATATGGATTACTGCCAGTGCCCCATGAATATGTTTCTGAGTCCGAGAGATCTGTTGATGCACCAGATACTGTTGAAGGGAAAACGGCATTAACGATCATTCCTCCAACAGCGCTGATAGCTGCACCAGCAACAGCGCCAACAGCCATAGCCGCTGCTTCACTGCCAAACATAGCTGCAGCAGAAGGCGAAGTACCAATACCATAGGTGACTAAAGAAGCAACAATCACAACAGCTAGTTGTGCTACTATTTTCAGGGGATTTTTCCCATCGCCGCCGCCATGAAATACCGGGCAGAGAACAATGGAATCTCCTTCCTTGGCAATAACACTATTCGGATCGTCTAAAAGTGCTCCATTCCGAGAAGCTACAATATCAACGTCAGGACATATGAGAGGATAAAAGTCTATAATATAAGACGCTACACTTTGCTCTTCTCTGAGGGGCAACGTTTTTTATTAGCCTCGACCCATGAGGATCAAATGGGTTTCTTATAACAGTTATCTGTAACGTTTTATCCATTATATACCCAAAAGCTTTTTATTCGTTTTTTATAAAAAGGATGATCTAGGCGTTCAATATGAGAGTTCTGTTTCTTAAGCGTATGAAGCATCTTATTCTTACCGATAATAAGCCCAATATGATTCATAAGCTCAGGAGCATTCTGGTCGGTGCCCATTATAGCAATAGCGCCTATCTGAGGCTGATTGACTTTCCGCCACTGTGTCTTTAAGTCTTTATAACAAGCCTTGTCTATCCTATTTGAATCAAAACATGAAATCATATAATCAGGAAGGTCTATGTTATAAAGGCTTTTCGATGCAAGCTTCACTAGCCCCCAGCAATCACAACCGCCAAAAGACCGGCCGCCGTCCTCAAAAGGAATGCCTATTAGTTTAGTCAACATAAAGTGCACTCGTGCCCGCTGAAGGAAAGCCACCGAAACGAGATGAGTTTTTTTCTAGCTCGGCAGTCCGAAAGTGTCTTATTACATGTTGTATATGAAGTTCCTGTGTATCCACATTGATCGGACTTAAACTTCCACCGACAAATGTTTTTAAAAACCCTATGTTTTGGATAGCGTTTACGAAAAGGATTCCCTGTACCAAGCGTGAAAGTAACCCATTCAGATGTAGCTGTACAACCAGTGCAAGTAAAGCTCATCTCAATTTCAGCATCATCAGTTGGATCTTCGTCTTTATATTTATAGATTACCCGTATTGTTACCTCTGCCCCTATTCCACCATCGGCGTTTTCAATGTATGTTTGCATGGCCTTTGTTTGATTACCGACCATGATTGAAATCTGTGGAACTTCATTAGCGGATTGTTCTGAAAGATCATCCATCTGGAATGGGAAAGCTATCCATGTTTCATCATCCCATGTAATATCATCATTATTCCTACAAACGCGGATGGTCTCGCCTGTTGTAAGAGCAATCTCAAGAAGAATAATCCAGTTTGTGTTTGTAGAAAGCTTATTCTTTTCTATAATCGCGGCACTTGAAAGAGAAAGCATTTTCTAAGCCTCTTCGATGTTTATTGATCCAGCGTAGTAGCCAGGAACACTCTGTGACCATGAGCCTATATCATCATCTGAAAATCTTACTGTGTATAACACCTCCGTTATTGGATGTTCAAACGTGAAAGTGTATCCTTGATTTTCATCGAAAAAATCTATAAGTTCAAGATATTGCGCACTAGGAAGGTTTTCCCATCCTATTGTGAAGATGCGCCTCATGCGACTATAACGAGGACGAGACAAAACATCCCCATTTTCAAATTCACTTTTGATTTGCCCTTTCGTAGGGGTTTCTGAGAAAGATGATGGTTTCTTTGTAACAGGAAAAACTGCCATTATCAACCTCCAAGAGCAGTTCTAAGCCCTTTTTTATTTCGTTGAAAAGCGTCAAGCCAGAGCGTTACGATTGTACCCTGAGCATCAAAGGATTGTTCTTGGTTCGTAACACTCATCTGCTGCCCCGATTCGTTTACTACATTAACCGTTACATTTGGCTGTTGTGATCCTTCGGCTTTAACACCGAGTTGGCCTTGAGAGTCACGGGAGAGAGGCATAATAGCCTCCGGCCCGGCTTCAGCAAAAACGCCACCCTGGGCAAATGCAAACATCTTCGGCTGTGTTTGAACGGTATTAGCGTACTGATGCAGAGAAGGGCTATTAAAAACTCCCCCATTAGCAAGTGCTACTGTTGTACCAGTCGATGATCCTATTTGTCCTGATGATACTAGCGATGAATCAGAAGAACTAAAAAGCCCACCCCAGTCTAGGCTTGTAAGGTATGAAAAAATATCTGACTCAGCAGCTTCTATTTGCATACGAACAATGTCGGATATGATAGAATCCGCGAGATCACTAAACGAGGCTTTTCCTGTTGTTATGAACTCTGTGAGCGCATCGGTCATGCTAGAGAAGGCACTTTTAACAGAGGATTTTATATTATCATAAGTCCAGCCGATCTTATCAGAGGCTTCCTTAAGGCCGTCTACAAGTCCATCACGCCAAGTTTTCTCTTTTTCCTGCCGTTCTTCTATTATTTCTTCATACTTATCATTATATTGTTTACGTAAAGCATATGCAAGTTGTTGGTAATCTTTTTTCACTTACGCCCATCTGGGATAACATATCCTTATATGTGTTTAATTTATCCTCAAGAGCATCTTTTGCTTTTTGTTTTTTCTGTTGTTGTTGCATCATAGAGGTCTTGGTAAAATTGGTTTTGCATGTCTGCTATACCAGCAGTAGTTTTTGATTCAATATCTATGCGTTCTTGTAAAAGATTATCGTAATAAGAAGACCACTCTTTT
>FUIF01008088.1_pt1 | contig 12214 bp, 15 predicted proteins | sample 1003461 | NCBI WGS metagenome assembly FUIF01 (sample SAMEA80401918, study PRJEB19352) | marine metagenome | reverse complement strand
GTTGGTGGTAATTCTCCGACAGTATAACCTTTATACTTTAGTCCTTCGCTAGTTTTAGCGGTAGTTTTCGATGTGAATTTTATTCTTTGCATATTTATTTATTTACGACGCCATGATTTGTGTACAGCAGCAGATAGTTCTTGTGATACAATTTGTAGCTCGAGCACTTGTTTGTTACCGATAATTGGTATATAACTATAAAGCTCTGTTGTGCTACATTTTACGCAAGTTCTATAACCTAAGGCCAAGCGACCTTCAGGAATTACATTTGTACATTTACATTTCATATTGTTTTGTTTATTATATTATCTAATTGATGTCATATTCTGTTTGTAAATCTTGATTTACTATAACATACATTTCATCCCAAGTATGTTTTTTATGACAAGCAACACAAAAACCTTTGTCTGTTACTTCTATTTCAACAGTTTTTTCTACTATTATGGGATCACCTTGACCTAACCTATAACTGCTATATGATAACATTGCTATAAGTATTAGTGCTTTTACTGATTGTTTTTTATTCATATTTATTCTTTTAGTGTTTGAGCTAGTATCATCATTAGTATAAAAAATACAATTAATACTGTTATTGCTTCTGTAGTTATACTCATATTAATCACCTGTGTAATTAGTTGGATTATTATCATACATGCTTTGCATTGCTTGGTCATGTAATTCTTTAATTTCTTTGATATACTCTGCATTTTGTACATTTTCATCTCGCCATTTCATTACACTGCTGTAATCTGGACTAGTAAATGAAGTATTATTTACTCTGCAAGTATATAATTCTTGTGATTTGTTTTTAGTTATTTTCATCTTATTAATTTATTTATTAGTTGGTTCATAATATAGTCGTGAGCATCATTATACTCATCACCTTGAAGATCAATATCACTATATGATAATTCATGGTCAACTAGTTTATATATTTTGTGTAATACTTGAGGAACTAGTTTGTCTGTTAGCTCATCTATTTGTTTCATTTTTGACATAGTTATATTTGTTTATTGTATTATCGATTTAGCATTGTATTTAGTTTGTAATTATTATACCTTTTCCAGTATTGTAATTCTACTAATTCAATTTGTTGTTTAGTTAGTTTTAATACTACTTTTCTAGTTCTTTTTCTTTTATTCATTTAATAGTCATTGTTATTAATTCAAATTCTTGTTTGGTAATTAAACCTTCGAGTAATGCTAAGTACTCACGAGTGACATCTCTGCCTGTATATTTATTTGTTACTATCATATTATTGTATTGTATCTACTAGTATATTTAACTCATCAAATAGATTACCATAAGGTGAATCATATACATTATCTAGTGTGTATGTTGAGTTGTTTATTGTTAACTCATATAAGTCATTGTCATCATCTACTAGACATTGAATAAAGAATGCTTTTTGTATTTTAGTTATCATAGTTTATAAGTTTTTAAGGTAAGTTATAGTGTTGTCACTATTAATTATATACCAATTTTTAGAAAGTTTAGTAGTTGTCATATTGTATTATTTATTATTAGTTGACATGGTGAGAATCGAACTCACATTAACCATTATGTCAGGTTGTCATGACATTGTGTCATATTATACTAGCTCTTTATCTCTTAGTATAGTAGGTATGTTGTTAGTTGCTGTATAAGATTTATACTTAGTGAAACAATTCATAGCATTTAGTTTATCTTTCATAATTTCATAAGCAATATCATGATTATACTCAATAGTGATACCTTTTTTGTTAGTGAAGTTAATGATTTGGTTTTTACCAATTAGTGATTTTCTGATTACAAATCTTTTAGAATTTAAAGTTGACATAGTTATTATAGTTTTATTTGGTTATTATATAGTTATTATCTAGTTAGTTAAGTGTTTTGTTTGTGAGTGATTACAAGTGTATATTTATTTATGTGTATAAAAAGTAGTAAAGTACTGGTCAGTGACTCTTTGTCATGACATTATGACATAATAATATGGTATATTACATGAGGTAATGTAATGATGAATAGTAATTGTAATACTTTGGAGTGAATTTTAAATAGTTTGTTTAACATAGTTTTGTTTTTATTAGTTACACTTATATTATCTAAATACTAATGTGATTTGTTTGTGAAAAATAGAATTAGTATAAACTAGTTTAGTGGTTTTAAGTGGGTAATGCATGGTAAATCTGGGGCGAAAGGCGGGGCCGTAAAATCAAAAGCGTTTTACTGGAAAAAAAGTGGGAAAAAAGTGGAGGGGGGACGCTACACCTCTCTATTTGTAACGTTTTTTTTAGTGACAATAGGTAGTTATAAGTATATAGTAGTACCCTTATGTCACTAAATGTAAAATTTCACTTATACCTGTAAGTATATATAGTATAAGAAACTAACTAATTATTATGGCAAACATATCCACTTATCCTATTGGTACTCCAGCTCAAGGAGATTTAATACCAGGAACTCAAAAATACACTAATTCAAGCGGTAAAACAGAAAACCTAACTAGAAACTTTACGGTACAGTCAGTTGCCGCGTTTGCTAACTCATACAGCTTGGGTTACACAGTATATACAGCACGACTTGAAGCTGGAGCTGGAGTAGCACCAACCGCAACTATTTTACAAAACACAACAGGTTTAACATTTACATGGACAAGAACAGGTACAGGTAACTTTGTTGCTACAGTAGCAGGCGCGCATTTTGCTGCAGATAAGTTTTGGGCAAATTCATCAGCTAAAGTACCTCAACTTACTTCTATAGTAAGAACAAGTACTAATACATGTAGATTAGATGTGATAGAATCTCAAAATGGAAACGCGTTAAACTCACTTGTGGAAGGATATATAGAAATTAGAATATACTCATAAAAAATTAACACATGGCTAGAATAAGTTCATATCCTAGAGACCTAGACGTAGTCGATAATGACTCGTGGATAGGAACAGAGTCGTCTAATAGACAAACAAAAAACTACACAGCGGCAGCTGTTGCTAAATATTTAAATATAAAAGGTAAGATATCTATATCTGCTCAAATGATATTTAAATTAGAGGGTACTACTACGCCTGCTGCTGGAGAATTTGTAGGACCGGCAGATGGTAGTGCAATATCTTCTGTAACAACAATGGATTTATCTATAATAGATGTAAGCGGTGCTAATACAGTAGAGTTTTTAACTTATTTAGTAGGTAACAATATACTTATAAGTGAGCAAAATAACATTAATAACTTCGGTCATTTCACTATAGACTCTTATGTGCAAAAAACATCTGGTGTTTATACACTTACAATAACATCGTTAAAAGGTAACGGTAATTTTGATATAGATAAGTTTTATGACTTTGCAGTATTTACATTGTCTTCACAAGGCGTGCCAACATTTGTGTTTACACAAGGTGTACCTGCTACTACTTGGAGCATACAACATAATTTAGGAAAATTTCCTTCTGTCTCTGTAGTAAACAACAACAATACAATTATGTATGGCAATACAACGTATACAGATAACAACAATTTAACAATAAACTTCTCAGCTGGCTTTTCAGGCAAAGCATATTTAAACTAATAAACTATGGCAATTAATTATTTAAACAGTATAAATCTTAACAAGAACGAGTTATTACAAGGGGTGATAGAAAATCAACCAAATGACGCATCAGCAGGTGCTTCCCCTGTAGAAGGTCAATTGTATTTTAATACTACAGATCATAACTTAAAACAATACAACGGTACTGCTTGGGTTTCAATAGCGGGTGATATAACGGGATTAACACCGGGTATTTACATAGATATAGATAATGCAAGTGGCCCGATACCAACTATAAAACATGAGTTAACTTCTAGAACAGACACAACTTCTTCTGACTCCCCTGGTTATGCAGGTACGTTTACAGCTATAGATTCTGTAACAACTAACACAACAGGTCACATAACGGCTTTAAACCTTAAAACGCTTACAATGCCTTCTGCTGAAGCTTATACATTTAGTGTAACAGCTGATTCAGGAACTGATCAAACAATAGATAGCGGTAATACTTTAGATATAGCTGGAGGTACTAATATAACCACAGTTGTAGGTGCAACCGATACGGTAACAATAAATTTAGATGACAGTATAGATCTAGCAGGTGAATTAACAGTATCTGGAACCGGACAATCAAGTGTTGCAGGTCAGTTAACAATACCGCAAGTTCCGTCAGCTGATACAGACGCTGCTTCAAAACACTATGTTGATCAAGCGGTAACTGGAGCACTAAGCTATCAAGGTGCTTACAACGCTGCAACCAATACACCTAACTTGGATGCTAACCCAAGTCCAAACCCAATTAAAACAGGTTGGACATATACAGTTACTGTAGAAGGTTTATTTTTTACAGAACAAGTAAGGGTAGGCGATGTACTTATAGCAGAAACAGATGCTCCTACAGCTTTAGCTGATTGGACAACGGTACAAAACAACATTGACCTTGCGGATTTAACTACAGTTGGTATTGGTAATGTAAATCCAGGCGGTGCTATAGATGTTAGTTACTCCAATGGAACAGCCACTGTTAGCGTAGAGGATTCAACTGCTTCTAACAAAGGAGCCGTAATAGTTGCTGGAGGTACAGGTATTAGTGTAGCATATGCTTCTGGGACAGCAACTGTAACAAATACACAAAACAATTCTGACAACACATTTGCTGTTACTATAACAGACACTGCAACTGTAACACATAACTTAGGAACTAAAGATGTTATTATACAATTATATGATGTAACAACTAATGAAACAGTTTACGCCGATGTAGATCGTGCATCTTCAAACACTGCAACGATTACATTTGCTTCAACTCCGACAAACTCAATTAGAGTATTAGTGCAAAAAATAGGTTAATAAAACCAAACTAAATGGCAATTAAATTTTTAAATACAGTAGCCGTTGATACAGATGTTCTATATGTTGATGCGAGTAGTAATAAAGTCGGGATCGGGACTACTAGTCCTGGTAAAAAACTTGACGTAAGAGACGGCACTATAACCTCAAGAGATTCTGGAAATGTAAACTATGCTGAGTTAGACAGATTTGGAGGTTTAACATTAAAGGGCAATGGAGCTGGCGCAAAATATATATCTACGCCAAATACAGACGCTTTAGCATTTTCAACTAACGCGTCTGAAAAAATGCGTATTACTTCTGGTGGCAGAGTCGGTGTTGGGACTACAAACCCAACGGCTAATTTACACGTTTACACGTCTACTAATAGCTCTACAATAGAAGTTGGCAGAGGAGCTGGTAGATCAAGTATTAAAGCTAGTGCAGATGCAGATGGTGGTTATTTAGCGTTAGATTCATCTGGTAATGGATTAATTTTAAATCATTATTCTTCAGATAACGTATGGCTTGTTACTGGTGGTGGTAATGTTGGAGTTGGTACTACTGGTCCTAGCCAAAAATTACACGTTTCAGGTAACGCAAGAGTTACAGGTGCATACTACGATTCTAATAATTCACCAGGTACTGCAAACCAAGTTTTAGTATCTACAGCTACAGGTACAGATTGGGTTGATGGCTCAGGGTCAAGTATTATAGGTGGCCCTTACTTACCACTAGCTGGTAACACTACTGCAACAGCTATGACTGGTGATATTATTTTAGAAAACACACAACAAGTAAGGTTTTTAACATCAGGTAATTTAGTTGGATTAAGACTGCAATCAAGTAATACTAGTAGTTTTATAGATAATGAAGTTGGTGATATGTATTTTAGGCAAGAAGCTGATGGTAATAATATGTTTTTCAAGCTGACGATGGTTCTGGTGGTAATACAACATATTTTTCCGTTAGACCTAATAATGGAGCTAGAACCCAATTTGAAAAAAATACAAGACATAATGATGGTATAAAAGCATTTTTTGGCACTGGTGAGGACCTTCAAATATATCACGATGGTACTAATAGTCACATAGACCAAAATGTATCTGGGGATTTATACATAAAAAACAGTATCGTTGACGGGGATATACTTTTTCAAGGTGATGATGGTAGTGGAACTGGTGTAACTAATTATTTTACTATAAATGGTGGTGGTGAAGAAACAAGATTTCAAAAAAATACAAGACATAACGACGGTGTAATAGCTCAATTTGGTAATAGTGATGATCTTCAAATATATCACGATGCAGCAGATTCCTTTATAGATAATATTACAGGTAATTTATATATTAGAAATTATGGAAATGACAAAGATGTATATTTTCAAAATGACGATGGTGGTGGTGGTCTTGCAAATTATTTTTATTTAGACGGTGGTATAGCGAAAACTGTTTTTTCTAGAGATGCTCAATTTTTTAGATAATGCAAAAGCTCTTTTTGGTAATAGCTACGACCTTCAAATATACCACGACTCAAACGACAATAATAGTTACATAAAAGAAACAGGTACTGGTTCATTACAAATTTGGGCAAAAGATTTTGAGGTTTATAATGCTGATGGTACTGAAACACTAATAAACGCAGATGTAAACGCAGGTGTTCAATTGTATTTTGATAACTCCACAAAGATAGCAACAACAACCACAGGTGTTACTGTAACAGGAGGCATAAGTTTATCAGGAAATATTTCAGCTTCAACAGGAGATTTAGCTTTATTAAGTTCAAGTGGAGAATATATTTTATATGGCGCTAATAACGCCCAAACAATGTTGTATCATAATGGTTTAAAAAAGTTTGAAACTACAAGTGCAGGTGTTGCTGTAACAGGAAAAGGAACTTCATCAGCAACTATAACAAGTGATGGTTCATCAACCTTAACAACAAAAGGTTACGTAGACAGTTTAATTACTGGCGCTACAATATATAGAGGAACGTGGGATCCAGATGCTAGTTTAAACTCTGGTTATGGTAATCCAAACTTAAATACAGTTACACAAACTTCTGGTTATTATTATATATGTAGCGCTGATGGTGCTGCAACTCCAAATGGAGCAACTACAGAGCCCAACACTTGGAACACTGGTGATTGGGTTATATGGAATGACGATATTGGTGCTTCTGGTGAATGGCAAAAAATAGATAACTCATCTGTATTATCAGGTGTAGGTACAGGGCAAACTGTAGCTTTGTGGGAAGGTCCAAATACTGTTACAGATTCAGAAACTTTAGGTAATGCACCAATAACTGTTTCAGGTAACAATGCAACTTTTGCAGGAACAATAAGCAGTGGAGATATTTTTATTGATAATGGTGCTGTACCAAAATTAAAAATAACTGATTCTGGAAATGGCGGAGGTGGTGGTGCTAGTGGTAAAATAATTTATGCTAACACTGCTGGAAATACTATTGGTTTGGGTTATACTAGTGATTTGACAACAGACTCTGATTTTATCATTTCAACTGATGCTAGCAGTGCTTACGGTGGTTATTTAGGTTTAGATGCCGCTGCTATACTTGATCCATCTGACATTATACTTGATCCAAAGACAAATGTATACATTACAAAATCTCTTGGTATCGGGACGGATAGTCCTGGAACTTTACATAGTGCATCTTATGGTACTACAAGGTTACACTTAGACGGTGGTACTGATAGAGGACAAATGATAATTGAAGGAGATACTTTAGCAGCAATTATTTTATCTGACAATGGAACAACCGCAAATCAAAGAGTTTTTGCTACAAATGTAAATGATGGAAAGTATACAATAAAACCTCTTAATGATAACGGAACAAGTACAGTAGGAGGAGAAGCTGTTACTGTTTTACACGGCGGCGAAGTCGGGATTGGATTACCACCAAACGCAAGTTATTCTAATTTACAAATTAAAACACCTTCAAGTGCTTATGGTTTAGATTTAGTTGGTCGTGACGCTGGTAGTAGTAGTGAAAGTCAAATCACTTTTTGGAATTCTAACCAAACGTCTGTTTTAGCAGCTATAGTTAATTCTTCAGATAGTTTACTTTTTTACACAGGTACTACAGAAAGAATGCGTATTAATAGTAACGGCAACGTTGGGATCGGGGTTACTGCTCCTACTTCTAGCGTTCATGTTAACGGGTTACAAACAAACAGCGGCAGCACTTCTGCTCATGTTCCAACTGGAACAATGAGATTAAATTTTGCTGGCGCTTCTAGCGCTGACGAATATGGAGCGTCTTTAGTATTTACACAAAGATGGTGGACAGGTAGTACCGGAGAAGTAGCTATGGGTCAAATTACTGGTGTTAAAGAAACTGGTGATGGTAATTACGGAGGCGGGCTTGCTTTTTTTACATCTAACAATACTAGTAATAATTTATTAGAAAGACTTCGTGTTAACGAACTTGGCAACGTTGGGATCGGGACTACTAGTCCTTCGGCTATATTAGAAGTTAGAGGAACTGCAGCTACATACACTAATGCTTCTACAGTATTTTGGGGAGGAACTACTAATAACGATAATCATAATGGAATAATGCTAAGTTCTTTTGGTGATTCATTAGGTGGTTCATTAGCATCTAATTTACTTTATTCAAATTCAAATACTCCTACCCAAACAAACACAAACAGAAGTTCTGGACAAATAAAATTTGGAAACACTACAATAGCATCAAAAACTTCAGATATTAATTTTGGTGGGTATTACAAAGGAACAACAACTTTTGTAGAAAGAATGCTTATTGATTCTGACGGCAACGTTGGGATTGGCATGAATAGCCCAAGTAGTTTTAATCAAAGAGTAAATGCTCCTCATTTAGTTGTTGGAAGCGGAAATAATTCTGCTGGTTTAACTGTTTATTCAGGCACAGCTTCCCAAGGTTCTATAAACTTTGCTGACGGTACAACAACAACTGACCAGTATACTGGAGGAATTCTATATGTTCATGGTTCTGATAATTATATGACATTCTACACAAATGGTGGAGGTGAAAAAATGCGTATTGGTTCTGACGGAGCAATAAAGTTTAATACTTATAATTTAACAAACCAAACAGGTACTCCAACGTATTTACTAGGAACAGACGCTTCAGGTAATGTAGTTAAAACAAACTCTGCACCATCACCAATAACATCACAAGCAGCTTCTTTATATGACTTAATACCAAATGGAGCATTTACAACTACTTACGCATTTACTTCTACAGCTGGAACATATGCTAAAGTAATGCAAGGTGATGATGTTATTACTGCTAACGGAACTTATACAGTGCAAATGTTTGTTAATGATTATGCTGTTGGCGGAACGCAATACTCAGAAACATATTCTGGAATAATGAGTTGGGGTAGTTCAACAAACACAAACGACACTGGCGGTGGTACTATATCAGAAATAGTATTACACAGATCAGGTCACGCAGCTAATCAAGGTATGACATACTTAAGAACTAGAGAAACAACAAGTTCTGAAGGTAGTGAATTAAGACTTGAAATAATGTGTAATAGAACATATACAGGAGCTAGTAACGTAGTATTTAAATTTGTAAGATTAATATAATATGGCATTAAGAATAGATTCATCACAAAATAGAAATTTATACGTAGGCACAGGCACAGAAGTAGCCGTTGACGATGGCAATGCTATAATAACCGGCAACGTCGGGATCGGAACGACTAGTCCTGGTGTTAAGTTACGAATTAAGGGAGCAGGGTCTTCCATAAACAGTCAAACGGATGTTATGGCTATTATTCAAAATTCAACTTATGACTCAGGAGATAATTCTGGTGAAAATAAATTAATTTTTGGGTGGAGTAATCACTATGCCGCCGCTATTTCAGCGTATAAAGATGGCGCTGTAAATAGAACTGGTCTTAAATTTTACACTGAGGTAGGGTATAATACTCCTGTTGAATCAATGCGTATTGATTCTTCAGGTCAAGTTATATTTAAAGGCACAGGAAATGGTGTAGATTTAAGATTTAAAGACATTAGTGCTGCAATTTCTTCTGAAACAGCAGGTTATATAGGTATGAGTACATCTGCTTATTCAGGTCAAAATGGAGATTTAGTTTTAATACCAAGAACAAGTGCAGCATCTAATATTTTATTAATGCAAGGAAACGTCGGGATCGGGACTACGAACCCTCAGTCAAAATTACATATAGAAACAGGTAGCGGAGGAACATACACTCCAAATGTAAATCACGATGACGTAACAATAGAAGGCAGCGGTAATATTGGGTTACAATTATTTAGTCCTGCAACCTCTTATCAGTATATAGCTTTTGGAGATCCCGGTTCTGTAAACGCAGGATATTTAAGATATTATCATGGAACTAATGAAATGGTTTTCAGAACTAATGGTAGTGATAATATGGTTATTGATGACGACGGCAACGTAGGTATCGGAACGACTAGTCCTGATGCTCAACTTGAATTAAAAAAAGAAACAACTTGGGGAACTTTAGATAATCAAGTTCTTTATATTAATAATACAGGTACTGGAGGAAACACTGGGTTGCTTCACGATATGGGGTCTATAACTTGGAGAAGCGGTAATGTTAATACAGCAGCAATTTCTGGAATAAGAAACACGCCAGGTTCTGGCAATAATGTTGATTTAAGGTTTACAACAGCCACGCAAAGCGGTGGACAACAAACAAGTATGACTATCCTATCTGGCGGCAACGTTGGGATTGGGACGGATGATCCTGGCGCTAAGTTAGAAGTATTTGGAACAGGAAATAGCTTCCGTTTAGATAGTGCTGCAAACGGCTCAAAAGAAATACTATTTAGAAATGTAGGTACAGGTACCGCTACAATTAAAACAGATGGTGATTTAAAACTGTACACTGAAGATGCTGGTAAAAATATTCTTTTTAATACTAATGGAGGTGAAAAGATGCGTATTAAAGCAGACGGTAACGTCGGTATTGGGAATACTGATCCACAACAAAATCTTCATATTGTTGATACAGACGGGGCTAATATAATATTAAATTCAAATACTGGAGCAGAAAATAATGGTATTTTTATGACAGAAAGTGGTGTTGCAACTCCTTATGTAAATGGCGCTTATGTTCATTATGATAGTACAAATAACGAATTTAAGATAAATACTGGCGCAGCATCATTAGCTACAAGATTTACTATAGCAAGAGATACTGGAGCTATAAAATTCAACTCTTACGATTCTACAAACAATACAGGTACCCCAACTTACATGTTAGGTACAGATGCTTCAGGTAATGTTGTAAAAGTTTTAGGCGGTGATATACCAGGCGGTGGTGGAACAGTTACAGGTTCTGGTTCAGCAACTCAAGTTGCTTTTTGGGATACAAACACTTCACTAAGTGGAAACAGCCAATTATATTGGGATAATACAAGTGGTTTTTTAGGAATAAATGATACAACACCAAGCTCGCGTTTAAAGATACTTAGTGACACAGTTGATACAAATATTTATACTGTAGATATTAAACACGCAAGAAATGATGCTAATGTAGCTACTCACGCTATGAGAATCAACATGGATTTAAGTGGCGCTGATACTACAACTGCAGATAGACTAAATAGTGCTTTACTAATAGACATTGATTCATCTGCTAATGGAGACGCTACTCACGAGCATAGAATTTATGGAGTTAACTCACAGGTTAATTTCACTGGATTTACAGATTTAGCAAGAAGTGGTTATTTTTTAGTCTGAATCAAATTATACTGGAGCAAAAACATCACAATTAGTAGGTGTTTATGGTCAAGCTACTCACGATGCCGACGATGCAGCTGGCGGTGTAAGTAATATGTATGGTGTTTATGGGATTAGTTCAATACAAGATACAGGTGATGTTGACAACGCTTTTGGAGTTTATGGCAACGTAGCTATTGGAGACGGTAGAGTTACTGACGTTGGGGTTACTAAAGGTGTAGAAGGAGAAATAACAATAGATAAAAGTACAGCTATAAGTTATGGCAACATGATAGGTATATCATCTATTATAGACAATAACGAAGGTGCTGTACCAAATTTTGGAAATCAATATTTGTTTAAAGGTGATTACCAAGGAACAAAAGGTTCTGACGCTTACGGTTTATTTATTGAAGGTGATAAACATTATTTAGCAGGTAAGCTTGGTCTTAATAACACAGACCCTACTTATAGATTAGATGTTACTGGTTCAGCCAGAGTTACTGGAGCATTTTATGATAGCAATGATTCACCAGGTACTTCAGGTCAAGTATTAAGCTCAACAGTTACAGGCACTGATTGGATCGATGGTTCTGCTATACCAGGTGTGCCAGGTGGATCAGGTACTTTAAATACAATTCCTTT
>FUIF01003587.1_pt1 | contig 12221 bp, 17 predicted proteins | sample 1003461 | NCBI WGS metagenome assembly FUIF01 (sample SAMEA80401918, study PRJEB19352) | marine metagenome | reverse complement strand
GTCGCTTCTGTCGGCGTTCCCCCAAGCAGAACAAGGTTCATGTTCTGAGCGCTGAATTCCTCCATGGTGATGGAAGATTTGACAGATTTCTGCAGAATTTTGGACAGGTCCTTTTCTTTGGTTCCGGCCATAGAGCTGTAGTGCTCAGCTTTTTCGAGTTCAACATTCAGTGAAAAAGCCGGGCAGTTGCCGAGATGATAGTATCCGGACTCACCAGACTTTTTGAACAGAACAGAGCCTTTGCCGTATAAATAGTTCTCGGTATTCGGGGAAACAGCCATGATTGACTCCTTAAATGTTGGCGCCGGACATCCCGGCCATGTATGATTTCGGGGTGTCGATAGTTACCCGGACCGCACCGGTAAATACTGGGGGGAATGCGTCTCCGGATTCGCCCTCCACCTCGATCTGCCCGGAAACAGCCTTAAAGACGACATCCTCAAACAGGACCCGAAACCGATCCACCCTGGTCTGCCCCAGGAGTACGGTCCCGGAACCTTCCTCTGTATCATCGTCCACAATAGCCAGCCCGAAATGGAGCACGGACTGAATAAATTTGTCTTTACGGGACCTGGATGACTGGGACCCGACGAACACAATCACCGGATAGTCCGACTCATCGGGCGGGTTGCGTTCGTCAATGCCTGTGAAAAAAGTAGGACTCTGGCCGTAGGTTTGAGAGCACCAATCGGACAAAGATGTATCGGACAGAGCCGCTTCCCGGATGGTGGTGACAAGCTGGTCGATCATTTGCGTTTGTCCTGTTGACGTTGGAGACTAGCGAAGAATTTGGGGGCGAAGATATCGTCAATCTTGTTCTGGTTTTTCTTGTACACCGGCTTAAAGATGGGCCGGGCCGGAACGCGGATGGTGGAGGTCTCCTTGCGCAGGGCAAAGTAGTTCTGGCCCATTACCGCGTTTCGTTTCGGTTTGCCCGACGGACCGAGCACGGTGTTGGCAATAGCTCGGCGCATTTTGCGGGTGACCTGGACCATCCGGCCGTTTTCCGCAGACCAGGCCACGGCGTTCAGCCATGGGTCCCGGGTGCCAACCTGCCCCTTGCGGGACTTGCCGAAGAAAACCAACACAGCCTGCCCGTCCTGGGATAGGCGGTATCTGGCAAACTTGCCCAAGTAAAAATATGGAGAAAAGGCGTTGCTCCTTTTGCTCCATTTGTTGCTGCCCCGCTTCTTCTTGAACCCCTTGGTCATTTCGGCCATGGGTGCCCATCCCGTGCCGCCGTACTCGACGTGATTGCGGACATGACCGCGCAGCATAAATCCAACGGAGTTCAGGGCGGACCGTCGTGCATGCTCCACGTCCTCGGGCAGGGCGGTGATGGCCGCGGCCACCTTGGGCAGGTTTTCAATTCTGACCCGGAAATCACTCATTTAAAGCTCGGCCTCCGATACTGCACACCCTTCACGTTCCAGGTGCCGTTGCCGCCGGTGACGGGTTCCCCGTCAGGATCATCCACCTCCCATGTCACCCCGTCGTACACGATTACGTCCATGGGCTGCGGGTCCGACACATCGGAGCAGCGCACGATGAATTCCGCCGTGGACTGCCGGGCCGATCCGTTGAACTGCACGGTGCGGCCCTGGGGGATGATCATGATATCGGCGCCGTTGTAGGTGGCGGGTTCGCCGATGTCGGTGAAGATGGCGAGGAGGTCGGCTTCGATGGTCATTTCCGTTTCCGCTTCCGTTTGTGTTTACAGTTCCGTTTTTCCTGGCACATGATCGCCGCCACCCGCTGGGGCGACAGGGCCAGCTTAGCCTGCATCCGTTTCCGTTTGCGAATATTCATTCCCTTGGCCCGTACACGATTCCATAAATGACCATGGCAATACCTGCTGCAATAAAAACTTCCTGCATAAACGCTCCATGGAGTTGGGGGCCCGTAGGCCCCCGCCCTGCCGGGTAATCCGGACCCGTAAACGGCGACTTCCGCATGCGCTTACCCCCGCACAAGGACCTGTCCCGCAAGGTCAGGAAATGTGGAAAAATGCCCGGGGTGTGGTTTATATCAGACAACCGGCAGAGGAGAACCGGCTACACACCACCAGATAGTCTGCTGGATCACCTCCCACACACATCCCGGGGCTTGATGACCGACCGGATGGCCGGTCAAAATCTGTCTCTGTCCTCAGCGCAATCGATGCACAACCGGCAGCCTGGAATGGCTTCTCGCCGCGCCTGCGAGATGGGTTCGCCGCACAACTCGCAGCGGGTGAGGCTGACCATTTTTCCTGCCCGGGAAACATGGTCTTTGAACATCATCTCGCGGTATTTCCGCTCAAGATCATTGGCCCTGTCCACCACGTCGGCCATTACTTCTTTCCGGTCACCGCACCGATCATATGAGGTCCGAAATAAAACACGGCCACGGTCAACGCCACTTTCCACCAGTTCCCGAAAAACGACAGCGCCGTCTCATACAGAGGCTGACACCCCGACCATGCAGCAATCAGCCCGGTCACGGTCAGCGCCATGCACATCACCATGACCATTACTGCAATCACTCTCCTGGAGATATCCCGGGCAGAGCTCGGCCCCAAGGCTTTGGTCATCTCAAGCCACGCATCGAACGCCTTTTGCTGTGCCTGCGCTTTTTCCTCATCGGTATAAAAGAGCACATCCATGCCGCTTGAAATATCCTTGGCGATCTCGCACGCGGTATCCGTCACCTTGGGGGCCTTAGAAAGCCAGCTGAAAAATCCCATCATCCCCTCCGCAGTGCCTCGGCTATCCGCTTCGCACGCATTCCCACCTGCCGTGCATACGCGCTGTCCAGACACTGCCGGGCGGCTTCGTGCCAGTCTTCGCGCCTGATGGCCGCAATCATTTTTTTGAATCCGGAAAATCGAGACTGCCCCAGGTTGAACATCATGTTCACCAGGGCCCGCTGGCGCGGTTCCGTCCATGCGTCCATGCAGTGCATGCCGAAAACCTTTTCAATGCCTTTCACTGCTTCGTTGATATCAATCCGCAGCAGTCGGCCCGCTTCGGTCAACGAAATGATCTCCATGTGCTCATGGTCGAGCAGCATGTGCCCCACGCCAATGGTAGGGTACCCGGCCGGGCATTTATACACATGCAGATACAATCCCTCATCTCGTATCAGATCTTCTTCCAACAGGTTCCAGTTCATAGCGTCACCCTCTGCAAAAACACGGTCACCGCCGCCGTTCCGACCGCACTGAGCACCACGGCCGCGCCCACAAACTGCCAGACCCGTCTCTCCATCTCCGTCATCCGGCCTTCCAGCTTATTCAACCGATCCGCCCGAACCGAGCATCGCTCCGACGTCTGCTGCACATACGCGGTCAACCCGGATTCAATGCGGGTCACCCGCTCCCGGATGTCGTTCAGTGCTTCCCAAATCTGCACGTTATCCGGCATCATCGTCTCCATATATGTCTCGGCGCAACCCACTACCGGCGGTTCGGCCTTGGAAACAGCACATCATAAACATGCTGCCACATGTTTGAAATGCAAAACGCCGTCCGGGGCGAACACCCCAGATCGAGCAGCCTGCAGGTAATGTGCAGCGGGTTAAGTCGGTGCTGTATCCAGTTTCTCATTGCATGATTCCTAAAGAGCCCGCCCGGGAGAAGGAGGAAACCCGGACGGGCAGGGGGGTGGTTAGGAGGACTTAGTCAGCTTCACCAGAACGGCAGGGCGACGGCACAGCGGGAGCGGGTTGCTCTGGGTGTGCAGGTCCGCGCCGCGGTTGAATTTGCGGGCTTCCACCTTGGCGTACACTGATCGCCCTTTTGTGTTGGCTGCTTCCAGGAAGTCGGCCGGGGCAAAATAGGTGGCAAAAGTGTTCTGGGTACCAACGGGAAAGGCGTACGCTTCGTCATCGGCCACAAAGCTGGTGTCCGTGCCGTCGGCAAGAGCGCAATGGGCCACGTACTCTTCAAACACCAGACCGCCGTAAGTGAATCCGCGCCGCACGTCCTCGCGGGCGTTGGCGGCTTCCTGGTACAGGTATTTTTCCACCACATCATCGTGCTCGATCAGCTTCGAAAAATCCCTTGCCGCAGATAACCCGGATACCGGAATGCACGTCGCCGTACAGATTCTCTTCGATATGCCGGGCCACGGCCATGCACTTGGCCCGCACCTTGGTGGTGGACGTGGTCAGGGCAAAATCCACCGACGTCTGGGTGATCCCGAATTCGTCAAACAGATTGTACAGCACAGACCCGGAAGCGTCGGTGATGATGCCTTTCATGGCACCGGCCCGCAGAAATTCCAGGGTGATGGCGTGCTTGTTGCGCATATCAAGAAGATGCTCGTTCATAACGTCCATATACACGGCCAACTGGCTGCCTTTGCCGAAGGCCCGCTTGCCCACATATTCCTCGGGAAGAATCACATCGTCGTGGGGAATGTGCGGAATGGAAAAGTTCCGGGTCCGCCTGGTGGCGTGTTCGCCCTGCGTTCCGGGCGATCCTACGGGCTTGGACGGCAGCAGGGTGAGTACCCCGTTTCGTTCGTCGATAAGAATTTCCCGGGTATAGACCGGTTTTGCCGGAAACAGATTGAGCTGGTTCAGTCGGCCGTACATATTGGGAACAAGGTTGACCGCGTCGGTCAGCTCCACAGCCGAAAAGGCATCCGATGCAAACGGATTGATGACGATATCGCCCATGATAATCTCCTATGCTTCTTCCAGGGTGATGATGCCCAGGGCTTTGAGTTCTGCAAGTGCCGTGGTTTTCTGTTCTGCGGTCACGTCATCGCCCCAGACAAGACCGGAACTGAGGACCCCCACGCCGCGCACGATAACGACCCCGGCCACATCTGCGGAAGATGCTTCATAGTCCGCGTAGGAAATGGCCACCGCGGCATCACTGCCGTCCTCGGCGGCCGGGTCAAGAACGGCATATTTTCCGGATGCCGTGACCATGCCGAGCACCTGACCAACAGACACGCTGTTGCCGGCGGCAATAGTGCCTTCTTCGCGGGAATAGTTCTTGTCCTGTTCGTACCGAAGCACGCTGTCCAAAGTTGTTGCAGCAGAAAGTACAGACATATCAACCTCCTAATTCCCGTATTTTTCGCGCGCGTATGCGGCCATTCCGGTCACCTTGTCCTGTCCGCCAGCGCCACCTGCGGCCACTCCTTCGGAATGGGCGGTCTGGATGGCGGCCAGCATCTCGGCTTTGGTGTCCTGTTCCTGTGCGGCAGGCTGCAGCACTCCGGACAGTGCCCGGACCTGCTCGGCGGTCACTCCGGCTTCGGCCACGGCTTTCAGCCGGGAGGCGTCGGCACCGTACACGGCATCGGCCAGAGCCAGCACCCGGTCACGTTCTGCGGTCACGGCTGCGGTCTGGGTCGCGTCCTGTTCCTTGGCCCATTCGGCCCGGGCTTCAGTCATGAGGTCCGGGTGGGCTGCTTTCAATTCGCTCAGATTCATGATCTGCTCCTGAGATATTGCGTTGATGAAATCCGTGAGACTCGACACCGAGTCCACGAGCCCGTTTTTCCGGGCCTCTTCAGCCAGAAATGTGCGGCCGTCGGCGATCTTTTCCACCTTCGCCCGGCTCATGTGCCGACCACGGGCCACCTGATCGATAAACTGATCCGTGAGCATGGTCAGGTTGTGCATAAGATATTCCCGGGCATCTTCAGAAAGCGGCTCGGCATCGTTGCCCGCAGCCTTCAGCGTACCGGGAGATAAAAACGTGCGCTTGATGCCCTCTGTCTTGTCTTTCTCGGATCTGTCCGTGTGCATCATCACGGTATTGATGGACCCGACGGACGATTGAGGCGACGCCCCGATTCTGCGGCAGGACGACCCGATCCAGTACGCAGCCGATGCCATGGTGCCGGTTGCGTATGCGTATACCGGTTTTTTGCCGTCCGCCTGCTCGATGGCCGATGCCAGTTCCGACACCCCGTGAACACCCCCGCCGGGAGAGTCCACAAGCAGCACCGTTGCCCGTACTGCCGGATTCTCGGCTGCGTGGGCAACCTGCCGGGCAATGCCCCCGTAGGTCTGGTTGCACGCCATCAGGTACCGGCGGCGATACAGGGCACCTTCCACCGGGATCATGGCCATGCCGTCCCGGACATCGTACGGAGCGTCGTCACCGGTCTCATCCCGACCGGCCAGGGCCAGCGCTTCCTTGATCTCGGGCGCGGCCATTCCCCGCACATGCAGCTCCACGATATCGGCCAGCGCATCAAGACCGGGCTCGGTAATGAGCCACGGTTCAGCCAGCTTTTTGAGCAGTCCGGTTGTTGTCGTCGTCATCTTGTTCCTTGGGTTTGGGTGCAGCGGTCTTTTCTCGCCGCACCGTAATGGATTCGGCCCGCTTTTTCTCTTCCCGCCCGCGCTGAGACAACCACGGTCTCCCAGTCCTGCCCGGTCATTTCGGTAATGGCCTGGGCCAGCGTCAGGATGTCGTTGTCGATGCCGTCGGCGTATGCCTGGATCTCTTTTCCCGGGTCCACAAACCCGCGCCGGGGCGGAATCCATTCCGAGCGGCATATCAGCCGCATGTCTCTGTAAAAATCCGTTCCTGCCGGCAGATCTATCAAGTTGCGTAGATACGCTTCCTCGATGACCATGGACCAGACCGGCCGACACAACATATCCACCAGCCACCGCTGGTAAAACCCGAACACCCGCCACGCTTCGAGCAGTGCGGCACGAGCGCTTGAGTAGTTGGTCTGGGAAAAATCTTTGGAAATCACCTCGTACGGCATCCCGACAGACGCCCCGACAGCCCGGATCAGCCGTTCCACAAACACGGGGAACGATCCGCCCGGGCGGGGAGAAGAAAGGACGTGGGGGCGCTGCCCTGCATTGCCGTACAGAACCTGACCGGGAGCAACGTTCAGCTGGGACCTGGGGGAGGTGGACGAGGTGCCGCGCTGCATGGGATTGTACCCGACGTCGGGCAACTGGTCCTCGATGAACACGGGAAAGGACGCGGCCACAATGGCGCCGACCAGCTCGTAGTCGAGGTAATCGGACAGGTCGCGAAAAAATTTCATGGCCGGGGCCAAAATGGGCATTCCCCGGTACTGTTCGTCGGATTTATGGGCAAACCCGTGCAGAATGCCGGGCCTGTGGCCGATCCGAAACGGAATCTCCGTGAACTCGGAGAGTCCTTCACCTGAAGGATCATCGGCCATGGATGTCAGATCAGCGGGGTTGTACACGTAACACGACCGGATACGGCCGGTCTTTTCCAGCCGCACCCCGTCGCGGACCGTGTAGTCCGTGGAGTGCTCCACCGGAGTGGCCACCCGGGACGGACTCACGCCCTGCAGGGCCAGCGCCAAAGGTCGGCCGGTCTTTGCCGGGTCCTGCATCACAGGAATCCGGAAAAATTCGCCGTGCACCAACATGGACTGAATCGACGTGTACTGCATCCCCCAGAACGGCAACCGGCCGTTGATATCAACGCCGGTCGACCAGTCGGCAAACACGGTCTCACACTGGCGGGCCACGTCTGCGGCCTGGTCTTCGGTCCAGCCGAGCCGCACCCAGTCGGGAATGGATTGTGCGGCCATGCCGGTGCCGACAGCACCCAGCGCGATGGAGTCGATGGTGGACGCGGCGTGAGGATCGTTGTTCACCAGGTCCTGAGACCGAGCCGCGATCAGGTGGCGCTCGTTGCCCTCCTCAAGGAGACCTGTACGCTCGGTGTACCAGTTGGACATGGTCCCGTCATACCTGCCCGCATTGGCACGCACCCGACGGGATGCACCGGACCGGACCTGCCGCCGGACATTGCGGGCAGAGGCGGGGATACGCCGGATCACATCGGCCATGACCGCCCCCTTGAGAATCTGGGCTCGATACCCTGCACCCGAGTGGACCCGACATTGCCGGAATTGACCATGGCCAGCGCCTCGATATGGATGGCGATACGGTCGGAAATCACGGAGGCGTCGGCTTTGGTAAATGTGCGGTCGGCGATGGTATAGGACTGATTTGAGGCAATCGCCAGGTCAGCCTCAAGCCAGGCATCAAGCCGGGTCTGGAGCTGATCGGCGGTCAGGCAGGACGCCAGGCGGGCAGCCTGGGCGGATATATCGGCAGCGGAGAGAGGCATGGAGACTCCGGGATGATTTGCGAGATGGGCCGGAGCATATAATGATAGGGCGGGGAGGTGTGCGAAATTTGGAATTTTTGGAAAGTTTGGAAAAGTTTGCACGGAAAATAGATATAAGGGGTTTTGATTATTTGAGAAAAAAACGGGCTCAAAAGAGCCCATTTTTTTAAGAGATTAAAAAGGTGTCTTTTCTGCCTTTTTTTTTCTCTAAAAAAAGATCAATAGCCTTCTCTAAAAAATCCTGTGCCGTCATCCCTTCCTGCAAAAGCTTTATTTTGAATTGGGCCCGCTTCTTTTTTGGTCATCCTTACGGCTACCATGGTGTCTTTTTTCACTACTCCCAACTCCTTGAATAATCGTGGTCTTTAAACAGTTCCGGCAGGCCGGAGTGCTGCTTGAAACGAAGCACTTCATCTGCATCCATACCCAAGGCTTTGGCCACCTCGGTATCGGAACACCCGTTTTTCAGCATGGTCGATACAATATCCGTCATCGGGATGACTCCATGCACCCCGCGAGCACGATTATGCCTGATCGTGGCCGCCATCCGAGATGGTAGATCCGTTCGGTCATCTTTGATCACGGTCACCGGGATGTGTTCCATGACTCGCTCCCGGACCTTGCGGGACTCCTTGGCCACCCTGGTGCGGTGAAATCCGTCCACCACCTCATACCCTTCTTTTTCCCATGCAACCACCGGTTGCGTGTATCCATCCTGGTGGATGACTCTTCAAGCAGCCGCATCTCCGGCGGGGCAACGGTGTTCGGGTTATAGTCGTTGGCCCGCACCTTGTCCGACGGCACCCAGAGCACGCAATCTATGGGTTCGCCGCGAAATGGAGATGATTCGTGCAGAATCTGCCGGACCTTATTCAATACATCGATAGCATCGGGGGCGGCCATACCTGCCACCATGGCCGCTATCTCTTCAGCCTTGGAGATACACATCGGCGAAAACATATTCATAAATTCAAACCTCCGCATACTTGTTCTTAATTTTCGTCAACCGGTCTGTGTCCTTCCTGCAGAATCCGAAGGACAGACTCTTGCCCATGTCCATCTTGAGCAGTGAAAGACAAATCCTTCTCCAGCTCGGTTGCAGTTTCTTGCCTGTCAGCTTGATATCTCCCTCATCCGGGACCCGCTCCAGTGGATAGTCGTGGTCCGACCACCATTCAAAAAACACTTCGATACGCCGCAGGTATACGGTCCGCAGATCTTCCGGCATGGAGTTGAGCAGAAAATCAGCGTATTGTTTCCAGGAGCTGAATGTCTCCGGTAGACCTCCGCCCCCTTTGTATCCAAGAAACTTCTGCCGGGCATAATACGCTGCCCAGTTGGCACCCTCAACGCGCTGGACAATACGAAACCATGTTTCCGGCTCGATCTTGTGAAACAGGTCCAACCCCTTGCGCTGGTCGTCACCGTATGGCTGGCAGATCCTCATGTCTGTGGCTGGAATGCCGCACAGATACATCTGGTCGTACAGCCGGTTGTATTGCAGGTCTCGGTCGTAGATATATTTCCAGATATCCTCGAAACGCCAGTCGTAGATGGGAAACACAGACACGGCCTTGCTTTTCGCCCGGTGCTTGGCCGTCCACTGCACTCCGTTATAGGCACACTTCTTTTTCGTGGCCGCCTTGCGTACCGCCTTGTACCGATTCAGCGACTCATCCGCACGGATGCCGACCAGAAACCCGGCTGTGCCATCACCTGCCAGCCACTCGTTGAACTCCGGCACGAATTCCTCAAACTCCATGCGGTATCTGTAAAACGGGAAAAAACCCTGGTCCGAGATCACGCCGGGATGCTCAGGCATGGGGCGGACCCATTCGGATTCCTTCTCCGGTTCCCACGCACACCAGTACGGGTTGAACGCACTGGACGCGTTGCGCAGGTTGATGGGCAGACAGATCCAGTACGGCTGCACGTTGGGCAGACTGAGCATCTCGTGGGCGTGGTCGATTGTGGCTGTATACTGACCCTCCAGATCAATAAGCATAGCGTGAACCGGCCCCTTACCCATTTCTTCGGCCACCTCCAGTGCAAGGTGTAGCGTGCAGGTGGAGTCTTTCCCCTGCCGAAAAAGCCACGCACACCTTGTCAAACTCTCGAAACGCAAACCGGATACGCTCCTTTGCCGCCTCCAGGACGTTTGTCTCAAAATATCGCTTAGGCATTACAAGCTCTCCACCAGCTCTTTTAACGAGCCTTTTTTCGATTGTTTCACCGCCTCCATCTCCTGCTTGAACGATTCCACCACGTTTCCTTTGTGCGCCAGTGCCGAGTCAATGCGCTCATCGATGGTCTCGGAGCATATCAGGTCGATGTACGTCACAGGCCGGGTCTGACCGATCCGGTGACACCTGTCCTCAGCCTGGATACGCTCCGAGTATTTGAATCCGTTGTTGTAAAATATCACATAGGCCGCTTCGTTCAGTGTCAGCCCATGCCCGGCACAGGACGGGGTGGCCACAAAAAACCGGGCACCGTTGCGAAACCTGGCAATCTCGGCCCCACGCGCTTTTTCGGAAAGCCGACCGAAAAACCGGGCGGCACACCCTTTGCTGTAATTCTGTTCCAGCATGGCCGTGATGGACTCGATGTCGTGAACGTATTTGGTCCAGATAATCACCTTCTCGCCGTCCGGGATATCGTCCACAACAGACTCCAGGAGGTCCATCCTTTTGCTGTGCAGCTCCATAATCCCGTTCTCCACATGCCAGAACCCGCAGGCGATCTGCTGCAGGGCCGTGAACAGCCGGAAAATGGTGTAGGAATTGAAGTCGTCCACATCGACATCCATCAGGATCTTATCCTTGGCCTGTTGGTAAACTTCTTCCTGCTCCAGGGTCATGGAGCAGTATCGGGTTTCGTGCAGTTTGTCGGGCAGATCCAAGCATTCATCCTTGGTTACCTGGTACACATAGGGGCGGATCTTGGCCGCCAGCCAGTCCGTGTTGTGGGTGCGCACGATCAGGCCCGGGTAGTCCGGGTGGTATTCGAGGTGTCCGCGAGCGAACGAGTAAAACGATCTGTAGCCGAGAATTTTGACCGACAGGAACCGCATCTGGGCGAACAGGTCCTGCACACCCTGAGAAATCGGCGTGCCGGTCAGAATCATGCGATACCGTGCCCGCTCGGCAATACGTGTGATCCAGCAGGTCCTGGCCGCGCGGTGCCCCTTGATGTACTGGGATTCATCGACAACAACCATGGATCGGGAGGTGATCACCTGGTTGACGGTCAGGATGACCCGGTTAGATGCAGACATGGACTCGATGCCGACCACATACCAGGCCGCCGCGGGTACGTTGCGCTGGTCGGTTTTCTGGTCGAACACATGGATGTCTGCGGGGCGGCAGTCTGTGTGTTTGAGGATCTCCCGCCGGATGGTCTCCTTGAGCGAAACCGGGCAGAACCACACCACATGATCCACCTTATCCTGTCTGCGCTCCACGGCTTCAATGGCCGTACGGGTCTTGCCCGTGCCCATCTCCATGAACAAGGCCCCCACCCTGATGGGTAGGAGCTTGTCCACGGCTGCCGCCTGGTGCGGCATAAGTCTAGTCGTTGTCGAGAAGATCTGCATCGACGTCTCCGGCAGTTCCCGGGTCAAGAGTGGGGCGATCTGAAGGGTTTTCTTTTTCAGTCGTGCGCAATTCCGGAACAGATACCGTCAACGCTCCGTCACGGACTTCCCGGGCCTCGACGACCAACTTCTCTGCTCCGGGCGACATGGAAAACCCGTGAACCTCGGCAAAGTCAACAACCTCTTCAAACGACTCAGCCGGAACCATCACGTCGGGCCTGTCGTATCTGGCTCCAGGCAACTTGCGTGCCTCATGATAAAAGTCTCCAGCATCCCTGGGCCACGAGATCATGAACCACCCATCGAAAGGGTGAGATCCGCACTTTTTGACCCACTTTTTCTGCTCAGGCTCATAACTTGCGGCCAGGGCCAGCACCCGGACCTCTTCATTGAACACCCGGACGGGGAACCCGATGGAAAGCAGGTTGTGAGCCAACTCGGCAGCACGGGCCACCGCAGTGCCTGTCATTGCTGAGATCTTCCGTTCCCATCTCTTGGTTCTGGTTTTCCACTGGAACCCCAAATTGATAACCCTCTGACGGA
>FUIF01017638.1_pt1 | contig 12235 bp, 24 predicted proteins | sample 1003461 | NCBI WGS metagenome assembly FUIF01 (sample SAMEA80401918, study PRJEB19352) | marine metagenome | reverse complement strand
GTATCTGTATCAGACTCTACTCTAAAGTCAATATCATAACCAGCCTCATTAACAACCACTGTATCTTGTGTTGTTTCCTGAAAACGTATCATTTCACGACCCCCAGATACTACTCTAACCTGGTCGCCTGCAAACTCGAGATAGGTATTATTATCCCCCTTGTGATATATATATTGGTCAACGCCTACAGAGCCGTTTACGTCTAATTTGTAACTAGGGTTGGTTTCTCCAATCCCAACGTTGCCTGAAGAGTTTATGTACATTGCTGTGCCAGAATTAAAAGAATCGGCATTTACATTAAATCTAATTCCTTTACCAGAACCGCCTTGAATAGCCGCATCAGATCCTGTATATCCAACCATTGTTCTACTATTGGCAAATCGCATATACGTTTGCGTATTGGTATCATCTCCAACACTTAAAGCATCTGAAGTACCTCTAACCTCTAGTAAATGACCAGGACTAGTTGTTCCAATTCCGACATTGCCATTCTGAAAATAAGAAGTTCCATTACCTCTAACAGAAAATAGTTCAGTTCCATCCTCCTTTCTTATAAGCAATGGTGCATCACCTGAATCAACACCTGCGGTAACTACAACACCACTACTATTACCAGTATTTTCAAACCATCCAGCCCATCCAGCTGTAGAACGTACGCTTCTAATTCCATCACCAGAAACATCTAGCTTATAACCCGGACTAGTTGTCCCAATCCCAAGGTTGCCGCCATTAATGTAACTATCTCCTCCACCAACTAACTCTACAGTCCTAACACCGTTTTGAAATAAATAAATGTCTCCCCTATTATCATAACTTCTTAATTGACCAGCAATAACATTACTATCAGATTCTTTCCACTCAAGAACTTTACCTGGTGAGCTTCGTTTTATAGTAAGTACCCCTGTGATATCAACCTCGCTGTTAGTGTAATCTACACTTAAAGTTGAATCATTAAACCAAACGCTGTCTGTGTTATTCCAAACTAAAACATCACCATCTACTTGAGATGTTATTTTAGTGTCGTAAAGATCTTTTACGCCTTCATTAGTTTGTACCCTTACTTGTATCTTACCGTTTGTAGTTGACTTTAATATAAATGCAGGGGCTTTTTTTAGATTAGGACCATCGGGCTCTGTTGTTGTAAAGTCACCTGGATTATCTGGATCACACCACAATACATCACCGTCATTCCAAGTTTCTCCATTCTGCCCTCTAGTATCAAACTGATCTATCTGACCAAAATGAATTGCTTTACCAGTATTGCCGTTGTTTATGTTTTCCGCTAATACACCTAAGAAGTACTTTGCATCTACAGAGCCATCAGCAACCATCTCGTCAACTAGAATGTGACCAGAGTTACCGTCAGTACCAACAGCCATCACAGCTTTTCCTTTTGATAGTGTAGATCCAGTGCTATTTTTTACAGTATAATATACTTCTCCCGTAGCGGTGTCTATAACAGAGTTAACATCAATAAATGATAAATCACCCTGACCGTTTGTAGCTATAACCTGATCAGGATTACCATCCTCTATTGGAAAAGTATACTGATCGTTTATCCGTATATTATTTAAAAAGCGATTCGCCATAAATTATATTTTATTATTATGAGTAACTAACTGTTTTGTCAGTCAATCCGTTTTTAGCGTCAATTACAACTACTCTAATATCGTTATCCGGAGTTGATGCAAATATAATAGAAATTGCATTAATGCTTGTATGATCAATATCCGCGAATACAACTTCTCCGGTTGTAGTATCATACATTTGTACAATTAAGTTTTTAGATGCCAAGCCATGAGTGAAAGATGCTGTAGTGTTAGCACCCATTGCACTAACATCAATCAATGCAGCAGCTGTCGCTAACTGATTGTCTGTGTTTACTACCGTCTCTGTAGCTGATGCTATTGCTGTAATGTGACCGTAATCGTCAAGAGTAATATCCTGTATGTATGTTCTGCCAGAGTTATTTACAGATGCCTGCGTTGATGTATCCTCGTGGTTTATAGTTACTGTATCAGCAGCGCCATTTAAAGTAAATGTTCCTCCACCTGTTAATGCATTACCAGCTACAATTTCAATTGTATTATTACTTATATCTGAAGTTAATGCAACTGTACCTGTAGCGTCTGGTAAAGTAATCGTTCTGTCTGATGTTAACGTTCCCGCTAATAAGGTTAGTTCGTTCTCATCTGCAGCATTACCTTCAAAAATCACACCGTTACTTGTTGATACAGTCTCTACGTTGTTTGTAGTTGTTGTACCTGTAACCTGCAAGTCTCCTGGTATGATAACAGTTACATCTGAAGCGTCTCCAATTGTAACATTAGAAGATATCTCACCTAACCTTGTTATTAAGTTTGCAACGGTAACATTAACATCTGTATTGTCCGAAGCTGGAATTGTTACTGTAGATACATCGATAGCCGTTACGTGACCCGTAGCGTTTGTAGTCACACTTGTAACCGCTTCAAAGGTACCTCCGTACGTAGGCGAGTCTGTAGAGGTTGTATCTGTTCTCGAGGTTGCATCGTGATCTAAAACAACATCAGCTGCTGTTCCAGAGTTTGTTATATAGGTTCCGCCGGTTACAGACTCTACTATTGTTGCCGGTATATCACTAGCTAAAGCGTATCTACCATCCAAGTCAACGGTTACGTCAGATTGATTCTGTACGGTAGCGGTCAACACACCGTCATCTGTGTTAAAGCTTAATCCTGTTAAAAAATCGTTAGTGTTACTTACGATATCAATCCAAGCAGATCCGTTCCAATACTTGGCGATACTGTCATCCGTATCAAAGTAGATGTGACCTGAACTTGGTGATGGTATGTTAGCTGTGTTGTGTAGCTTTACATTCTGTATCTCATTGTTATTGAGAGTAATGTTATTTAAAAAAGGTATTGCCATCTTATTAGTTTATGTATGCCTTACCAGACTCAGCTGAGGCAAATGTTATTGTTAAATTGTTTTCGTCTATGTATGTTACATCCCCATAACCCTTCTGTCCTGTGGACAGGACCATCGTGGCTGATGGAAACTTGTTTAGGTTGTGCTGTACGCTCCAGGTAGATGATGCAACAGACTGGTTGTGCACATAGTTCTTATCAGCAGCAACATCAAGCTGAATCACTGATAAAAAGTAAAACTTATCCTCCTCTATACTTCCGTTACCATGAATGAAATCAAGTACAACATCATAGAAGTCTGTGTCATCTATCCTTTGTGTGTAAGACTTAAACTTGAAAAAACCATGAAAATCAGGATTATCAGACCTATGTAAAAGTATTACAGCCTCATCAATACCAGATAAAAAGTTTGTAACAGTCTTACCGTTTGAAGTGTTCTTGTGAAATATAAGGTTAGATATACTAGAGAAAAGAACCGTTGCCCCAATCTCAGTCTCAAACGAGAAGCTACCTACAGCCCTGTCATCCCCAACATCAACAGTGTCGTACTTAAAACTAAGAGAGTTAGACAGCTCTATCCTCCTAGCCTCATTGTAGTACTTAGCAAGGTTGGACGCTGAGAAGTTCTTCGTTCTGTTGAACGAGTTTCCATCAGTACCAATCCACTTGTCACTGCCAGTGATGTTATCGTCTAGTATGTATGATTTTATCTTTGTCATTTATTTTCTTCTAATCTTAGTAACCTTTTCAACCGCCCTGGCACCATAGTATCCGCCATAGACTAATAGTAGCAAGGAAGAAAGTAAGTCTATCCATTCCTTTTCTATTTTAAAGCCTTCTAAGGCGCTATCTAATATAATGTAAAGAAATAAAGCTAGGGTCAAAAAGCTAAGCTTAGAGGTCTTATGTTCTTGCTCCACCACGAATCAGACTGCATATCGCTTGACCACCTCTTAGTGATTTCCTCCATCTCCGTTACGTCTTGTTTTAGGTTGGCAAGTAAGATTTCTTTTTGCTCTGGACTTAGTTCGCTCTTTGTTATGGCTTCAAGTACCTTCTTAGGGTTTCCTCCATCGATAGCCTCTACGATTGTATCACCTAACGGAATTGAGTTCTTTACAACCGACCTCCATAGGTTTCCGAAGAAAGTTCCCTTGCCTCCGTTCTTTCTTAGTTTTGGATTATCATTTAGTACACCCATACTACTTCTGGATCTTTGCTTTTATCGTCATCAACGTGAATAAATGTCTTTGCTACCCCAATTCTATTAAATCCGACCTCTATTAAGGCTTTTAAGACAATAAAACGACTGCGACTGTCTGTTACGCTAATATCTACTGCAAGTCCTTTTAAATGGCTTGAGTTAGGTTTCCCCCCAACCGCTTGATTCTTCTCTTTACTTCTCCAGGCTGAGTTTATTTTGAATGGTATTTGAGCAACCTCTCTTGCACGATCAAGTTTAAGTAAAAACTCTTGATCCATATTACCATCATCTATTTCTTTAAAGTACCTTGTCATTATTTATTCTTTAATCGATCATTTTCTTTTTCAAGAAACTCTACTTTAACACGCAATGCGTTGACCTCAGCTGTTAACTCTAGAACTTGATTACGTAGTTCGTCTTTATCTTCACTTGATTGAGCTAATAACGATTCTAAGTTTCTTACACGGTGCTTTAGATCATCTCTATATTGTACGCCATCGTTGTTTTGAAGGTCTATTTTTTTATTTTCAGATTTAGCTTTTAATCTAGCCTCCAAAAACTTCCATATACCTGCTGACCCCGCTACTGTTACAACCGTAATAATAATTTGTGTAATATTGTCCATTATTTTTTTTGTCTATGTACTTTTTCTATTATTAATCTTCGCATGCAACCGAAAGAAGCAAAGCAAAGAACTACCCAACCATAATGTGTAGGCGTTGGTAACCCAATAGATTTAATATAAATTATAGTCGAGATTAGATAAACAGCAAAAGATAAAACTGAAGCTTTCAATCTACAACTTAAATCTTCTTTTGAGACGCAATACAATTGATACAGCCCACTCAAAAATATAACTACTCTAAATATATAATCACCACCAATCTCAATTCCAATCGCTACATGAGTTAAAAAAATATTAGCTAAAGCTAAAGTAATTTCAGTAGGTTGACTGTCACTATAACCCCATATTTTCGATATCTTCTTAAGCATTCCTCTCCATTTTTTCTTTAAATACCCTCACGGTATTCCAAAAAGCAAATAAAAGTATAATAATCCAACCCACTCTTGAGCCTTCCATTAAACCTTCAAAAAATAGGTTTACAACAGTCATTACAGCTACAATAGATGCCAACTGAACTGCTATCAATCGATACCTTAAACATCCCTTAAACAGAACCGCCCATAACTGAAACAAACCTGCTCCTATTCCTCCCAATATAAACAAAGGATTAGGATTATTAAACTCCATCAACATAGACGATGGTAAAGCCAAAACATGACAGAACGCAATAAGAACCTCGTTTGGTTCACTGTCACTGTACCAGAATAAATCTTTAACTTTTGACCAACCTCTCATAATATTTTACTTATATGGAAACATTCTGTTTAAAGAATCCCTCCTCCTGTCACAACCGCAGTTACTTCCAGTCACCTTCTTCACCACAGCCTTTATGCCTGTAGCCTTGGTGATTTTCTCGATAGTGTCTCCTAGTCCTCTACTTTTCATAACTTAATATTTTCCTTGTCTTGATTTTGGAGAACTCTTAGTCGATCCTCCCTTTCCTGCCCACAGGTGCTTACAAGCCCAGTACCTTGCCGTCAGCCTGTCCTTAGCTGTGGAGCACTTGTGACGAGCCCTAAAGGACTTGCGCGCAGCAGCCGAGTAGTTATGCCCGTACCCCTTAGCTCCGAAGTGAATAAGCTTCTCCTTCCCGCCGGAACACGCCTTAACCATCTTCTTCTTTCCTGCCCTGTCGCTCTTCTTAACGACGTTGCACTTCATCTTGCTCTTAGTTGCCATTACCTTCTTGTGTATTTCTTTGTCACCTTTGCAGTCTTCGTGTTTGAAACAAACTGCCTGTTAGCCTTCTTCTTTTTCCTTGCCGTCGCAGCCCTCTCTGACCTGCTTAAGCTCTTTGCCTTCTTCAACGGAAGGCACCTGTCTGGGTTCTTCTTGTTCTTACTCGTACCGCAGGCGCCCTTTATGGAACCGTCGGTACCTATCCTAACCCACTTCTCTTCTCTCCACTTCTTCAGCTCTCCCATCACCTCTTCTTTTTCTTCCTTCCGTACTTAGGGTCCTTACAGTACCTGCTTGCAGCCATGTTGGCGTATGCAGACGGGTACCTGTCGAAGGTTCTCTTAGCCCACGCTATCCCTGACGGACATATCTTATTACCTTTCTTAGCCATTAGTTGTATATCATCGTTAGCCTTAAAAGAATTACACCGAGGCACAGGTTGATGTCCCTCTCAAAGACACCGTAATCATGGAAGTCCTCGTGGTATACGCCAAGAACTATTCCCTTTATAAGACCAAGCTTCAACTCAAACCTAACCAAGTCCATAACTAACCTCTTGCTCTCCTGTCTCCAGGTGTGTTGTTCTTACTTCCCCTGTTTTTAGACTGGGGTTCAAGTCTTGTTTTTTTGCCAGAGCGGTGAGAGACGTCCAACTTATCCCCGTTCCCGTAAGTTCCAAAGAGCCTGTTCAGACGGTTCAGGTTCACCCTGTTCTTACTTTGACTCTTCTTCTTATTAAATCTTTTTTGGTAAGCGTTCTTCTTCGCCCTAGCCTCAGGGTTATCCCTGTAATACTTTGCAGATCTACTTAGACCCATCACCCTTGATTGACTTGTAGACACTAGCCTTCATGATAGCCTGCTCAAGCTCCTTAGCCTTCTTGCGAGCCTTCTTCATCTCGATACCTTTCTGTATAAGTGTCATACTACCTCTTGCCATACTTCTTTACCTTTGTCTTAGCCTTTACCTTTGATGTACACGGTTTACTTTTCTTCATGATATAATTTTTATGCAAAGATATATAAAATTATTATCTTTGTTATAATGAAAAAACGAAAGATGAGGCGCAAGTACGAGCGCAAAGTTCCCACAAAGGGGTACAACGACAGGGTGAGGATCAACTACGACCGAAAGCAACCCAAGTACGACTACTTCAAGTACCTAAAGGTCGTTCGTTACTGGGTAAAGAGGACCCACGGAGTGGGTCTCGCCGATTTAGAGATGCTACTTTTTTATACTCAGAGCGCCTGTTTAAGAGGACAGACTTCAACGAGTACAACGAGATATTCTTCTGGGACGAGAAGAGGTTCTACAAGCTACTGAAGGACGGATGGATATCCGTGTGGCGTAAGTCAAAGGGTAGCGAGCCGTCACTGTACGAGGTCTCGTACAAGGGTAAGAGGATGATAAACAGCTTCTATAAGAAGCTTGCAGGTGAGGAGCCTATATCAGAGAGCCCCGCCAACAACCCAATATTCAAAAAGAACTCGCCCTACACCGATAAGGTGTACAGGCGAGCCATAAAACAAATGAATGATTCTATAAGACAACAACAACGTCCCTCTCAAGAATGATCGTGTACTTCCTGTCCTTTATCACCATCGTGTGACCGGAAGACTTGTCGTAGTATATCACGTCACCCTCCTTAACTGTCTCAACGTTTGTACCTGGGTTGATAACAACCCCCTTGCTGTACCTAAACTCGTTGCTGTCCTCCCCCGAGAGTAGAAGACCTGACTCGGTCTTCATCTCCTCAAGGATTTTTTCTATTATGATGTACTTGTTTACTGCCTTCATTATCTCTTTATCGTTACAATAGCGTTAGTGGTTAGTATTGTTGTGGCTACAGAGACCGCATTCTTCAACGCGTTCTTGGTAACCTTCGCCGGGTCGATCACGCCCATCCTGTACATGTCCCCAACCTGGTTTGTCTTCACGTTTAGACCATGACCAAACTCGTAGTCAGGCGTGGACTGCTGAACGACACCTGCGTTGAAACTGATCTGATGGTACGGAGCCTTCAGTGCCCTGGACATAACAAGCCCTGCGTCACCTAGACCCTCGACCTCCTTCGAGTAGTAAAGAAGTGACGAGCCTCCTCCAGGTAGGATACCCTCCTCAAGTGCAGACCTAACCGCGCAGACGGCGTCCTCAACCCTGTCGTAGAGCTCCTTCTGCTCGATGTCAGAGTCCCCGCCAACGTAGACCACACCTACTCCGCCTGAAAGGCTTGCGATGCGATCGTTTATGAAGTCCCTGTCTGACTTGCTCTGTGCCACGTCCCTTGCTTCCTTCAACTCAGATATTCTCTTAGTAACCTCGTCGGAGGTCACCTCGTCGCGCACTATAACGGTCTGTGTTGGACTAACTACAACCTTCTGGGCATGACCTAGGTCTTTCATAGAAATAAGGCTTAAATCGTCTCCTGTGGCTTCTGAGAAGTATTTTGCACCAACAGATAGAGCGATGTCGCTCATCAGCTCCTTGGTCTTGTAACCGAACTGAGGTGGTTTTATGTTACATATCTTAAGGTTGTTCTTCACAACGTTCATCCCTAACGTGTTTATAACGTTCTGAGAGCAGTCCCCAATGATCAGTAGCTTCTTGTTCTCTTGTATGATAGGCTTCAGCACGTTCTCAATGTTAAGTATGTTGGAAATTTCAAGGTCCGTAGCCAGTATGTACACGTCATCAAGGATACACTCATCGTTCTTCTGGTTGTTGATGAACAGCCTGCTTGTGTGACCCCTGTCAATCTTGATACCGTTGGTTACCTCGTAGTAAGTGTCGCTGGTCTGGCTGTTCTCAACGGTCACAACACCGTCCTTACCAACCATCTTGTACACATTAGCAATCAGCTTACCAAGATCCTTGTCGTTGTTCGACGATATGGTAGCCACGTCACGCAGTGTCCTTCCGGTTACCTTCTTTGACTTCTTAGATAGGCTAGAGATGATGATGTCGGTTATGTGGTTCATCTCCCTTACAAGGTCCGTAACAGATATGTTGGGTCTCTCCCTTATAAGGTTCATACCCTCCAGCACAATAGCCTCGGTGAGAACTATCGCCGTCGTCGTTCCATCGCCAGCGGATGTAGCTGTCCTGTCGGCAGCCTCCTTAACCATCCTGACCGCTAGGTTCTCTACAGGGTCGGTGAGGTTGATAGACTTCGCTACCGTGACACCGTCCTTTGTAACCGTTAAACCTCTTGTGTGTGCCTGAGACTCTAGTATTACGGTGTTACCCATAGGTCCCAGTGTGCTCTTTACCGCCTTTGATATCTTCTTGATACCACTGATAAGTTTGTCACGACCTTCTTGGTCGAAAAAAAGTTCATTCATTTCATTTGATTTTTAATACCAGCAAATATACAAAAATATTATTATGTCGATTTTTGAAATAAGTGGTGCTTTTTCCTTATATATATATATATATAATAATTATATTTTATTTTTAATCTCACATAGAGTAAAATCGACACTTCGACACAGACGCTTATAATACCTTAATAATCAATAACTTATCCCGTGTCGATTTTGTGTCGATTTTTTGATTTGTGTCGATTTTTAGTGATTTTTAGACTTTTTCTTCATTTTAAGTTTGGTATTTTGGATGGTTTTTACTCAATCACGTGTTTATTTTAATGGTCTAAAAATAGAGTCGACACTTCGACACAGACCTTCCGACACGAAAAATATTGGTTTCTGACACGAAAAAATTGATCAGATACATGTAGCAAATGGGTTATATATACATTTCACAGCAAATCCTCAAAAAAGAAAACGCTCTTAAAATTGATAGGGGGGTGTTGTTTTGAGAGTTATGGTTGAGTTTTTTTGGCTTTTTTCTGTGGCGGTATCGCTGTCGCTGTCGTTTGTCGTGGCGGTATCCTTGGCGATGCAAAACCATATCACAAAAACCCAATAAACTTACAAACTGATTCCAGTAATAGTATTACTATCATATATTGAAAGTAAAACTTTGAAAGTAAAACTTTTTTAGATGCATTCAGATAGGGAATAAACCCATCCCCCAACAGAACTTAAGGAAATGAAATAAACAAACATAAGTCAATCATAAAACACTGGATTACAATAAGTTACAACAAAACTTTCTGTGTGCATAGATAAAATCTATAGAAATTAAGTTTTTTGATGATTTCAATAGATAAAACCTATACGTTAACACTTCTTTAACACATTTTAACAATGACAAAAAGACATATTTACCATGGAAAATAAATGCTTAACAATTTCTTAACATTGGGTTGAATCCCTTGCCACCACTGCCTTGCCAGGGATCAAACCAATAAAAAAAATCTGACAATCAAAAAAAATTAATGTCAGTACTTGACTCGTATTATTGTTTCAACATAGTATTGCACCATCAAAACGAAACAAATTTATTTATTATGAAAACTTTAAACGACTTAATGAAATTACAAGCTGAAGCAATTGAATCAAGCAAATACTCACTAGAAGATTGGTTTTTTAGTTTCAGTGGACACGTAAACAAAATGAAAATAAACTATTACTTTACAGGATGGAAATCAGATGGACATTCTGACTCAATAGAACAGACATTGAACAAAGAAGGCATCCAAGCTTTATATTGGTTTATTAAAACAAGACTATAAAACACAACATAATAAAAATAAGCGATACATCAGCTTTAAAAAAAGAGAGGAAGTTTACACTAACTATAAAGTGGGCTCGAGTCGGAGAGTCAGCGAAAGCCAAAGCCGACCACAATTGACTAGAACATATAAGTGAGTCTAGATTGTGCATATCGGAGCAAGATATTGTCATCCGAGTCTTTCAATGTGAGAGCATTGGGATGGGGAGATAGTAACAAAAAAAACATCTCGTGCCACAGGGCTTACCTATTCGTTAGGCGAAGGAGCGAAACCTTCCGAGATGACTAATTTTTAAAACTAAATAAGATGAAACGATACGAAGAATTACACGACAAATTACAACAAGGTATTATAACTAATATAGAAATGTTAGAACTTAACTTCTTAGCTTTTGGAGTGGATTATATGGAAAGCAATGATAAAGGAGCATTGAAAGAATACAATTAAAATCAGAATTATATTAAAAACAAGATGGATAGAGAAACTTTAATACAGAGCATTTGGGATTATTGTAAACACACCCATAACGAACAAGACTACAAAGATTTGCAAGAATTTTCAGTAGACGAATTAAAAGAAATATTAAACGACTTAAAATAAAAATAATAATAAAATGAAAGCAGAAGACAGACAAGAATTAATTAGCGAATATGCATACGAATGTAACATATGGGAGTCAGATGTGATTGACGCATTATATCAAGCAATCAACGAAGCAATAGATGAAGCAGATGTGCCTGATGATTATAAAGATGAAGTATTTGATTATATTAATAATCAATGTATAATAAAAGTATTTAGGTAGTCTTAACTATTAAAACAAAATTGAATCAAATAAATAATAATAATTATGAATGTAATTGACAAAGAAGTATATGAAAGATTTTTAAAAATACAAAAAAACTTAAAAACAATTTAGCTAAAAAAGAAAGTAGAATAAAAGAAAGTAAAATAAATGTAACAAATAAAAATAATAATAAAATGAAAACAATAAACTTTGACGAACTTACCATAAGTCAAATTAAAGAGTTAATTAAAAATAACATTTGTACTAACGAAGAAGTAGTAGAGTTCTATAATAACGAGTTTTGGGACGACCAACACTAAAAATAAATAATAACACTAAAAACAATAACAAGATGAAAACATTTTACTGGAATCGCGAAACTATAGATACTTTCAAGCTAGAAAGTAGCTACCTAACAATAGAAGAATTAAAAGAATCTGTTGAAGAATTTGTAGAAATGTGTTGCCACCTAGAAGATGGCGAGACTGAAGAAGACTTAGTAAACGATTTAATGAAACAAATAAAAGAATAAAATTATGGATAATTACACAGCAGTAGGAATTGCAGAAGGCTTTATAGAGGCTGAAAATGAGGGTCAAGTGTTGGAAGCTTGGCAACATCTTCATGACACAAGAATGGCTTATAGTCTACAAGGATGGTTTGGTCGAACTTGTAGAGTTTTAATAGAAAACAAAATAATCAAAGAATAACAACAATTAAAAAACAAACAGACATGAAAGAAATTACTACAGAAAAATTATTAAAGGAGTACAACTTAATAATTGATGAATGGCATAAAACTAACGAAGTACATTCTATATCTGACTTTGAAGAAATAGTTATAGAATTAACAAAGAGAGAAACATTTTAAACATTAAAAACAAACAGACATGAA
>FUIF01016833.1_pt1 | contig 12244 bp, 15 predicted proteins | sample 1003461 | NCBI WGS metagenome assembly FUIF01 (sample SAMEA80401918, study PRJEB19352) | marine metagenome | reverse complement strand
AACAGTCAAAGCTTGCATAACTCAAATTAAACACATAAAACTACAAATTAGAAACTGTGCTTTTCCTTTTTCACATTTCTATTCTCCATTTAAAGCCCGCTTAATTGCGGGTTTTCTTTTTGTTATATCCATATAACTAAACGTTATTTCACACACTCTATTTTATTTAATATTATCTCTGTATCGAGACAATGGAGATAGAAAAGTGACCCAATTATCAGAGTTTGACATCAAGCAAGAGGCTGATCCAGCTTTAGAAATTACCAAGATTACAGATGAAAACATCAATGCAGCCTTTGAGCTTTACACCAAAGATGAAATTATAGAACGTTTATTAGCTGATAAAATTTGGTTTAAGCTATCAGACCGTCAATTGCACCGCGATGATATAGAGCAGCAGCTAAGCCAGCACAACGAAATTATGCTTGAGGTTATCCGTGAAGGTACGACAATCAAGAATGAGCTTTATAAAATGGCGCTTACTGAGGTTGATGAAATCATCTCAGATTATGAGGTTAATCATGATTCATAAAAAATGGTCGGTAGATGAGCTACAAAACTTACTAGCTATGGTTATGGATGGGTTTAAAATTAACGATATGGCTAAAGCTTTTTGCTGCACTAAATACCAAATACGCCACGCTGTTGAATATAATTTCCGCAGCTCGGTAATGTTTATCAGAATGAAATACAAAATAGAGGTTATGAAATGAATTTACTAGATTATGTAATATCTTTTGGCAATTGGTCTCGCGATAGAAAAATCATCCAGAATGGCAATAAATTAGCTCAAGGGTTAAAGCTTGTTAGTGAGGTTGGTGAGCTTTCCGATAGCTTAGCTAAGGGTCGAGACATTAAAGATGATATAGGTGATTGTATGGTTGTACTTAACAATCTTGCTTTGATGTCAGGCACAACGCTAGAGGAGTGCTGCGCTAAGGCTTGGGGTGATATAAAAGACCGTAAAGGCCACATGAATGAGCATGGCGTATTCATTAAGGAAGGCGATAGCGAGTAAAGATATAACCTATTCCAAAACGTTATAACGCGCTTGGAATAGGTTGCTATAATAAAGTAAATAATCAATGGGGAATTTAAGTGAACGATGAATACGAGCGACTACAGATAATCGAGTCATTAGCTGAAAAGCTTTGTACGCCTATGTGCGACAATGAAACAAATATTTTAAGGCGTAACACTCTTGAGTACACAATGCGCCGCAGGATTGAAGTAGCGAAGCGTGATGAGCTGTACAGACAGATCCGTATAGCTCAAAAAATCACGATGAAATCTTGGAGCTTAAATTATTCCGCAACCTAAATAATTTGGAGTGTAAAAATGCTTGAATCAGAATTAAATGAGCTTTGTGAAAAGAAACGCGCAACAAAAAAAGCTATCGAAGATCTTAAGGCTGAAAAGCAAAGGCGCCTACTTGATGCAAGGCGCAAGATTGAAGATATGAAAATCGATAAGGAGCTTGGTTTAGTATGAGGTATTTCAAATTATCAGAGTTTGACTGCAAAGAGACTGGTGAAAACAAAATGAGCAAAGAGTTTTTAAATAAGCTTGATGATCTTCGTCATTATTGCGGCTTTTCTTTTGTTGTCAATAGTGGTTATCGCTCCACAAGTCACAGTGCTGAAAAACACAAATCAAAAGGCGGCACTCATACGCAAGGCATCGCAGCGGATATAAGAGTAAGTAACGGCGTGCAGCGAATTGAGATTGTGTCAAAGGCTATTGAGTTAGGCTTTACTGGGATTGGAGTAGCTAAAGGATTTGTTCATGTTGATATTCGTAACGATACGCCTGTTATGTGGACTTATTAATTATGACTCAACACATAGATGAAGAAATGCAAGAAACAGAAGTGTGTGAAGTTGACCCTCATGATTGCCATGCGCTACTTAAAGAAAACTTACGACTAAAGCGAAGATGCACAACGTGGGTTGCGGTTAGCGTAATGCTGCTTGCTTATCTTTTAATATTTATTGTAGCGAGATTTAACCAATGAGCTGGTTTACTGATATTTTTAGCGGTGGTGGTTTATTCAAGTCGATTGAAGGCATAGCCACCGAATGGATTGATACCGACATGGAAAGCGCAGAGGCGAAGGCATTAAAACTTAAAGTGCTAGACCCTAACGGTAAAATGAGAAGGGACTTAACCCGCTTTATATGTTATATGTACGGCACATATTTGATTGTCATGCTGCTACTATTAACCTTTGAGTTTTTTGGTTTTGTACCGCAAGGTCAAACACCTGCGATTATAGCTAACGTAACAACAAAGCTAACAAATACATTTACACCAGTATCAACGGCATTTGGTTTAATTGTATCTGCTAGTTTCGGTGTTAATTTTTATAATGTCAAAAAGGGGAAGTAAAATGAGCAAGCAAGAATATTACGAATACTGTTTTGAGTGTGAATGTAATGGTGAAATACCACTAAGCTATGAAGAAGCAAGCCCCAATAAGGGGCTTTTATTCTACGGGTTAACTAACCCAACAGATTGCAAATTCCACTTACCAGACCTAGACGAATAAACGAAAGTCACCCCTGAATACCCACCAGAAAGGCCGCCAACAGTTATTGAGCCACCGGGTATATTTGCTGTAGTTGATTCAGCTATTTCTACATTAAATCCAGCACCAGCAATCCTTAAAGCTGTACCATCAGGATAAACACCTAAATCCCCAGTGGCAGGTAATGTTGCCCCAAACCTATTTGAAGTGGAGCCTATCAATTCCAAATCAATGTGCCGCCCCGTAATAGAAACAGGTATTGAAAAGCTATCAGAGGTTACTGTGACAGAAAGGTTGCCAAAGTCTGCGCCAACCTCATCACCTGCGCTGTTTCTTATTATGGAAGCTGAATCTTTATCTATTCTCGCCCCATCCCTAAGTACAACAGGTGCTAAGGTGTCGTTGTTTGTATTTGGGCTTACGAATGAATTGCTAGCATCTAAATCAAGCCCACCACCAAATAAAGTGATAGATTTTTGATAACTACAAGCGGATAGCTTTATTGTTGATAGTGTTGCTGTTATTGATTCGTTGAATGTTGCGAACGCTGCCGATAAAGGTGCATTTGAAACAGTTACCGCGCCATTAAATACAACTGCGTTAGAAAGTACGTTACTTGTTATCTGGCAGTTGCCGCTAGAGGTTACCGATACGTCACCGTTTACAGTTAACTGTTGCGCAAATTGTATGAAGCCAGATGATTGAACATCACCAATATCACTATTATCACCAGCCAAGCTACAACCAGACGTTGGAAATACAACAACATCTTTGTTATCACTTCCTGTTATTGCACAGCTAACCATTTCAGCCCACGCACCCGATTCACAAACCAACCCCAAACTTGAACCAGTACCACCAACAGCTAAGTTTCTGCCGTGTACGCAAGCGCCCCTGTGGGTTGTTATGCACGTGCTTGTGCTCTCGCCAGATTTTGGCCTTACGGTTAAATCCTGTATAGCAATCTCTGTGCCTGATACGTAAACGCCATTCACATAGCCGTTAGGTGGATCTGTCTCTATAATAGTGCTGCCTACGCCAGCGCCTTTAATAACCACAGACCCTGAGAGGTCACTGCCACTCTGAGATGTTCTACGAGCAATGTATTTGCCTTGCGGGTAGAATATAGCAGGCCTTGGCATATCGCTGGAATCTCTTGACGACTCATTGCACAAACCGCTGGAAATATTAATAGTCTGTTGGTGTGAAATAATATCCGGCAACTGGTCGAATGCGTACTGTATTGTTTTGAATGGTGTTAAATCAGATGTTCCCATTAATGGTGAATCGATACCTGTGCTCGGATTTACATACCACTCCCTTTTAAATTCTGTTTTTGTTGAAGTAGAGCCAGAAGATACCTTAAAGTTACCTTTAATACCTGCAACCTCGATGTAATAATAGCCATCAGCAATGTAAAAATCAACAACCCCGTCGACACTGGATACATTGTCAGTACCGTTTTGAATAATTTCAGCAGCGCCAGCGGAATCACTGTAAATGGTAGCCAGTGAATCATCAGAGGTTTTTCTCACTTCGTAAGCATCACCAGTCTCAACTGTGCGCGTCTGTATCTCTGTTAGCGCTCCACCAGCGGGCGATTGAAATACTTTAAGCGCGAATGAGTCAATAAAATCTTGAGCGCTTTCGGTTGTTTTTGTTGCTACAAATTCAGCGCTATTGAAATCTCTTTGCTGATAAAGCAAAGGGAAGTCACGCGGATTTGTAAGCGGCGCGACTGCATGTGGTAACGTGCCGCCAATGTACCAAAATGTTGTAGCGTAATCAGTGCCGCCATCATTTACTGTGGCGTTGCCGTACTGATTCAACTCTGTGAATGTGAATCCATCTGTGAAGTTGCCAGCCGAATATGGTTGAGTGTTAGATAGTATTTGATTTGTTACAAAGTCAATTTGATTATTAAAGTAATCAGCGCCAAACACAAAAAGCGGTGTTGATTGGTCATTGTATTCAGCAGTGTAGTTTCCTTCTTCAATAAAGAAAGTAAACTGCCCTTTCGCATTTGTTACGTTTGATATTGTGTTTTGTGGGATTGGGTCTAAGCCGTCAATATCTTTGAATATAGGCGCTAAAACACCTAATTCATCTTTGATATAGATAACTTGCCCACTAACGTAATTCTTGCCTCCGTTATTCGAATCTCTATCAGCGCCCACTGTAATCGTTCTTGATTGTAAAGCCATATTAAAAATCTCTCTTTCCGCGTATTGTTGCTTCGTTATCGCCGATAAGCGTAACGCTGTTACCGTTAGATTTTATAGCAAAGCCAGCTTCACCGCCAGCCGCTAGGTTTTCGTCAGTTTGACCATCTTCGCCCCATGCACCACCACTTAACCCACCAAGCGAACCAGCGCCACCCCTTGACCCGTCAGCGCCATTAATACCCGTGTCCGTTGCTGTGTTTTCAACTTCCGCAACCCCAGCAGCTCCACCGTTACCACCCACATAACCCTGACCGCCTGACCCACCATTGCCGCCTTCAACGTAAACTGGTGATGCTGTGCTGTCAGCAATGCTAATGCCGCTTGGTACACCACCACCACCTGAGTATATAACGCCCTGTGTAATGTCTATAACTGTCGGTACTGTTATATTCAAAGCGTCACCGCCGTCAAAGCCAGCATCACTTACTGACTCAAAGCGAGACGGGAAATCATCAGGGTCTGGAGCTAAAGCAGGACGGCCATCTGCGCCATCACCGCCAGCCGCAAGTATTTGACCCCTATTGATTATAGTAAATGTAACGCCGCTTGCCTGTGTGCCAGTATCAAAAGCAAAGTTTGCTGTTGATGTTGAACCGATTGTCACGTTTGACGCTATAAATATAGTGTAATCACCAGCAGGCGGCGCGAAGTCATTACTTAACACGTAATCTTCTTTGCTTTCATCGATAATGAAGTCAAAGTCATCTTCGTTTATCAAGTCTTGATAAGTGACCGCAGTGACCTTTATTTTCTTCTCTTCCATGTCGTCTTTAATGCTGAGTATTTGCAGGTTTTGCGATAGAGGCTGGCCATCATCATCAATTGAAAGCTCCGTTGTAACGTTTATTATTTCACCTTCTTCAACAACCCCACCGCTAACTGAGCCGTACTCCTCATAGTCAAGCATAAAGCTATATTCTTGAGGTGGTTTTTTATTTACATTTGCAATGCGCGATACACCGCCTACTGCAATACTTACATCATTATCGCTATCAGTTAAAAACTTGGAGTAGAATGTTTTTGCTTCTTGAGGCTCAAGCGTGCCACTCAATTCAACATCAAGATTTATAGATTGAAATATAATCGAGCTGTTTTCCTCATTGGTTTTCTTGCTTGCGTCAAAAGGAGCAAAGCCTATTGATGCGCGAGTTATTTGATCGTCATATTTATTCTTTATCTCAATGCTATCTAAGATTATATCGTCATCAGTTAACGTCACTGGTTGCTGTGAAAAGTCTCCTACCGCTTTGATTTTAATTTTCTTTGCTAGTTCATCGAAGTACATGCTTATATTGTTTTCAGCCCAAGATTGTATCAGCGTGTTATTAAAATCCTTTAAGCTCTCGGGTTTAGTTACATAAGCCGTGCCTGTGCTGCTTGGTATTGTTGCTATAACACCAGTGTAGTCGTCATAAAAACGAGGCTCAATTGACGTTCTAGCTTGCAGTCTGTCAATAATAGCTTGAACCGGGTTAAAGTCAGTTAGCACTAGGCACTTTTGAACAGATGCGTTAATTTTGTGGTCTTTTTGCTCACTACCAGCTACCGCGCGTGCATTAATATCAAGAATGCCAAGCACTGAGTTGTTTACAGTGTAATCAATCAGCTCATTATCAATTATTGCAGTGCCAGTATCAGTATCATTACCGTACTCGCCTACAGCAAAGTTTTTTAGTGTTATCTGTGTTGACGCATTTGTCACATCAGCAAGCAAAACCCCTGCGCTTACGTCGTGAGTTTTTGCTTTGGTTTCTTCTGCCAGCATTAGTGGGTCTTTGCCAATTATAGTTACCCGATCGCCTTTTCCTATATTGAAATTATCAATAATGTATTCACGCGATATGCAATTTACTGGGTCGAAAGAGCTGCCCTCTGTGAATCCAGAATAAACAATCATCTTTCTATTCCTCAAATACCCGCCAGTGCGAGCTATTAACTTTCTAAGGTATGTTGAGTTGCTATTGCGCTGAGATGGGTAAGGTACAGAATATTGATCACCATCTTCATTATCTGTAATGCTGACAGTAACACTTGCGTTTTTAGCCATTGCCTCGGCTGGCTTTAGAATGACGGGATTGTGGCTAATACTGTTAAGCCCGTTATAATAAATTTCACCAGATACAAGTTGAGTGTCAGTTATTAAAAACTCACGATTAATGTCACGGTCAAAACTATCATCGTTTGAGCAGCCTTTACCATCTGGCCTTTTTGGGTATCCTCGACAAGAGCCATCAGCTTCGCCGCCATGAACAACCCTTAAACTATCACTAGTTGTTATAGCCTCGGCAGTAGTGCCTAATTGCGCTCTAGCCGTTATATTAACAGTTGTTGAATTAACCACTGTGCATTTAGCTATCTCATCACCTATTCGTAAATAAGAGTTAGATGAAGCGCCGAAGAATGTTAAATCTCCACCGCTAACGGTTATATTGCCAGTGTATGAATCACTGTAATCAGCGCTAGCAACGCACTCACCATTTGCCAAAGCCTCATCAGTGGAGTATTTGCACGCGTTTGGGTATATCGCCACGGCTTGAATTAATCGCGTACCATGTTGATTTTTTAGGCTTTCAAATGACATTAGTTATACCCCACCATTTCAAAGCTGAATGTAGATGTGTTTGCACTTGTGTAGCTTGGCGCTCTTAAGCTATTAGGGCTTGCATGCTGCCCGAATATACTTTCATTACCTTGGATATCCCACTTCATGAAAAACGGCTTTCCGTCTTTTACGTGGTGCATGTAATCGATGTATTCTGTTTTGATTTCATCAAAGCTTATAAAGTCAAACTCACCACTTTGCGCGTAACCCACCTCTTTTCGGCGTGAAATTAGGAATTGACCTGAGTTATTAGATCTCGAGCTTACAACTTGGTCAATGTTATTTGAGTTGGCGGGGGTAAATCCTTCATTCGGAAGCCTACTAAACTGCCATGACTTGCCCATGTAAATAGTGCCTATAAACAGCTTGCTGGTGAAGTTTAGCGTTAGCCTTTGACGCTGGCACGATGTTAAATCAAAAGTCTCGCACATGGTACGCAGGTCATCAATTGGTGAAAAGTTAGCAACAACCTCCCACACGCCATTGATTAGCAATTCAAGATAACCAGTTAACCCCGCTGATTTTCCGTTGTGTATTGCTATACCCATATAGTCAATTTCAATATTTGAAGTTTGCCTAAACTCAATAACAACAGAGCCGCTTGAAGCTAGAGGGCTGTACTGCGTGTTATCGCGATAATCTAAAGCGTTTGTAAATGGGTATTTCGGGTCAGCATCATCATCTAACACTGTAGAGGTTAGTATTGAATTCCTAAATCCCAAGATGCTTTTACATACACCGCCACCACTACTTGAGCCATCACTACCAAGTACAAACGTCTGACCTACTGGCACTAGCTCGGCTTGATTACCGCTTGAAGTTACGAAAATATTACTAAATACATTATCAGACATTATATTAATCCTACTCTTGAGCCTTGAGCTTGCCCGTTATTATTTGCAAGTATAACATCTTCGTCACCTTCTAGCAGTGCAGTTAATTGTTCTTTGGTTAAAAAGCCGCCATTTTCGAATCCTACAAGGTTAACAATGCGCTTTGATTGCTGCTGGCTACTTGCGTCACTTGATTGGCTTGGCTGCGGTGATGTAGCACCACCTGCCAGATTTGCAGATGGTTGACCAGCGCTATCTATTGCTTTTATCTGCTTGATGCCGTTAGCCGCTATCAAACCGCTTATACCTAGCGCAGTGTAAAAGTCATTTTCAGCAAACGCCCTAGCAATACCAGCGGCAGTATCTATTTTTACGGCGTTCTTTCTGTTTTTCTTATTCTGTTTTTCAGACTTAGAACCAAAAGCGGTAGCAAGACTTAACGCTGTATTGGCGTATCCTTGATATGTGTTTATTTTATTAACCGCTTCTTGCTGGTCAATTTGCGCCCTTCTAGCTGCACCCTCTTGTGATATCTCAGTGATACGGTTTTCGAATTGCTGCCTTGCAAGTATAGCTTGCTCATTTAGTAGCGCGTCAGCCTCGCGCTTTTGCTCATCATTAAGTGATTTATTTTCCGCAATAGCTAACTGCCTATCAGTTATAGCTTGTAGCCTAGCTTGAAACGCCTCATTTTCTCGCTGCATTTCAGTGGCTAGGTTTAAAGATAGCTGCGCTTGCTGTCTTTCGTATTCTGTAGCTGTCAAATCATTAGCGGCTGCAAAAAAGTTACTGTAAATATTTTGACGGTTTAATAGTGATTGCTGAATCATTTGATTTTCACGCTCAAGCTTTGCGGTTATATCTTCACCGCCTGATACTGGTGATTCACCACTACCGCTTGTGCTTGTGCTTGAGCCTTCATTTGTCGCATCAGTAAAGCTAATATTATCAATACCCGCTTGGAATACCGCTTGTTGCTTGATTGATATAGTGTCAAGCTCTCGACTTAATCTTTCCACCTCTGCCGTGTACTTTCTCACATTCTCAGTTTTTATAGGGCTGTCAGAGAACTTTTTAAAGGTATTTAGCTTTTCATTTGCCGCGACTAACTCGGCTTGCAGTTGCTTATACTCTAAAGTTAAATTAGTTATCTGTATTTGCCTTTGCGCTTGATTTAACTCAACGTAGGAAGCTTTTAGATTGTCAACTTCCTGAGCTAACGCCTTGCTTCTGCTTTCCGCGTCCTCTGCTTGAGTTATAAAGTATATAATTGCCGCAGCAGCCAAGAATGCAGCGCCAGCAGGGCCACCAATCAACGCAAAAGCAGCTCCAGCACCACGAGCAGCCAAAGCTTGCGCATTCATCAGTACGGTATTTCTAGCAACAACCTGACCTAACGCATTGGTTTGCACCGTAGCAGCTAGTGAGGATCTTGTGTAAGCTATCATTGATGCAGTTGATGCAGCTACAGCACCAACAAGTCTCGCGCCAAACAGAGCGGCTAAAGCTATTACGGCATCAGTTATAACATTTATATTTTTAGCAAATGAATTTAAAGCTTCACCTGCAAACTTAGTTACGCCCAGTGATTCGTTTATTCCGCCAACATAAACAGTAAGCGCGTTATTTACATTAGTTAATCCGTCTGAGAATGTTTTTGTAAATGTTAGTGCAGATTCATCCATTCCCTCTAATGCATTTATCACTCTATCAGCAGTTATCAAGCCTTGAGCGCCAAGCGTTTTTAGGCTGCCAACGTTGGTGTTGAATTCTTTCGCTAATGCTTTGCTGATTGGGATTGATGATTCTAGAATTGATCTTAATTCGTCACCCTGCAAAGCGCCAGAACCTAAACCTTGCGCAAGCTGAATCATAACAGAGCTAGTTTCTTCCGCTGTTGCCCCACCAGCTTTTAAAGCAAGCGTTAACTTGTTCGTTACGTCTAGCAGTTGTTCTTGACTCAAGTTCAAATCAGTAGTCGCTTGCGACAATCTTGAATAAGCCGTTGCAACACCTTCGATATCTGTGGAAGCTCTCTGGGCGATGGCTATAACACCTTGCTGTGCTGTGTTGAATTCTCTTGCTGTTTTAGTCGCTTGTGCAAGCCTGTTATTAACTGTTGTCCACGAATCGGCGTACTTAACAACCTGATTGGTTGCTAAGGCTGTTATGACGGCGCTGGCTATTCTACTCATTCTACCTAGCGAGTCGTTAACTTTATCTGCACTTGTGCCAACGCCTTTTACAGCCCTGTTAGTCCTGTTAGCGTCAGATATCGCACTTCCGCCTTCAAGCTTTATTCTTACAATTTTATCAACCATTTTTACGCGCCTCAGCTTTTTGCTTTTCGTAAAACATTCTTAAAAATTCCTCGTCAACCTCGAATATTATCCTTTCAAATAAATCACACTCGAAATCATGACTACCATTAAATTCTATGTACTGTCTGACAGATGCTTGCTTAATATGTTGAGGGCTAGCCATCTGCCCCACTCTATCTCGCTCCCTATCAAGCCTATAAAAAGCACCAAGAGCGCCACTTGCTTTATCTGTGAGATTCGGCTTTTTCTGTAACAGTTCATTCAATACGCTTTTGTCATACTTAGACCTGTACTTCTCTGGAGTCCTCAGTAGTGCATCAAGCGTCTTCTGACTCCCAGCCGCGTCCCACTTTAGCGCTTTTTTATTTCTTCTATAGCCTCAAGCGCTTCATCTTGTAGATAGCTGTAATAGTCGCTAGCGCCATTGATTAGCGTTGGCACTAAAGTATTGCGATAGTCTTTATTGTTGAATATACTGCGGCAAGTCTCGCGAGTGAACTTTAACACCTTGCCGTTTTCATCTTCCAGATACCCCCAGTCGGTAACGCCATATTCAGCAAGCCACACAGCCCAAAGCTTATTATTGTCCACTTGGCGCGGGGCGTGAGCACCATAAACGCTGCGAGTAACATCAGCCATTTGCTTTTGCTGCTCAAACGTACCAACACGCAACACATTAAAAACAAATCTGCATTATCTGGCATTGGGTAAATTGGCGCACCATTAGTTACCTTTTCTTGATCTTCTTTAAAGCAACTAATTGATGCTGGTATTTGCTCGTTATCTTCTTCTTTGCGCTTACGAAAAAACATGATTCACCGTTGATAAAATGATATTAGCTACAGTTTAGCAAATTATTTAGTTATATGCTTATAGCTAAATGTTATTTCACGTCTTGTTAGTGGTGGGTTAAATTGATGACTGTTTAACCTTACGGAGAAATAAAAATGAAGATAGCAAAATTAAGAAATTACGGCGGCAAAGTCGGTAGACAAGGTTTGTCTTTAGCTGCACAGAAGGCAGTGAATGAATATGACGGTAGTTACAAGGGTGTTATGGAGCTGTGTGGGAAGTTATCAGTTCTGGCAAAAGCCGCAACATCTGACATTTATTGGGATGAGCAGGTAGATCGCGGAGTGAGAAAGCAGGAGCTTGAAGTTGAAAAGGTAATTGCAAAAAGCCGCTAATTAAAGCGGCTTTTATTTAGAAGTTGGTAAACACCCTGATAGTACTACCTGTGTCAGGGTTTTCTTCTGCGTTAAAGTTTAGCGTGCTGTTTGAGTATCCTGTCTCCATAGGCTGCTCATGCTCTGACAGGTATGCTCGCTCAACTTGAACAATCATAGAGTTGCCATCAGCCCATACAATTTCAAACGCTAAGTTAACGCGATCGCCATTTAGGTAAGCATCTTCCCATCTCGTTGAATCTGAAATGTAATTCTTAGCAACAAAGCTACCATTTACAGCAAATTCACGTGCGCCTAATGACTTGCGTGCACAACCCGCAGCGGGTGAGCCTTGGTAGTTGTTTGCAACTTCAATAGATGCAGACTTTAATGAGCACTCAGCAGGAGCACCATCAAGCCAGAATTTCTTGAATTGATTCTCAACACCCACGGCCTCGCTTGTATCTTCTGCCGCATCAGTTTGACCTGTGATTGCCACACGGCTAGACTCTGCGACTTCCCACATCATATTGATGGTAGCGGTTAATAGCTCTTCCTCTGGAATCTCAA
>FUIF01021481.1_pt1 | contig 12248 bp, 24 predicted proteins | sample 1003461 | NCBI WGS metagenome assembly FUIF01 (sample SAMEA80401918, study PRJEB19352) | marine metagenome | reverse complement strand
TAAGTTGGGGTATTAGAAATAAATCAGGAAAATTAAATGTGTATTCAGTTGCTGAAAGAACAGAAGCTCATGGAGTAGGTGTAAAAGAACCAATTGATTTTAGATTTTTTTCAAAGTAAACTAGATCAATATGCAGAATACGAATACTGGGCCGAAGATAACTTTGATATTACACATACTGTCAACTATGATGCATTGCACCAAGATGTGGATAGTGTAATGCAAACCGTAACCAATATGACCCACACTACTTTTCTACAAGAATATAATCGTTTGAGATATACTGCGAGTAAAAGTAAAAATAACAAAATTACTATTACCATCACTGACGAAAGTTTTGATGGTATTTGTGAAATGCATTGCCTAATAGACCGATTGTGTTCCACCAAACGTTTACCAACACCTATGCCATTGAAGATGAATACAATGAGCGATAAGAAAAAACGTGTAACTAATTTTACAGATGCAGTAGACGTCTATAACACCTGGGCTTCAAAAGGCAATAGGCATGCAATTGTCACAGAAGAAATAATAAAAAATAAAGTTAATAAAGAAAAACAAATCTATGCTGATCAATGATTTAGAATACTTTGAACATCGTAGTAACTATCACAACAAATATAGCGGAATGGATAGGCCGACTCAAAGTGCAAGGTCACAATGTGATTTCGAAGAATATCCAATACAAGATTTTGACTATCAATATAACAGCTGGGGATTCAGAGGTACTGAATACGATCAGTACATTGGCCAGCCTGTGAACATATGCTTAGGAGATAGTTTTACTGTAAACGTTGGTGGGCCTGTTGAACACAGTTGGTGTAGTCAATTAGCAAAACACTTTGATATACCAACTGTAAACTTGGGCATGGACGGAGCAGGCAATGATGCAATTAAACTAGTTTACAATCGTGCTTGTAAAGTATTTGATGTACAGAATACATTTGTTATGTATTCATATCTCCATAGACGCTTGGCCAATGGAGAGTTCATACAAGATGTCAACGGAGACAAAGAAAATTTTGAATATTTTTTAGAACAGTGCATACCAAATGCAATTGAATGTGCATTGCCAGGTTGGTGTTGGTCAGACGAAGAAAAGAAGTTTCTGTTTGACAAAGGAATATACTTTTTAGATGTACCGTATTTTTCTGATAATCAAACAGTAGACAGAAAAGTTATTGAAGAATGGAAGTACAACATTCTACGTGGTCCGGATTGGCCAACATTGGAACAGTTTATACAAGGTGCAGAACCACATGCAGATATGTTCACAAAACAGTTTGGTAATTTTCTCTCTTATCATTTATACACAAATAGAGACGGCCATCATATGAATTACGATGCCAATAAGATATATGCAGACTATCTGTATCAACAATGGAGCAAACATGAATCATAAAATATTACACAAACTGGAAAACATGATACATGTTTCACCACAATTGATACGCAATCCAGAAACAATGCGTCAAGCAATACGTGGTACTTTTGCAGTAGAAGTTGAGGATGTAGAATTCAACACCATTGGTGAACTGGTTGACAGAATAGATGATAAGGTACTGGATGGTTATTTTAGACATGTGTGGCAAAGTGAAACATCAAAGTACAAGTATTCAGGACCAGCATTAATTGGTGAGATTAATCAACTAAAGCCGCGACGTGTGTTAGACATTGGTTGTGGATACAATGAATTTCGAGGAAAGATAGACAACATAATTGGTATTGATCCATTCAATGATGCTGCCGATATATGTGTGAAAACATTAGACTACCATCCTCAAGAACGTTTTGATGCAGTTCTAGCATTAGGTTCAATTAATTTTGGATCAACATCAAAAATCTTTGCAGAACTAGAACACGCAGTTAATCTATGCAACCCAGGTGCAGTACTGTTCTTCCGTGCCAATCCAGGATTGCCACACCCTAAAGACGAATCAAATTGGATACACTTTTATCCCTGGGACGCTAACTTTGTGGTTAATTGTGCTGATCAATTAAACGTTGATATACTTGACCTACGTACAGATAGTCATAAAAATCGACTCTACTTTGTCTGGCGTACTAAGTAAAAACATACACTTGCAAGCAACTTCTGAATGTAAAAGGGTTCGCTTGTAATACCCCCGACATATATATATTCAACCGGCGTATGATCACGCCCGTGGATTCGTCGCGAACTTTTTGATTAACGTATAGGAGAAATAAATGATCAAAAAACTACTACTGGGTGCAGTTGCATCCATTTTTATGGTATCGTCGGCTTTGGCAGATTATACTTTAATCGTTCCACAAGCACCTGGTAAAGGAACTAGTGTTTGGGGCGAAATTATAGCAAAGAACTTAGAGAAATTTATTGGTGAGCCAGTGGTTGTACGACACATTCCTGGAGCAAGAGATATTCCAGGTTTTAACAAATTCCATAAAAGTCTACGTTTTGATGATAAAACAATCATGGTAGCACATGGTGGAAATGGTGTATCATACTTACTAGATAAGATTGATTACAACTACTTTGACTATGAGCTTATGGGTTCAATGAACAATGACATTGTTCTTGGTAAACAAGCAGGTAAAGATGAAAAATCAGGTACTTGGACTATTGCTGGCGGATCAGGTTTTGAACCAGATGCGGCTGCGGCGGCTATGTTAGTATGTGGTCCACAGGGAAACAATACAATTGATGAATACTTAGCATGTTGGAGAGAGCGTTTTGTCTGGGTAAACGGTGTATCAGGCGGAGAAAAACGTCTTGGTTTTAAAAACGGCGAATTTGATGTAGCACGTGAATCACCAGCGGCATGGAAGCGTTTTTATACAGGTATTCCAGGAAATGAGTTATGGTTTACACATGGAATCTTAGACTTAGAAAACAATGTGCAGATTGCAGATCCAAACTTTCCAAATACACAGTTTGAAGATGTATATGAAAAGTTATGGGGAGAAGCACCAAAGGGTGATTTATATAATGCATATAAACTTACTCGTAACTGGCGTGATGCAATTCAAAAGTCACTTTGGGTAAACAAGGGTAATCCTAATGCCACTAAGATAAAAGCGGCCGTTACTGCAATGATCAATGATCCAGTTGCTAGTAAGGAAATTTATGCTAAGACAGGCGTATATCCGTGGATCCAAGATGGACCAGCATTATTAAAAGCACTAAAGTCTTTGATTACAGAGAAAGCTCTTAAAGATGCGGTTAAGTGGAATCAAGAAGCATACGGCTTCCCATCAATCTACAAGCCAGAACTTTTAAAGTAAAGGACTAAACTATGGACTATGTTATCTGGGCTTTAATTGGCACCATGTATGGAATGCTAGTTGGTATTATACCTATTGCAGGTGTTACTACTGCCCTGATAACTGTCTTTAGCATGGGTACTTATTTTATGGCCGACCCTTACTTAGGGTTGGTCTTTCTTACTGCAATTGTCGCAAGTTGTGCAAGTGCAGACAGTTACACAAGTATTCTAACAGGCATTCCGGGTGCAAGTACTACTGCGGCGTGTGTTATCGACGGTTATCCTATGGCAAAGAAAGGCCAGGCTGCAAGAGCAATGGGAATTGCTATTACTGACTCTACATTTAATGGAGTTATATTTGCGGCATTAACTTTCTTCTTACTTCCTTATTATGGAAAGATAATTGTATTATTTGGACGCCCTGAATTCTTGGGCTTTATGATGATGGCTCTGGCCTGTGTAGGTTTTGTAGCAAGTAAAAATGTATTTTTAAGTATTATTGCAATCATATTTGGACTTGCAGTTGGTATGGTTGGAGAAACTGTAACCAGTAAGCCGAGATTGACATTTGGTTGGGAATACTTACAAAACGGAATTGGTATGGTAGTCTTACTATCAGGACTGTTTGGAGTTCCAGAACTATTAGATGGATTTAGACGAAAACTAAAATCAGCTGCACCGCCAATGGATGGAAACTATTTGATGGTTTAAGAGAAGGCTTCGGCGATTGTAAAAAAGAATTGGAGAGATATGGCACGTGGCGGACTAATTGGTTTTGTCACAGGACTACTACCAGGTGTAGGTGGAGCCGTAGGAGACTTTTTGGCATATGGTGCAACCAAAGCCGCACACAAAGGAAAGAATCAAGAAGTTCCTTTTGGTGAAGGAAATCCAGTAGGATTATTAGGTTGCGAAGGAGCAAACAATGCACAAAAGGTATCTAGTATGATTCCTGCTTGTTTGTTTGGAATACCCGCAGCACCATTTGCCGCTATGGTTATGGCAATTTGTATGTACTTTGGTATGGAAATTGGTACACCAGATTTGTTACAGGATTTAAACTTTACAAATAGTTTAGCATTCGGATACATTTTTGGAACAATTGGCGTAGCATTATTAAGTATATTTTGTTACAAATACATACTGAAAGTACTAGAAGTGCCATTTTGGATTTATGCCGCATTTATTCTCGCAGTAATTGTATATGCAAATATGCAGTACACAGGCGGTTGGGAAGACTTAGCATTACTAACAATTTTAAGTGCAATTGGTTGTGTGTGTAAATACTTTAACATCAGTAGACCAGCAATACTTGTTGCATATGTTGTAGCATTTAAAATTGATCAATACTTTTGGGGAACACTACAATTATATGGCTACAAGCAATGGAAAGCAGGATATGCCGCTTGGGCAGATATTAGATGGCTTGACCTATTTAATATATATAATCATCCTATCTTTGTAATTTGTATTGTAATTGCAGTAGGAATTTTTATAAACAGCGTAATACGAAAAGATAAAGGCATTGATTACACATGAAAATACTAATATTTGGATTGCCAGGCAGTGGTAAGAGCACACTGGCAGAACCTTTTGCCGAGCTGATAAATGGCATATGGATAAATGCAGATCAAGTTAGACAACACTACGATGATTGGGACTTTACACCTGAAGGACGTATGCGTCAGGCAATGCGAATGAAGTACCTAAGCGATGGAGTGGTACGTGCAGGCAAAACTGCTATTGCAGACTTTATATGCCCTACAGAAGCAGCACGTATAGAATTTGATCCAGACTACACAGTGTGGATGGACACTATCGCAGAAGGCAGATTTGAAGATACAAATAAGATGTTTGAAACGCCAGCAAATTTTGACTACCATGTCAAAGAATGGTTTACTGACACACCTCATCAATTGATGGAAGTTGTACAGAATTATATGGAGAGAAAGAAAAATGTTTGACTCACAAAAACCAACTACACAAATGCTGGGTAGATGGCAACCATGGCATGACGGACACACTGAATTATTCAAACGTGCTTTAGCCGAAACTGGACAGGTATGTATTATGGTACGTGATGTAGGAGGCATTGTTGGAAGAGATGCTGGTGAAGGTAGAACCAATGTGCAAGATGATAATCCATTTAGCCAAAAGGAAGCAGAAGCACAAATTGAAATAGGGTTGGAACAAGCAGGATTCAAACGTGGTGTTGAATACATAATACAACCTGTTCCAAACATTGTAGATATCAGTTATGGCAGAGGTGTAGGTTATACATTTACTGAACACGACTTAGGCAAGAGTGTTGAATCAATCAGTGCTACAAAAATACGTGCTGATATGAGAGCCAAAGGTACACTATAAATGAAACATCAAACCAATTGGCATAAAAATTAACTGACCCTGATGCATACACTAGCAATTGGGATTGGACTGTAGATAACAGTGAATATCATTTCAATGACAATCTACAAGACAAGCCAGGTGATTGGTTTGAAGTTCTAGGCACTTTCAACGGTGACTGGCAAGCAGAACGTGATGCATTGGTTTCTGCAACCAATCCAGTGAACTGGGAAACAAGAAAATACTATGGAGAAAGCGAAGACAAATCTCCTATGTTAGAACAAGAAGAATACGACATAGCACAAGGTGGCGGCGATCCAAAAGGACTCATGCTAACCAATATGAACGATGACTGGAGTAACTTTCCAACATTGTATAAAATCATGGACTACTTTGGACTAGAAGTTGGTGGCGTAAGCGGTGCAAAGAAAAGAGCCCATGTACAACTTACAGGACAGATGTTTAATCGACATATTGATAAGTTATGGGATCGTTGTCCTGAAGATCCAGAACGTGTTGCACGTATTACTATCATGTTAGATGACTGGTTGCCCGGGCAGTTTTATATGTACGGCAATTGTATTTACAGTCATTGGCGTGCTGGGGAAGCCCATATTTTTGATTGGCCTAACGTGCCACATGCAACTGCTAACGCCAGCAATACACCACGTGCTACACTACAAGTTACTGGCTTAAAAACAGATCGCACTAGAGAAATACTAAAAAATGCAAGCAAGGATAGAGTATTCACTCTTGCCTAAACTGATTATACTAACTGGTCCACAAGGTTCAGGTAATCATTTGTTTAGCAAGGTGTTGGCACTTAATCCTAGTGTACATGGTTGGCAAGATTTACTTGACGAATATTGGATTGGTCATGATAAAGAACCGTTTGCAACCTACTGGAGCAATCCTAAACAACTGAACAAGTTTGATTGGTCGCAAAGCAAAGTATTTGTAACCAGCATCAGTTGTCCTTATGCATTAGATGGCAAATATGTAGATCCTAACTATACAGAATTTATCAAACATGCAAGTAAGCATGCTGAAATACAAATTGTGCTTATTGGTAGAGATAAGAATATACTAGAACATCAGCAACAGCGTGTTAGAGAACAAGTAACACTTGTTCGTTACGTAGACAAGCTGAGCGAATTACTCAAATACAATCCTATTTTTGTTAGTCACGAAAATCTGTATCTTTATGGCATAGACTATGTTAATTGGTTAGAAAGAGAATTAGCACTGCCACAGACTACAGATCAAACCAGTGTTGGTCGGATACTTGAAGATAATGCAAATAAAAATATATTAGGACTGCAGATCAATATTGGCTGGATAGTGTAGCACAAAAGGCCAGCAAACATAAAAAGTCTATCAATTACGTAACCATAATAAAATACTCGAGTGCAGTAATCATACTATGTGCAATGGTTCTGCATGTTGCAGGTATTACTCCTTGGAACAGTATACTACAAATAGTAGGTGCCAGTGGTTGGATATATGTTGGTTACAAGTGGAAAGAGAAAGCTCTTATATTGAACTTTCTCCCTCAGTTTTTAATTATTATACCAATGCTGGTATACATTTATTGGTTTAGCTCCAATTAATTCTATTTTTATAACCTTGATTACCCAGTCCCATTCCTTCTCCAGAACTGAACAGATTGAATATTAACTCATAAATCGATCTATTGTTTTTACACTTGTCGAGTTGTCTTTGGAAGTAAACAATCTTTTCTGGTTTCATTGGTTTATGCGATCTTGCTGACGTGCATTTTTCTAAAAGTTCCTGTGCAAACTTTAACATATCATCAACCGGTCCTTTAAACATTTTGTTTAGTTGATTCAGATCCGCCGCTGTTATGTTTTCCGTATGCTTAGGTTTTAGTTGATGTGTTTCACATTGTGTTATATAGTAACCATACCAATGGTTACCCCATTCGTTATCAACTGACCTGTAAAACCCAGGTTGTTTTTGTATACTCACTGTAAAAAGTGTATCAGGAAAACGGTCTTGGTTGTAGAATATTGCATAGCAACTGACATTGTTTTTCTCAGCAATTTTTTGGTAATCCTTAACTTTTTCGTCTATGCTAAAAAAATCTCCGTCACTGTCGTATGTATTATAGATTGATTTTTTATTTTTACTTTCATACATTGCAACAAGTTTGCCATTCTGATAAACCATATGATCAGGTATAGCAAGATTATCTTCATCTCTAAAAACATTATTGTCATCCGGAGATTTTATAGTACAATTTTTGTGCCTGGTGCGAATAAAGTCCAGTGCAATTGTTTTTTCTAATCTATCACCAAACTTTTTACTCTGCGAAAAATTCATTTTATGCATTTGGAAATAATCCTTGTATTGGATTGTTCGCTACCTGCATCATACTACCTTCGCCATGATAAGGAAGATTTATTTCTCCGCCTGCTTTAAGATAAACTTCTCTAAGAAAGTTTGACATATTACTTGGACTTGACCAAGTTGCACCAGGCATTGCCCAAGCATGTTGTTGTTTGGCTTTGCTATGTACTAAATCACTGTCTCTAAAGAATTGTTTTGCACTTTGTAATACAGATATCATCCATCCTTGAGGAAGTGCTTGACGTGTATCAAGTCTTGCCAATTCATACAATCCAATAAAACAACCCTGATCAATTTCATCTTGGCCTGGAAACACAGTTTTTATTGCATTTAATATATTGTTAAGTGTTTCTCCGCTGTGGTCCAATTCAATTGCTTTATAAGCATGTTTGAAATGTGAATAAAAGTAATCTTTTGCTTCAAAGGATAACTTCTTCCTTGCTCTGGTTTTCTTATCTTCTAGGTCAATACCATTGGTTTCAAATTGGTCTTGTAGTGTTCTAGCCAACACGTTCTTTTGTTCTCTAGAACCAAGTCTATAACGTGTAAGTGCATTACGATGTAGATCACCAGGTGTAAGTCTTTTAACACCAGTCTCATTTAACATCTCAAAAGCATAACTAGCAAAAGCAGGATCGTCTGTGTTTACTATATTACAAGGCACACTGGTAAATCCTAATAATGCAGTTGCACAACTTCTCTGTTGGCCATCATATGTACTGATCTCTTCTGCATCATTTAGTCTACAAGCACTGGCTGGTCCACACAGTCTTGGATCATAGTTTTTCATTATGTTCCAAATGTGTTTTGGCAATGCAGTACGTTGTACTTCAAGATCAATATATAAGTTTTCAATTGGCTCTTGTGTACTGCCTTGTGGGAATTCATGTCCGTTGCTGTCGACCTTGCGTCTATAACCAGCAATCATTTCTTCTGTAACACCAAATTCTGCTTCTAGTGCAATTTTTACTTCTGCGACCACATCGGTCAGTTTCTTTGATAGTCTCATTTGCTTTCTCCTATGTTTAGCAATTAAACTAGTCCAGGTACAATACCCTTTCTAGAAGTTAGTCTTATAATAACACCTTTTAGGTAGATGTCAACCTGTTTTTTTCACTTAATCTTTTCCACAACTTACGTACACCATAGTTCTGTTGTTTAACATACATCAACTGTGGTTTTAGTGTTTCTAGATACAGTGGACTTTTCTTTGTTAGAGTGTCTACTATGCTCTGCTGATGCTTTGGAGTTGGCATTGGTTAACCATCCTTTAGTTGGTGTAAAAGCAAAGCCATTATATTTTGTGCTAACTGGCACCCAAAGTTTTGAATCTGCTCTAAGCATATTTACTCCAAAACTCATTCCAATATTCACACACTAGATCATCAATATCACTAGCACTATACTGTGGTACCATACTAGAATTTGATAATGCAATTTCTAGTGCTTCACTGACGTTTTCTGATTGTTTTACTGCGTCTGCAACTGTGTCTAAAAACTTATCTTCTAAGTCTAAAACGTAACTTGACATGCTCATATACTTCTCCTATTTTCTAACTGTTATACTCAGTATAGACTAGAAACTTGTATATGTCAACCATATTTTAATAAAAAAGCAAAAAAATCACTATCATTGTGAAAGAAGAAGCTGTATACACCTGGCGTATCTGTACTGCTCGATGTGAGTATTTGCCACTTCCAGCCCGGCGTAAGTTCTTTTTTACACCAATTGACCACTGCATCAATCTTACCAGTAGGCAAGTACAATGTTTTTGCATGTGGATAACCTTCTTCAATTTTGATTACCTTGGTGTATTCTTCAACTAATTCCATGATACAATGCTTCGTCTAAATACTCGTTATCTAATTCCCAGTCGTAGTACCCTTGTTGTAGTGTGTCTACGTAATTTGGTGCTGGTGCTGAGTATGACAATGGAGGATTCATATCGTATGCCATAAACGAATCTCCGTCTTGCTCTAACCACATTTTATTGTAGTAATGCGGAAAGCCTTCAAATGCATCAAGGTTTTCTTCACATTCGTGTGTGATATTCCACAAGCATCCTGGTACCACTGATCCTACTGCTGGCTCTATTGTTGCATGTTGGCAAAATACCAAACGCCAATCTCTTAAGTATAAGGGTGCTATCGGCACTGCCTGTGGACAACGCCACTTCATTGATTCCAGGGCCATGTTTGCCCCATAGGCAAAGTAAAGTCTAGTTGGTCTTTGTAATAGATTTGATTTCAATATCTTCACCCAGTAATTGTGCTACTGCCAATGGTTCATTTTCAGCAAGTATCACACGTTCATTTACCTGCCTGTAACTGCTAGGCGGGCAACATTGATCTTTACGTTCGCTGTATATTATTAGATAGGCGTGCATTAATTAATTTTCTTTCTTCATTTGTCATTGCGGTCCAGTTTGCAATTTCTTCCAATGTACGTCCACAACCTATACAAACTTTGTCTTCTACCTTGCATATGTTTACACACGGTGATGCTAGTTCAATCACAGTTGTTTTCTTCTCCAACGGCCATACATATCAAATATACTCATTGAAATCCATATACCAACCAATGCATTCAGCATGAACACTTGCCCACTTGCCAACAACTGTTTAACATGTATAAACATAAACATCGCAGTGATGAATATCATTATTCGATCAATCAGGTTAAACTTCACGTGTTCTTTCTGCAATTAATGCTCCTTCAAGTTCATCTAATCTTTTTTCTAATGCTACAATTCTTTTGCTCGCTTCGAGAGGATTCATTAATACATCTTTTATCTTGCACTTTTCTGCTTCTTCTCTTAGACGTCTTTTCATATATTCCATATGTCTTTCCATCACTACCGCTTTCTAACTAACGTTATAATTTTCTCTTACAACAAACACTTGCCAATTTGGATTTTCTGCTTCGAGTTTTTTTGCTTTGGTCTCTAGGTACTCGCGATCTTCATTTACTTCAGCAACACGCAATCTTGTTTGATTGGTTTGCCTAACAATCAGTTTGTACTCTATAACAAAATTATTTGGTGAAGTCATCTTTTATCTTTCTGTTCATAATGTCATGCTCATCTGGATTGTTTCGTCTCCATTCTCTATCCTTGTACCAATCATGTGCAAATGCATAAAGTACGCCTCCAAACAAACACAGGAAAATGATAATTGCGATGTTAATCGTGATATCCATCATCTTCATATAGTACCTTTATATCTGGTTTATCTGTTGCAGGAAACAACTCCAATTGTTCTTGTTCCTGTTCCTCGTTTTGTGTGGTTGGTTCTTTTTCCATTATATTGAATCTCCTATAAACACATAAGCACCATATGCATATAGCAATACACATGGAGTGATAATAACATAGTTAGGATCGTGAAACTTCTTTATAAACTTCATCATAGGTTGTCTCCTGGTGTGTGTGATTGATAACCAATAAGGCAAGTTAAGTGTAATATAGAATGCTATTACTATTGATAGCAAACCTAACCCTAATATTATACCTGTGCTCATTTTGTTGTTTGTTTCTTTCTGTTATATGAACCTTTACCCTTTTTACTCGCGACGACGGATGGCTTGATTGTTCTAACCACTCGTGCTATTGGGTTCATCGGTTTGGTTTGCTTTTTCATCTGCTTTCTTCTTCAATGCTCTTGCCAGTGCAGGAGCCGGTATATCTTCTGTTAGTTGTATTAGCATTTTTGGATTCTGTTCCTGTAAATAATCAACCATGCTTTGGGCTTTTTCTTTTCTTGTGTACACATGAACCACACTATCTTCTAGGTCCCGCATTAGATAATAGTTTTTTAGTAAGGCACTTTCCATAAAGTAACCGTCTTTTGTTGCTAATCCTGATTTCTTTGGTCGTTTCAAATAAACTTTTATTGCATACAATTAATTTACCACACTTTTATCCACAATAGTATCTAGCACATGATAGTCATTGAGTTCAGCTAGTATATCTCTATCACAATTTTCATTCACAAACATTCTTCCATCACTAGGTAAATTTAATTCTACTTCTCTTGGTGTACGTCCTTGTGCTAAAAACGTATGATCAATACTATGATACAAGAAAATTACACCATCTCTAATGTCCACTCTACATGGCACCAACCGCTTTACAAACTCTTTGAGCAGTTTTTCATTTAGTTCATTTTTCATCTGTGTATCTCTGTACCACATTATGCCATTGGCTACTATACACAGTACTATTCCTAGTTAAAATATATTCCATTGCACACCTATTTATTTTAGTTTATTATATTTTCTTTTATTTG
>FUIF01021229.1_pt1 | contig 12251 bp, 22 predicted proteins | sample 1003461 | NCBI WGS metagenome assembly FUIF01 (sample SAMEA80401918, study PRJEB19352) | marine metagenome | reverse complement strand
GAGGGTATGGACTTTCTAACATTAGTTGGCGAAGTTGGTTTTCCTATAGCAGGTGCAATGGCTGCAGGTTTCTTTGTGTTTTTGACACTAAGATTTATACTAGCAGGCGTTACTGATAGTGTTAATACGCTAAAAGGAATCATAGGATCATTAGATAATAGAGTGCAAACAATGAACAATGATCTTGTTAAGATTGATGCTCTAATGAGCCACGCCCTTGAAGTGAAGCCAAACGTAGATAGAATCGCTGCCAATGAAGGCAAAGACGATGCACGGAGAGACTAGTTGGAAGAAGTAGTAATAGAACAAGGAACCACAATTGGCACAATGATCAGTGACTACGGCTTCCCTATTATTGCAGCAATGGGTATGGGATACTTTATATTCTTTATCTGGAAATGGGTAACTGAAACAATTGACCCTGTACTAGGCGAAACAATGGGCACACTTATTAAACTAGTTGATCGTGTGCGTATGCTTGACAATGACCTAATACGCTTAAACACAAAACTATCTATGGTACTAGAACACAAAGCTAAACTTGACAAAGTACGCAGAGCTGAACTAGAAGAAATAATCAACAAATACACAGACAAACATAACGATCCTTTCGATTCAACCGGAAAATAAAAAGGTTGACTTTTCCTTAACTATATATTATACTTAAAGTGTAATTAGACAACTAAGGAGAATCTATGATCGAAGGATTTAAAATTCCTCACGTAACATTTATGACTAGAGTTCGTGACGAAAGCATTGGCGGAGATAATCCGTTCCGCTGGCAAGAAAAAACTACAGCAGATTATTTTGCAGGTAAACGTGTAGTACTGTTTAGTCTGCCAGGAGCATTTACTCCTACGTGTAGCACATATCAGCTACCAGGGTTTGAAACACACTACAAAGCAATTAAAACAATGGGTATTGACGAAGTATACTGTATGAGCGTGAACGATGCGTTTGTAATGAATGCTTGGGCAAAATCACAAGACATCCAACACGTAAAAGTTATTCCAGATGGTTCAGGAAACTTTACACGTTTTATGGGTATGCTAATTGGTAAGAACCATTTAGGCTTTGGATTACGCAGTTGGCGTTATATGGCAATCATTAATGATGGCGTTGTAGAGAAGTGGTGGCAGGAACCTGGCATTAACAATGACGGCACTGATCAAGATCCATACACTCAATCAACACCTGAAAATTGTATTGAATACTTAGACACGGACGAGATATCTATTGACTAATCATTTGTACTATGACTGGACTGCTTTAATTGATTCTCCTGCTCGAGACAGGATGGCTAGTGACATTAAACGTACAGTAGCAGAAGGCAAGTATTGGACAAACAGTCCTCCATACCAAACTAACATTAACATTTTTGGATTACCTAGCAATGACTGGGTTAATCTAAAGATGAGCTTTTTGTGGAGTTGTTTTGCATACTTACAAAAAGAAGTGCAAATTAAATCTGTAAAGAGCTGGGGATATATGACTAACCTCAGCACTGAAACAAACAGAGATAATTATTGGCACAATCATATGCGTCCTGATGCACAAGTACTCAGTGGTGTATTTTATTTACGAATGCCTGAAAATATTAATTTAGATATGGCAGGAACAGAATTTGCACCGAACGGTGTCGAAGACCCAGCATCCTATCACTTTGCACCAGCACGTATAGGTAACTGGATTATATGGCCTGGTAAGGAATGGCACCGCCCGGGTATATTACAATCACAACAGGATCGCTTTATTGTAGCGGCAGATATGGAGTTTTAAATGGCAACATCAGAAGAAAAAACAGAATTAGTAGAAGCAATTAAAGGACCACGGTTTTACCGTATTAGCCTTTGGGGATATGGCGGTGAAGCAGCCTATATGAATCTTACTAAAGAAGCATTTGACTTTTGGCATAAAGATACAGAAGAAAATGGCGAAGGTGATCTTGTGCAGTATCTTATTAATGAAGAGGAAGTAGACGCAGAGTACGATAACATTGAAACAGTACCTGCAGAAGCAGACTTCTTGCGTAATGTAGATGATCCTGAAGACACTTGGAAATCACCTTGGTTTGAAGCACCTAATGAATTTTGTCATCAAAATGGTGTAGAGTATGGTAATGCTCGTATTAATGTTGAAGAAGTTAGCAGTATGGATTATAGTGCAGACCACGTTGCTGAAGTTGAGCTTGACACTGATACTCTTAGTGATATTGTTGATGCACTACAAGAAGAAGATGCAGATAGATTCGATGAAATGGTCGAATGGGGAGAAGGATACGAATACAATGATCAAGGTGAATACGTATGTCAATTGTACTCAGCAGAAAAAGGTACCTTCTTTGAAGCTATAATCGAAACTACTGGCGACTTTGATATCAAAAAATTAAGGGTAATAAATAATGAATACCCTAATGGTGAAGATATTGTTGACGGACTAATTTACGATGGTGTTGACGTAGATAACGAAGGTGGAGATACTAATGGTAAAGGTTACTCGGCAAGTGTTTGGAGAATAGAATGAGCGAACAAAAAGTTTGGGAATACAAAGTAGAAGATATTTTTGAAGATATTCCTGGTGATAAAGAGAATATCAATATGAATATTCCGGAAGAAATTAGAGAAGCAATGGGTGTAAAACCTGGAGATCCAGTTAGAATACTTTGGGGAGATCAAGGTACTATTAAGATTGAAAAGATTACCCAAGAAGAATACGACGAAAATACTTCAGAATAATTGGTAAACTATTTCTTGACAGCCTATAGCTCTGGCTGTATACTATATGTATAGTCACAAATAAGAGCAATATGATGTATATATCTGTTACAGGCGGCAAGAAACTACAAAAACAATACGCACAAAGTATGGTAGAGTTTTGTGTTAAGACTCTTATGCCACGTATGCGTACACTTGATATTAGTGTAAAGCTATGCAAGCCTAAAGGTGCTTTAGGTTACTGTTTAGAAGGCGACACTAAGAGAGAGTTCGAGCTTGAAATTGATAAAACACAACCTATGCGTAAGTTGCTAGAAACAATAGCACACGAAATGGTACACGTTAAGCAATTTGCTAGACGTGAAATGCACCCTGAGACAGATGAATGGTATGGCAAAACTTACAATCCTAAGAAAGTAAGTTATTGGGACCTACCTTGGGAAATAGAGGCACACGGACGTGAAGTAGGATTATTCATCCGTTGGGCAGAAGCAAATGATTTAGGCACAGAAGAATGGACACAAGAATGAATAAAGAACGCGAATTTATAAACTATTTTAAATCTAAAGTTGATGCACGTTATGAACGCTGCCAAGACAAAGACAAGCAAAATCATCACGTAACTATTCGTGACGTAAGCAGTGAAGTAGTGTTTACAGCATTGGAAGCTGAAGGCTATACTTTGTCCGAAAGCAGTCGTACACATAGTAGTGCATACGTTGGCAAAAAGATTGTGTATAATAACAACGATATCTATGTTGTAGTGCGTGACAAAAATTCTAGCGGTGTTCACTATATGAAACGCAAAGACGTCACTCCAGATCGAATTGGACTAGGCGGACGTACTTTTGATAACACAGAACATATGCGAGCCGTAATACACAAAGGCCTAACGTATTGTACCACAATGGAAAACACTGTTGCTCTAATGAGTATTCTTGATGCTGTTGATTACGGCAGTGAATTTAAGAACACATACGTATTAGCCGCAGACAAGAGTCGTATCACAAGTGACTTTGGTGAAGTAGTAAGTGCGTATGTACGAGTAAAGAATGGTAAAGAAGTATTCTTTCCTAAAGAAAGTAACTATCCCGGTGTAGACTTTTTTGCAGGAGGCGTAGGAGTAAGTGCTAAAGGTGACAAAGGTAGTAGTCGTCTAAGTACTATTGATTATGCAGAGCAAATTAACGATCTTGGTGACAGTAATGTAGAACGAGTGTTCAAACATCTTAGTCAGCGTCAAATATTTGATATGATAAATGTAGCCGCAGATGCTTGCCCACAACTTAAATATTGGAAAAGCAAGCTAGGACAAATTACACAAGATGCTATGGCAGCATATATTCAAGACAACACATATGACACATACTTAGATGATGTGCGAGCGTGTCAAGATGGTGCAGGTATTGCTATTCCTAAAAAAGAAGAACAGTGCCGAGTGTATTGGAGCAAAGGCGACATTAATCCATTATTGTTTACGTTTTGTACACTAATAGATCGTTACTACAGTGTACAAAACGCTGTCGCAATCAGTGAAACAGTTGCTGAATTGTTTAAAGAAAGTGATATTGAGTTTGAATACTTTGACTACAATATTGAAGACAGCAGTATTAGTATTAACATTCTTCCTATTACACAGTACACACAGTGGAAAATTAACTACTGGGGCAATGCCGCAAGTGCGTTAAATAATTGGCCAGCAGTTGAAGGAATTGGTTGACATCTTTATAGTTCTGTTGTATAATATACATAATTAGGCAAACAGATAGAGGCACACAATGGTATCAAAATTTAAACAAGATGAAATAGCATTTGAATTGCGTCACGAAGATGCAGAACGTAGGGTTCCGTTGAAAACAGTTAGCACACAAGAAGCACTCGCAGTGGCTTGCGCCGCACAGCGTATCAATGGTGGCTACGTTAAGGACACTAGACGCTTTTCAGAACCTACTAACAAAACACAGTTTAGTAACAAAGAGATTGTGAAGTTTGCATATCACGGTGATCCAACTTACTTGCCTATGGACTATGTGCGTCCTATTCCAACAGAAGAAGACTACATACAAGTTGCTGAAATACAAAAGTGGATGCGTCGATATGTAATGTTAGGCCTAGGAGAAGTAGACGACTTTAAACGTGATATGATTAATGCAGTATCAGCAGATGTTGTTCCTGTAAATAATCTAGGCCGTGTTGCATTTATACCTGAGTTTGTAAAACGTGATCAACACGAAACAGGACTCACAAAAGAAATCCGTATTGAATATAGAAACTCCCAATATTTGGGTAAGGAAAAAGATGTTGTTGAAGGAGTTATTAAAATCCTCGATAAGCGTTATAGCCAACAATGGGAGTCATTTAACTATGTGGCTGTTATTGATGGTAATCTTGTATCTTTTATGAACAAGTTTGAACACAACGTAGGTGATATGAAACGTATCAAAGCAAAGGTCAAAGCACAAGGCACAAACAAATTATTCAGTGCTAACGAAACACGTTTAAATTACGTAAAAATGTTCAAGGTCTAATTTACCGGTAAATACTTGTACACAAACAAGGAGAAAGACTATGAGTAAAAAAATTAACTTTTTGTAAGAATCCTTAGGCGACAATGACTGGGGACTTATTATAGACGACAAGGGCAATCTTAAAGGATTGTTTATACCAGATGGATCAAGCGAAGACGATGTACCAGACTCAATTATGCAAATGTGCATCACACAATTTAATATTGACCCAGAAGAATTCTACCCGCAGGGCGAGTATCCTGCACCAATGTTACATTAATGAATAAAAAACAAGCAGACGAATGGTGGGACTCATTGAGTGAGGACGAACGTAAAAAGGCGTTCTTCTCAGTGTGTTCTCGCATTTACGAATCAGAAATAATAGACAGAGGCTCGTACAAGTTTACACTGTATGACAAATTTAACTTTACTGAAGGTACTGAAACTTACAAGTTAGGAATCAACAGTGGGTTTAAAGCACTACACGACACAATCGCAGATGTAATAGGCCAAGATGGCACTAGCGATGTTGAAACTGTTGAACTTATAGACAGACCAGCAAGAGAACATATTACAAAACAAATTGATCAAAGTACTAAATCTTTAAGAGTCAGATTAGATCATATGGACAAGACTCTTACTATTGTTATAGAAAATGCAGGAATATAAAAAAATGAGCGAAGAAGCAAAGTTAATCTTGATTACAGATTTTATAGAACAAAAACTACGAAAAGAACAAGAACTAGAGTATTATCTAAAAGAGCTTTCTGAACTAAATCGTAAAATAGGTTTTTTGCGTACAGAAGTTGATCTTACAAACACTATCATTAATATGATAAAGCGTGAACAAGTTTACGACATCAAAGAAGAAATGATCGCAAACAATGAAAATAAATTGATTGGGAAGAATCAATCGTGAGTGATATGTTTGAAATTACAAACGAAGCAGTAGCGAACCTAGTAATGCTTGCTAAAGAAGGCGAGACGATGGATCCTATTGATTGGGGTGATTTTAAAAATTACAGAAGATCAAGCCTATGTAATGATGGCGACACACGTTTTAGAAATGGAAAGAAATCACTTGACAGATGGCGCAATTATTGTTAAACTACTTGTAGAGAACTTTGTTTTAAACTTAAAACTAGTTAGGAAAAAAATGAAAACTGTAATTTATGAAAAAACAGCACTGCTCACTAATACTCGTAATGAAGTTGAAGTAGAAGCTGAAATTGATAATATGCGAGAAAATGAATCGTTGGATGCATACGTTGCAAACAACAAAATTAAAATGAAATGGAACGGTAAGGTATACGTAGGCAATGCACACGGTATGGAGTTTACTACAGGTGGCCCTGCTTTCCGTACAATTAATGGGAGAAACTTTTAATGAACACAAAATTTGATGGACCATTTGTAAGTGCGTTCGAAAGCGATGCAACAGGCGTGGTTAAACAAGAACTTGTTACATATCGTATCAAGGACGGTATGTTGCGCAAAGAAGTAACAACACGTAAATTTAATTCGGATCAGTCAGACTGGCACGATTCGCAGTCAGTAGAACCTATGTTGGAGTTAAAATAATGCCTTTAGTACCTATGGTAGTCGAGCAAGAAGCTCGCGGAGAACGTTCATACGATATTTACAGTCGTTTGATGAAAGACAGAATCATTATGCTTAATGGTCCTGTAGAAGATAATATGGCAAATTTGATTGTTGCACAACTATTGTTCTTAGAGTCAGATAATCCTGACAAAACAATCAACTTGTACATTAACTCGCCCGGAGGCGCTGTAACAGCAGGATTAGCTATCTATGACACTATGCAGTACATCAAGAGCGATGTAAGCACTATTGTAATGGGCCAAGCCTGTTCAATGGGATCATTCCTAGCAATGGCTGGTACTCCAGGCAAACGTATTGTGTTACCAGAAGCACGTACAATGATTCACAGAGTGTCAAGTGGTACACGAGGAACAAGTGGTTCAGTACACGTACAAGAACTTGAGATGGAAGATGCTATTCGTTCCTTTGAAGAGTCAAAGAAAGTTAACCGTCGTCTTACAGAGCTTTATGTTAAGCACAACACAGCTGGCAAAGATTATGCTGAACTGTTTGAAACAATGAAGTTTGACACATTCCTTACAGCACAAGAAGCAGTTGACTACGGTCTTGCTGATAAAGTAGTAGAGAGTCGATAATGGAAATAGCAAATAAAGATCCAGGCAAGTTTCACTTTTATGTAAGCCTTGTAAAGAGTGCTGTACGTATTGCCTCAGGAGCCGCATTTATTGTTGGTGGATACTATTTAGAAGATTGGGGCCAGTATATTATACTAGGCGGAGCATTATTAATTGCCGCTGAGATTTTAGGTGTATTGGAAGAACTATGAACGATTACAAAACAAAGCAACAAGACCTTACTGAGCTTAACGCAGACGGTAACAGAGAGCGTGGACGCAACGGCGAAGACTTATCTGTAACTGATACTGTGGCAGCACTCAAAGGTATTCCAACTCGTGACGAGTTAATGGAGTTACTTCGCAAAGAAGTAGTTGTAGTTACATTTAAGAAACTAAATGGTGACGAGCGTACAATGCCTTGTACATTAATTCCACAGTTTCTTCCACCTGCTAAAAAGGACGATGCAATCACTCAAAAGAAAGTTCGAGAGATATCAGACAAGGTCTGTGCAGTGTGGGCAGTTGAATCAACAGGATTTCGTAGTTTCCGATATGATCGTGTAACTAAGATAGAAGTTATTGACAAGGCAGACTATAAAGTAAGACTAGGTGAATTTTGGAAACAGGTTGACCTTGCTACTGAGTGATGTTATACTAACAATATGTTAAAGGCAAATATAAGAGGCAATGATTTGAAAGATAAAGTAATATTAGTAGACTGTGACGGCGTACTCCTTGATTGGGAATATGCATTTGATCAATGGATGTTGCGACACGGATACCCCGTTGTTATTCCAAACATCTATAAAATGAACGAAAAGTATGGTCTAGAAAAAAGCGAAGCCAATCGACTCGTAAGAATGTTTAACGAAAGTGCTTCAATACGTAAGCTACCTCCATTGCGAGATGCTATTCATTATGTTAAAAAGCTACATCAAGAACACGGATATATTTTCCACGCTATTACTAGTTTAAGTAATGATGATTATTCACAACACTTGCGTACAAAGAATTTACGTGAACTGTTTGGGGATAGTGTTTTTGAAAAATATGTATACCTTGATACCGGCGCTGACAAAGACGACGAGCTTATTAAGTATGCAGGAACTAATTGTTACTGGGTTGAAGACAAGCCACAAAATGTAGACTGCGGTATGGATTTTGGACTAGAAGGTCTTCTAATTGCACACACGCATAACGAAGATTATAGCGGTGAAGCAAGACGTGTTAACAACTGGAAAGAGATCTACGAGATTGTGACAACTTAATGCAGATTTATGTTGAATCATTATTTCCTACGGGTGTAATGATTATTGATAACTTTATTGACGAACACGAGTGTGATGAGATACTTACTTACATTCGTGGTTTAGATATGCATCAACAAGACGATACTGTTCCTGTTAATGCAAAAAGTTCTTTTGACGGTGTAACAGACATTGTAAAAGATATATCAAAACATACAGCAGTAGATGATTTTTATGATCGTACTACATTTGCACTTAATGAGTATGCAAACGTAATTGGCCAGCCTGAGCTTAAACTAAGCAACAGTTGGTCTCATATACAATACGAAGGCAGTTATGTTGTAGATCATACTCATCCAAATTCAAAAGTTTCCGGAGTGTTATATCTAAACACTTCTAAAGATAGTAACAACCTAATTTTTAAGAATCCGAATCCGTATTCTAAAATTGATGCACCGGTTAAAGGTACTGACTTTAATTTTACAATAAACGAGATTCCGGTAGGGAACGGACGATTAGTTATGTTTCCAAGTTGGTTAGAACACGGTTCTAATTATAACATTAATAAAACACAAGGGAGAACTATGATTAGTTTCAATAGTTTAGTAAAATGAAAACACTATTAATAACAACATTAGCCCTAGGGCTAACAACTACCACTGCATTTGCAGAAACAGTAACAGATCATTACAAGACTGTTATTAATCAAACACCTTACACTGTAGAAGTGTGTAAAGACGTACAACTCCGCGGAGGTGCCAGTACAGGCGATGCACTATTTGGTGCGCTCATTGGCGGAGCAATTGGTAACCAGTTTGGCAAAGGCGATGGCAACAAAGCCGCTACTGTACTAGGTGCAATTGTTGGTGCAGACGTTGCTAACAAGCGTGGTAATAAGCCAGGTGGTACACAACGACAGTGTCAAACTGAAACACGTTACAAAGAACAATCACGAGAGGTTTATAGTCATAGCGTAGTAACATTTACTACAGATGGTAAACAATATTCTTTAAGATTTGTAAAATAATCATTGACTTTTATAATTAAGATGTTATTATAAAAGTAAGCTAATAGGAAGTATGGCTGAGTGGCTTAAAGCGGCGGATTACTAATCCGTTGAACGTTCATAGCGTTCCGTGGGTTCGAATCCTACTACTTCCGCCAAAGACGTGTTAAGGTTGCTCCTTAACTAGTATGGGTTAGCAAGTCCCATATGATGAGAAGTGATGTCGCAATCACAACAAAAGGCTCGATGCAAGTATGCCGGCAAGTGTTTGTCGTTAGTGCGAAGGGGCGGAGCAGGCATAGTCTGTGTTGAAACCGTTAGCACATACACAAACTAAATTGCGGGTGTTGTGTAATGGTAAGACCTTAGCCTTCCAAGCTAATGATAGGGGTTCGATTCCCCTCACCCGCTCCAACTACCTTAGAAAGGTGTATACGAATTGGGAAAAGTTTTTGTTGAAGAAGCACTGTTAAAAACAGGTCTTGGTAGAGTAGAAATGGTAGGCGTAATTGCATACTTAATTAGAACAAAACGAGCAAGTGGACAAGCAGATGCAATACAACGCATCGAAGCAGGAGAGTTTGATCATTTAGATATACAAGAAGAAATGATTAAATCTTTACAAACGGAGTTGCCCGAAACAGTTGAAGAGACTGTCCAAGAAGACTAAGTACGTTATGGTAAAGAAGTGTCCAGAATGTAAATTTGAATTAGACAGTAACGAGTTCTGTCCAATTTGTAGAGTAAAAAGATAACGCCGCAATAGCTCAGTTGGTAGAGCAACTGATTTGTAATCAGTAGGTCCCGAGTTCGAATCTTGGTTGCGGCACCAGTTACTGGCAATGGGGAGTAGCCAAGCGGTAAGGCAACAGGTTTTGATCCTGTGTATCGTAGGTTCGATTCCTACCTCCCCAGCCAACAGTTTATGTCGGTGAAGTGTTATGGTAGCACGTCAGTCTCCAAAACTGAAAGCTGGGGTTCGACTCCCTGCACCGATGCCAAACTATAGGGCCTTTAGCTTAGTTGGTTAAAGCTATCCGCTCATAACGGATTGATCGCTGGTTCGAGTCCAGCAGGGCCCACCATCTTTTCGGTTGACTTATCGTATATAATCGTATATAATAGTATATATTAATTAGGCAACTAGAGGCACAGACAATGGGAAAGATATTCGTAATAAGTGATACTCACTTCAACCACGCAAATATCCTTGGGTTTAAAGACTACATTGGTAAGCCTTGTCGTGAGTTTGATAACGTAGATCAAATGAACGAAGCAATGATGGACAACTGGGTAAGTGTTGTTGGTCCAAAAGATACTGTTATCCACTGTGGTGATGTTCTTTTTGGTATGGACAAAGCTGACTGGTTGGCTGCAAACTTTGCAAAGTTACCTGGTAAGAAAAGGCTTGTTGTTGGTAACCACGACAACTTGAAAATACTTGCTCCGTTCTTCAAGGATATGCAGATGTGGATTGATATGAGCGACAGAGGTTTGTTGTTTACACACACTCCACAGCACCCAAGCACACTTGCAGAAACACACAGGTTTGGCGAAGATGCCGTAGTTAACGTTCACGGACACATACACACAACTCCTTCACCAGAAGGACCATACAAGTGTGTTTGTGTTGAGCAGATCAACTACACTCCTGTAGACATTGAGGACTTGAGGGCGTAATGGCTAAAAGTATTAGACGCCCTCAAGCACCAAAACAACGTAACTGGGTTGCGAAGGCAGTACGGGACTTAGATGGTCCGTACCGTCCAAAGAAATTCAAAGATAAAACTAAAAATAAAAGACCTAAACATATCAAATTAGATTGGGACGAATAGATGAGATTAGCAAATTTAAATATGAAAAAAACTATAACACCATTAGGTGTACAAGCAAAAGTACAGTTTAGTGGTTTTATGTTAAGCATTATACAAAATGAAGTATCATATGGTGGCAGCAAAGGCTTGTATGAAATTGCTGTATTCAGCGATGGTGATCAAGTAGAACTTCCAGGCATTACTGAAAAAGGTGATTCGGTAAAAGGCTTCTTGACAGAATCAGAAGTTGATGCTATACTAACTAAAATGCACACAATAACAGGCACCGCAGGAAGGCAACTATGAAAACACAACCACAAGACATTATTAAGCGTTTAGAAGATCATAACGGTCGACTAGAAAAAGAAACAATTATATTCGGCGCAATGGGCGAAGGATTAGATGAATTTTTTGAAGGTGTTACAATGGCACTTGACCCACTTGTAACATTTGGTGTTAAGCAAGTTCCAGAACGTGACGAAACACCTGAGCGTGGACAAGGTCTTATTTGGAGAGATTTCAAAGTACTTGCCAACCAACTTATCAATAGAGAGCTTACAGGCCACGCGGCACGTGATGCTATTGAATTGGTAATGAGTGTTGCTACTGTTGAGCAGTGGAATGGATTCTATCGTAGAATTTTAATCAAAGATTTGCGTTGTGGTGTGAGTGAGAAAACAATAAACAAGGTTGCTAAAAAGTTCGACGGCAAGTATAGCATACCTACGTTTACTTGTTCACTTGCACACGACTCAGCTAACCACGAAAAGAAAATGGTTGGTAA
>FUIF01015949.1_pt1 | contig 12257 bp, 9 predicted proteins | sample 1003461 | NCBI WGS metagenome assembly FUIF01 (sample SAMEA80401918, study PRJEB19352) | marine metagenome | reverse complement strand
CATTTTGTTGACGCTAACAATATGGTCTCGGGCTTTGCCGCGAAATCGCTCATACAGAGCAGGCCTATCGAGGCAGGTCAAAAGATACGCGGCATGACCTCAGCAGGCAGGCAGGCGTCAATCTGAGAGGACGTTTTCGGTCGACTATTCGAGAACAGGCGTCTCGACAGGATTATCGTCGGCATTGCCGCTCGTATCGTTGACAATGCCTTCGGCTGTTCCGCCTGTTCGGACGTAACGCGCTTTCGTATGATTGACGACTGCCGCCGTCGCTGCCGATCCGACAAGGATCGCTCTTGCGGTCTTGCCTTTGAACAGAGTTCCAGCAATCGAGAGCGTTCCGACGTCCTGAGCCTCATTGTCGCTGCCAAAGAGCATCGGTTCGTACGTCCCGTCGCCGCGTGAATTGTCGATGACGCATGCGCCGTCGAACGAGTAACTCATCGTCTCGGCATCCCCGTACCAAGTCGGTTCGTCGATGACGCCGTATCGAGACGGCAGGCCCGGTTGATCTCCGCCGCTGTCAGGATTCGCGTCGGCAACGCTGCCGTTTATGATTACCGCGAACTGCTTGGGATTCGTTCCGACCGTCAGGCCGAAGTCAGCGCCCCAGTCAACGACGCCGAGAATGTACTTGGAGTTGACCGCCGAGAACGACTCGACCTCATGCAGCCACAGAGCAGGCCACCAGTCGCGGGTCTCGAACTCGCATTGAATATGTACGATCGACCCGATCGTTCCGGTAGTCGGATTGTAACTTCCGACCGTTCGCCTGTCTGCCTGAAAACGCTTGCCTTTGACGCGAATGAATGTCAGTTGATCGCAGCCGGGAGCGCAAAGAATCTCTCGGTTGAACTCGCTATCTTGAACCGTGACCTTGACCACGCCTCGGAAGTGAGAGCCCATTATCAAATGACCGCCGACGCTGTTGCGAATGATCCCGTCGTACTCGCCTTTGCCGTGCAGGTCAATGCCGTTATGCCTCTGGCTGTACGCGTTTTGTAACGTGCTGCCGGAACCGTCGATGATCCATTTATGGCTGCCGCCGATAAAGACCGTATTGCGCTTGCGCCTTGCTCCGACCGTCCTGACCGCTCGGATAACGTGACCTCGACCGCCATGAAAGACGAGGCCGTAGGCGCTGCCGCCAGCGCCGGACGTATCGAAAGGTTCTCCGATAATGTCCCAACCTTTGACCGTGACCGAATCGCAAGAGTCGATCCGGCCTGCAGCGTCATGATTCCGATGAGTCTTGATCGCCTCGAAAGTGAGGTTCTTGACGAGGTTCGCTTGCACGTCCCCGAAATCGGCATACCATTTCACGCCTTCGACGTGAGAGTTGATCTCCAAACCTCGAACCTTGACATTGTCGAGGAAATCGGCCCCGTCCGTTCGCCAGCGGATCCCGGCGCTCGACGAGAAATCTCGACCAATGCCGCGCTCGATCGTCAGAGTAGTTCCGTCGACTGCCGTCACGCGAACGATCTCTCGAATGTTGTACTCGCCGTTGCTCGATTGATTGCGCTCGTAAACGACCGCGTCGAACGGAGCGGTCGGTATCGCGTCGCCAGAATCAGCGACCTCGATCGTCGTATCGTCCTCTGTGAGAGCCGCATCGACCAACCTGCCTAACGGCGCTTGCGCCTCAAGGTCGGCATTCGAGAATCCGCTCAACTGACCCGGCTCATTGTGACCTATGTACAGGATCGGGTCGGTTGTTCCGTTGTTGTACTGATAGCCGCCGAACAGGAACGATCGCAGCGCTCGAATCTTGACGCCGAACGCGTTGAGAGTGACGTTGCTCTGATCGATCTGCAGCGTTTGAGAAACGTAGTACGTCCCGGCCGGGATCGTCACGCTGCCGCCTGCGTCTAACAGGCCTTGGAGGTACGAGTAGGAATCGACCGCCTGCTCGTACGCCGAACCTCTTGAGATAACGGTCGAGAGCAGGCTACGCATTTATCGCCACGGCCCCCAAGGATCGTCTGCAACCTTGCGGATTGCCGTTTGGTCCCAAAGCCTGTTGAGCATGGCGAATGCAAGTATCGTTCCGCCCCAATGCTCTGAGTCGGCATGCCTGTTCGCGCCGATCGCAAGGCCTTGCGTCGCGGTCGCGGTTACGATCGAGGTCGGAGAGTAGAGAGAGGCGACGATTCCGTTCGTCGCATAGTCGGTAAAACCCTCGCCGTTGCCATTGTTATGAATGAATGCCGCGAACGTGCAGTTATTCATGACGCCGCCAGTCGAGTCCTCTTTGTGAGCAGCAGCCGTAAATCTGAAATGCTGTCCCCAGTAATCCTGCCACTTGAAACCGTTGGACGGCGGACTACCGTAACCGCAAATGCCGGAACCGCCGTCGCTTGCCTCTGCCGTACACCATGCGAGGATTGTCAACGGGTCGGGATCGACGAGTTCGACGCGATCAAATATGATCCTCGACGCATCGTCGAACTGAGCGGAGAATCCTGCCTGCGAGATTCCGGCAGGAACCGTTACGACCTCTCCGGTCGCCTCGTTCTTGGCCCAGCCGCCGCCAGCAGGATTGATTCGACCCGGCACGGCTGCCCAAAAGCAGAGAGAATCGCGTATCAGCGGATGACCGCGATTGACCGACCGAAAACTCGGCAACCGTCGCGCTCTCTGAGGAAAGACGACTGACATGCTTTACGATCCGAACAGGTAAACGTCGTTGCCGTCTGAGTCAAGAGCGTCGCCTGTACGATTCCAGAGAACGATTGCGATTGAGTGAGCGTTCGGGGCCTCGAACGCAAACGAGACGATGTACTCTGCCGGAGTCGCGTCTGTATCGATCTGCCCGATCTTTTCGAGTTCGTCTCTCTTGTCGGTCGCAAAGGCAGCGTCGGCGGAATCGCTGTACGTCAGGCCTGCATCGCAGAGAGGCGTCCCTTGATTGTCGGCGGTTGCAAGGTAGACGTCCAAGGCTCCGTTGGCAGACGGAGTTCCTTGCGTCGTTATCCTGATCCGAACGCGCCAAACGACTCGACCGTTGCAATCGACCCAAGACGTGACCATGCCGTCCGCGTTCGGCATGGAATCGAGTTCGCTCTCGTAGTCAAGGCCCTCGTCATCGCCGGGGAAATGCAAAAGTTTGACGTGAGCAGCGCCGAACTTGTCGCCTGAGTTTGGAATAGGTCCGTCGTTCGGATACTCCGTAAGTTCCTCGACGGTGTCTTTTCTCAACAACTGTTGATTGATTTCGGGCATGTCTCTTTCCTATGTAAACGTCTGTCCGTCTTTGCTCACGGCCTGCGTTATGTTTCCAGACGAACGATACCAGAGAATCGCTCTCCATCCTTGTCCTTGACCTGTTGATTCATGGCAGTCGATCGCATCGTCGTCGACGCCTGAGGCGACTGCCGTAAACGGACCTGCGACCGATTGATAGCGAGCGTCGAATATCTCTCCCTTGATCGCGCTGCCGTCGATCCAGTAAATGAAAATGCGCTTGTCGGCAGCGACGAAACCTGTTACTTTCTTGAGTGATCCTGAGGCGATTGTTGTTGGCATTGACCATGAACTCCCATCTACTGAGTTGCTCGTTCGATACTTTATGTCGCCGGATTCCTCAGACAAGAGGATCAACTGCTGCCCGATCGTTCGATCATGCCAAAGTATTTTGATCCAGTCGACTCCGGTGATACCAGTATTGACAGAATTGAGCGAGAGCGGGGCCGGATAGTTCGCAGCCATTGAGACAACGACCTCGTCGGAATTGTCCTCGTCGATATGCGCTACGACGTGACGCCCGCTCAATGTCACGTCGTACGTCAGGCCTTTGGCGCTCAGCAGGTCGATCATGCCAAGGTAGCCGTGCCAAGGCGAGACGGTCGCGTACTGATCGCCTTTCTGCAAGAGCCTTGCGTCATCGAGTTCGGTTCCGTCCTCAGGTTCCGAATGCTCTGTCTCCGACCAACCTGCAGGCGCGTTGTTCATGTCCGTCGTATATTGGTACTCGGGCGAACCGTCGAAAACGTGCATTGGCGGATGAGGCGAGAGCAAGCGCCTTGGCTCCTGACAATGCGACCAACAGGCCTGTACGAGCGATCCTGACCATGCTCCTTCGGCAAGGTTCGCGTCTCTGGCAGGCCGAGGCAGCAGCGCCAAAGGCGGAACCTCTCGCAGCGTATTGACAAAGACGCATGCGCCGTCATCCCCGAGATCGATGATATAGCCTTCGGTATCGTCGGCAAGGTTCGCGTACGACGTGCCTTCGAGCGACGAGTAGAGAGCCGCTATGTATGTCGAGAGAGAGTCCGCCTTGTCGACGCCGAGATAGACGAGGTTCCTCATGACGAGCAGGTCGAGTACGGTTTGCGTTCCTGTTCCCGGTACTCGGATCGTCGGAGTCGTCAGCAATCCGCCAGCGCCGTCGTACCAGTTGAGTTGACCGATCTTCCAGCCGGGAGCGTTCTCGTAGGCATGCGCGATCGAGTAGGCGGTCAAATGCGTCACGCGACCGTTCTCGTTTGCAAACTTGAACTCAGGGTATGCGACCTCGATCGCGTCGCCTGCCGTGTCCAGCGTCAGCGAGAACTTGAGGTACTTTGCGCCCCAGCCCAATAGCAGTTGGTAGAAGTGAGAGCGGAGAGCGTCGGCCTCGATCGTTGCGGACTCGCCTTCGGCCTCTGTATCAGCGCCTTCGATCGTGACCGCCAAGTCGACGGCCCAGTCTTGGTCCCAATCGCCTGCGTATTTCGAGTCCTTGGCTGCGACCTTGTCGACCCAACTCGATCCGAACGCTGTTGCGATCTCGACCTCGTCGCCGTGCGGATTCTCAAGAGCGATAGAGAGGTTGGAGTATCCGTCGCCTGAATCGTTTATATCCCATTTCAGTTGCTTGCAAATGTAGGCGAATATCCTCAGCGCTTGCGAGTACGACGCGATCTCGACCTTGACCTCAATGTCGGTTATGCCGCCGTCCGCCGTGACGGTCACGCCTCCGGCCCCGAATGCCAATGACGCATCGGTCGCAGACCACAGGCTCGACGAACCGGAGTCGTAGGCGTCCTCAGCAAGCGGAGAGATCGCCTCGACGTCGAAGCGAGTCAGGCCGACCCATGACGTGTATGTATTGCCAAAGTAGTTGTTGACGATGTACGACGATAGACCGCCATAGTAAAGAGGCTCGAACAGGACGCTCGATCGCGTCTGAGTGTTCTCGCCACGCGGCAGCGCCGTATGAGCGCTCCGCTGATCTCTGATCTTGGTCCAGTAGTCCTCAGGCAGCGCTCTCGTCGAGTTGATAGGCCACTCGTCGCCCCCGATCGGGCCAGTCTCAAGGTCGCTCGGAAACCAGAGGAAATACGACCAATGCGGATTGACATGACTGTTGACGTACCTGCCGAGATCGCTGATATGGTCGAGCAGCGTTATGAAATCGGTTGCCGTGCCAAGTCGATCGCACTTGTTGAAACCAGTCGTCCAGTCGACGCCGTTCGTTCCGCTCTCCGTTCCGTCGTCCTCGTAGACGTGAGCATGCTTTTGGCAAAATGCGTAGGCCGTGCGATCGAGCGGGTCCTCGATGACGTGCGACGATCCGGTCACGCTCGACAGGATTTCGGAATACTGCTGATGAACCTCGTCGTAAGTAATGTCCGGGCCGCTCGTCGTTGCAAAGAGAGAGCCGCCGTAGCAAACCTCGTTCATATACAGTTCGGTATTAGGCAAGCCGCCTCGATACCACATTGCCCGATAAACGTCAGGATCGACGCGGTTTATATCGCAACCGAGATCGTGAATGAGAAAGACCTGATTGTTGGCGGCATGTTCGCTGACGAGAGAGCCGTTGTCATCGAAATCAATATCCCCGCTAATGCTCAAGTCGTAGGTATTGGTCACGCTCATTGCCGCCAGAGTCGGGCTTGCCGACGTGCCGCATGCCTTCGACGGAGTCTGCAAAGTCGGCAGCGTGACGTCAGGCGTGATCCAGTCAGAGCCGATCTTTGCTCGAACGCCTTTGGTCATCGTGATCGATCCGCTGCCGCTGAGCGATCCGGCAGGCCCAGCGCCCCAGACATGAGCAGGATTGACGGACGCGCTTGCGATCGCTTCGAGGAACGCGCCTATGATCGGAATGCCGAGAGGCGTCAGGTAGGTCGAGGCATGCCGCTGATCCGTTGCCGAATGCGTGAATGTCAGCACTCCGTCGACGTACCAACGAATATCGTTATGATAGACCGCCCATCCGATCGGCTCCGCAAAGACTCGCAGCGCGTCGATCTCGATGTAATGCGTCATCGATGACTTGGTAGTTCCGCCTGTCGACGTCTGATTTATGCTTAGCCCCGGCAGTTTGAAATTATAAACGTAACCGTCCGAGAGCATCGCGCCGCCGTCCGTGCTGCTGACGCTGAGCAAAAGGCCTTGAGTTATTGCGTTCGTTCTTGCCGACGCCCATTGAAACTCCATGCCGCCGTATGCGCTTGCGTCCATGCCGGACTGAGCGAGAGAGATCGACGCGTCCTGCCGGACCTCAAGCAAGTCGTACTCTGCGACGAGGCCTCTCGTCATGTACGAGTTGCGACGTAAACCCCGAGTCTGCTCATGATTTCCTCAGGCCTTACGAAACCTCCGCGAATCTTAGGCATCCAAGTCGAGGCCGTCTTGCGGACCTGCGTCGCCTGAGCGATCGAGTCAACTGAATGCCCGCCAGTATAGTAGCCCAAGCCTTTTGCCGTGCCGTCAACGATCTTTTCGAGCGTGTACCTGCCTTTGCGCCAAACGAGTTCGTCGCTCTCTCTGACGTGATCGACCGTAAACGCCACTATACGCCATTTGTCGGATACTTCCTCGCCCTCGCCGTCGCTGAGTTCCTCGACGATCTTGACCACGCTGCCGCGCCAGAGAGGAACGCTGCCGACGTCGATCATCATTTCGCATTCGATCTCGATGAGTTCTCTCGCAACCGAGAGGCGCGGAAAGAGCAGGTCAATCGCGTTGTTGCAGGCCTCGACCGATGAGAGGTAAGGATCGACCCAAGCGACCTCCCAATACTCTCCGACCCAGTTTTCAGGACGCATCGACGGCGGCAGGCCTGCGTCTGCCGAGTCGTCATCGACCTTGCGTACGATGATCGGTTTCCACGTTGCCGGATCGAGGCCTGTTACATAGACGTCGTTTGCCTCTGGCAAGATAACTCGATGATCCTTGGAGCGGAAAACGTGGCTGTTCGCATCGGCCTCAGCGATTCCGTCTGCGATCGCGTCGGCTCGTCGCCTGTAGAGAGTGAATGACTCGTCGTCTGTCAAGTCCTCTGGCGAACGGCAGCGGAACTTTACCCCGGTCGCGGCCGGAACGAATCCGAGAAACCAGTTGGCAGCGTACGAGTTATGCAGCCGAATCACGGCCTCGGCAGCGGTCTCGCCTACGTCGACGAGGACCGACCATGCTCCGCGCTTGCCTCTACCTGACGTTGGCAGCGTCAACGGAGCGTCCTCAATGTCCAAGTCGGTATCTGAGAGGCCTGCCGCCTTTACTATGCGAGAGAGAGCGTTCTTGAATGTTAGCCCGTCAAGAGGCATTCTCGACGAGAATCGGTACTGCTCAAGCGCTTTCCAGCGATCGCGTACGTCGATCATGACGCGTTTGGTCTCGTCGGTCAGCGAATCCGTATATCGAGCAGGTTCCGTCATGCCGTCGAGCAGGATTTCCTCTCCGATCTCCGCCTTGAGCGGGCGGTTGCCGATAGTGAGCAGGCCAAGGCCGTCGAGAGGATCGATCGAGTCAGGCGATTTCAGGACCGTCGAGAGGCGCGTTCCGGCAGGCGACTCCGCAACGGTCAGACGCGCCGAGAGGCAGTAGTCGATGAGAGAGGTTTCCTCGCTGTCGTCGGTTACGGTCATTTCGCGTTCGTACTCTGCCTCGACGCCGTAGACGAACATTGTCGAATCTTGGTCGGAAGTGAAATCGACGCGGATCGTCGCCTCTGTTGCCGTTCCGTTTGCCGTGAAATCCGTCGTACCGTCCGACTGCTTGAGAGAGGCGCTTGCTGATTGAGTACCGAACCCCGGCGCATCGTCGTACTCTGTCAGCGTCGGAGAGGTTCCGGCTGCAGGCGCTTTGTCGAAAAAGGTCGGTATCGACGCTCTCCAAGCGCTCGACTTGAAACCTATGTCGGAGACCTGAATCTTGGCAGCCGCGTTGCTCTGCGGGACGTACAACCAAAACTTAGTTGCATCGAGGATCGTATTGGACGTCGACTCTGCGTCCAAGTCCTCGAAAACGTGAGAGAATCCGCCGCCTGCCGTCGAGACGATGAGCAACTCTCGACGCCGGAACGGGATAATCAAGAATCCAATAAAGTTGTTTGCTTGATTGGCGGGCGCTCTCTCTCCGCCTGCTCTGCCTGTTCCGACCAGTTCGCCGTTTTTCCAGACTTGAACCTCTCCGTCTGAGAACAGGCGCAACGATACGCCTGAGGCGCTCGACGCGGTCGAGTTCCAGCCGCATTCGAGGTAGGTCCGGTCGAGGCCTGACGAGTAGGCGTAGAACGCGACGTAGATCGGTTGATTCTTGCTCTGATTCGCTGACGTGATCGCCGCCTCTGTCGAGAGGTCGCTGCCCGTCAACCAATAGTCGGCGCTGTGGTCATGCGTTTCCTCGATCCATGAGGCAGCCGTATCGAACGAGAAATCGCTCTTGCGCTTGCGAGCAAACATGCCTGTTCCGCTCGTTCGGTACTCCGAGAACAGAGGCCCCGGTTTTAGCATGAGCGTTTGATAGACAGGTTCGACCCAAGTTTCGAGATCGCCGTTGCTATCTGTCGAACCGAGTGAATCGCTCCAACCTGCAACCTCTTGATTTTCCTTGTTGTTTTGTGCGAATGACCCGGAAATCAGAGCGCTTACTCTCTTGCGCTTGATCCGATCCTGAGCGTGATCGAGTGTCAGAGTCAAGGCGTCCGGCATTGCTAAACTGCCCCATTCTGCTTAGCGGATAGCAGGCCTTGATTGAATGCGCCGACCATTGCTTTCTCGATCGCCTGCGCTATGCCGCCAACCTCGTCGCCTCTCATGCTTGCGCGTTCGACGGCGGTCACGCCGATCGAGGCCAGTTGACCGCCTCCAAGGGCATACCGTCGAAAATCAATGCTAAGGCGCTGCCGCTCCATGTCGCGTATGTCGCTCAAGAGATCGACCTGCCTGTTGGCAGCGCTCAAGAGAGCGCCGTCAGTTGCAGCGCCCTCGGCGCTTGCGCCGTCGAGACCTCGACGCGCTCTCGACAATGCCGTATCGGTAAAACCGGGCGATCCTGCCGCGACCGCCGTCGAACTGCCGCCTTTGGTCAGAGTGTCGAGGAAACCTTGCTGATACCCCTTGTACTGAGCCTCAAGGCCGGATAGACCGGACGCGCTGAGAGCAATATCGCCAAGCATTTCCAGCGACGGAATGTTTACCGGAGAGATCGCGTTGAATGCGGCAATAAACTTGTTGACCGCGTTTATCACCCAATCGGCTGCCTCTTTCAGCAGTTCGAGTCCGGTCTTGAGGACGAACGGCAGTATCTTGAAAAAGGCCAAGACGTGAGAGAGAACCGTTGCGATCACGCCCGCGCCTGACTGCACGTCGGAACCGAACAGGACGGCCCAGTCTCTTGCCATATCCTTGAGCATGCCGGAACCGACGAGGTTGTCGAGCATCGTTCCGACATTCTGCAGGAACGGAACGAGGATCATTTCTCCGGCTTGACCGATCTGCTTGAGCGCCAACCGAATGCCGTCGCTAACGTTCTCCCATGCCTGACCGAGATCGAGAGCCGACTGAGGCGTATCCTCAAGCGCTGCGACAAAGTCGAGAATGAATTGACGCCCGCTCGTACCGAGTTCCTCGATCTGCTCAAGCGATCCGCCAAGGCCTTGCTCGATCTGCGCCCCGACGTTTGGCATGATCTCAAGCAGGCCAACGATCTGCTCTCTCGTAACGATCGCCGAATTGCTGATCTCGACCAACTTCGGAATGACCGCGTCGAGAGCGCTCGACGGAGCGCCAATGCCTTGCAGAGCGTTGCCGACGCCGCCGAGAGCGGCAGCGGTCAAGGCCTCGTTGAAACCTGCGCCTCGCAGAGCGCCAGCGCCTCCGAACGCGCCTTCGGCGCTTACGCTGCCTCTCGTCATTGCGATCTTGCCTGCCGATCCAGCAAGGCGCTCGTATTCCATCCAATGCCCGGTCATCGCCTGCAATCGGCGCTCCAATGGAGCAAACGCCTTCCATGCCTGCATTGCGCCAAACGCAACCGTTCCCAAAACTATCGCAACGGACGTCGCAGCGGCAGCAAAGACCGTCATGACGGTCGATCCGATCTTGAACAGGCCGTACGCAACCATGAGAGCCGGATGCAATTTCGAGACAAGGCCTGCCGCCATGCTTGCGACGCCTGTAGTCATGCCGCTCAGGAACTTGCTTGCCTTTCCGACCTGAGTTGCGAGTAGCGCCATGATTCCGGGCGTCTTTTCCGCTTCCTCGTTGAACTTTTTGGTACGGTCTCTCGCCGCTCGAAACTCGATCTTCATTGGCCCGCCGTAAATCTCTTTGATCGCGGTTCGGCCTTTGTCGGCAGCCTTGGAGACGCGGTTCAGTTCGGCGGTTGTTTTCTTGAGTTCCGACGTTATGTTACGCGCCTCCCCGGACATGTTGTCCTTGAGCGTGTACGTCGTCACCAATTCTTGAACCGTTACCGTCGCCAATTACTTGCCTCGTTTCCTGTTGTTTTCGTCGCTCTCGATCTTTGCGAGCGCTATGTACTCGACGAGATACGCCTGCTGCTCGTCGCTCAGTTCGTCAGGATGACAGTTCCAGACGTCGGCGCTTACTCTGAGTCGGTTTCGTCGCCAGCCGTCGACTCTGAGGATTCCCCCAAACGTTCGGCCTCTTTCTGTTGGTCGGTTACGCTCTTGAGGTAACCGCTTGCGTCGAGGTTGACGAGGATATGCTGCGTCAGGAACGCGTTGCGCGTCAGCGCCAAGGCAGAGCGCTCGTCGATCTTCGGATCATGAGAGAGTTTGCTGATGATGTAGGCAGCCTTGCCGTCTGCCTCGTCGAGATCGTCAAACTCTTTCCATTGCGGCATTGCTCCCATTGAGTTGCGAATGCCTTTCCACCAATTCGAGGCCTCTGTCTGCATTCGAGCCCAGCCGCCAAACGAACTTGGCATCTTGAACTTGATCGTCTCGCCTTTCGGCAGAGTGATCTCGACAATGCCGTCGCCTGAGGCGTACGAGTCGAGCAGTTCCTTGACGAGACTGCTCACTTATCGGCCTCTTTCTCGACCTGCTTGTTTTCCTTGGCCTTGGCCTGCTTGTCGGCCTTCGGCTCGACCGCCTTGGTCGCTGCCGACCCCGTGCCGTTGTGCGGGTCAGGCGTATCCTTTCCGAAACTGCATCCTCGATCTTTTGTTGCCATAACGGAGACCGTTGTACCTTAGTTCGGAGTTGCCGTCCAAGCGCCTTGAGACGCCCACTCGACGTCCTCGGTTACGAGGCCTTCATGCGGAATCTGCAGGTTGTAGTTTCGCAGCAGGCCGTTACCTGCGTACGAAATGCCGTTCGTCGCAGCCTTGTTCGTAACGATGAGCGCATGCGCGGCAGTTCCGTTGAGCGCCTCCTCAAGCAGAGAGGCGCTCGATCCGGTCGGCGCGGTCGGCATGTTGCCAGTATCCGGGTCTCTCGCAATGGCCTCGAAGTTGTAGCGCTGAATCGCGCCGTCGTTGATCTGATGAGAGACGTTCGAGATAAGGCTGGGCCAAGTGATCGTGACGCCGTTGATCGTAAACGAGACTACGACGTCGATTCCGCTGATCGCTCCCCATGCCGTGTCCATGAACAACTCAGACGACGAGGCAGGCGCAAGCAGCGTTCCGCTGAGCCTGAGGTTTTTCTTGACGAGGGCAGGAAAGGCCCAAGCATCCCCAACGCCGCGACCTTCGTCATGCAGCCATTCGATGTTGAACTGAGCGCTCTCGACATTTGCGATCTCATCGGTTCCGTCGATCGAGAACGCGGTCACGTCTCCGTTGTAAACCTTGGTCGGGGCCGAGACTGTCTGCATGAGCGACGCATTGATCGTCGCTCTCTTGCTCAGGCCTTGCGCCGATTGGTACATTCGAGAAATCGGAGAGCCGTCAGCATTGACGTTTTCGAGTGAGAGTTCCGAGTTCTTGAGGAATGCCAACTGCGTTGCAGCATCGATGCTCCAAACCGAGAGGTCTCCGCCTTATTGTTCTTGCGCTCTATTTATGTTCTT
>FUIF01023378.1_pt1 | contig 12281 bp, 20 predicted proteins | sample 1003461 | NCBI WGS metagenome assembly FUIF01 (sample SAMEA80401918, study PRJEB19352) | marine metagenome | reverse complement strand
TGGCTATAGACTTATCTGTGTCAGTGCCAAGGGATTTTTCTAACAACTTAAATACCCTATCGCGTTTCTTCTCTTTCTTGGCAGTCATAGTTCTCTCCTCATTCAAATTCTGGTACAAACCAGTCATCATCCAACGCCCACAGACAGTAGGACGCTTTCTTTTGAGTGCCGAGGCGTGATACCTTGGCTTCCCAAATCTCTCCATCACGATGCAGTTTACCCAACGCAGACTGAACCTCGTCATTAGTCGCGTCTAGCTTAGACGCTATCTCAGTAGCCCTATGTGCGAATTGATTGTCTGGCTCAGACAACAAACTAAGTATGCGATCTTCCATCTTAGCTACCACTACGCGAGGGGTTTCTTCGCTTGACTCACCTGCATCAACAGAATGTGTTACGCTTTCAGCAATAACACCCACAACCTGATATTTGGTTGCGTTAGCCATCCTTGAACTGTTAGGTATTACCCGCATCTGGGCAAGTGTGCCTTCGGCAAGGTCGTATTTGTTGACAAGATTAGGCGGTATAAACACCCGTTCCCCTTGATCTATGTCAACTCCAAACCCGCATCGCTTACCTACTAATACGTGCTGCACGTATATTTTTAGTGTGTTTAACATTGTGTATTTTCCTCTGATCGTATTATTTTTATGGGGGTAGCAATGACTTAAATTTACTTCCCTAAGATGTTAGCCATAAAGTCGTTAGCGGCACGTAACGCTTCCTCCTCCGCTTCCGCAGTTGTCGCTAGAAAGCCCTCCCGCTCTTTTTCTATCAATATATGGTCTGCTAATATGCAGGATACGTGCATCATAATAGAGGGCCATTCTCGCTTCTTATCCTGTGAGATTATTATGTTAGCCATAATAGACCCTAGGAACATAGATGACATATCCGCGTCATCCGTTTTAGGTATGATAGAGGTAATTAACCCTATCATCTTTTTGTAATCATCCCCGTCCATTACGTACTTCCCTTAAACTTTAGTTGATAACGTCTGGCTCTCCTTATCACGTCTTCCACAGGCGTACCCGTAATCCGTGAGGCTTCCGCGACAGTGAAGCCCTGCTCCGATAATCGCAGGAGAGTTTTGGCGGGTCTTGACCTCTCAATCTCGGACATACGAGGCTTACCGCTGCTCCTAGCATGTTCCTGCACGGCCCCATATTTGAGTGATCGGCCCCCACAATATTCAATCATCCGTTTGTTCTCAATCAAGGCCAACGCCTTCATCTTTTCCAAGGCTGTCAATGTTTCCTCCTAGCTTCTTTGTACCTGTTACATACATGACGAATAGCTGCTGCGTGATCTTCTCAAGCTCCGCTTTTAGTTCACGGTTCTCTGCACACACTCGCTCGTACTCATGACGGTTAATCATATTGAAACTCCACTTGGTCATATGGACTTGCCCCATGCACGTAAGTCACTAACGTAACGTGTCAGTTCCTCTTGCGCTGCGAACAGGTTGTTCTTGGCATTGGGCATAGGGTCTTTAGTGTGAGCCTTCTCCTGCCACATATCTACCTGTTGACGTAGGAACTTTAACTCAGACTGTTGCGCGGGAGTTAACTCTGCATTTTTATCCATATGAGAGTTCCGCCCAAGACGTTAGTGAACTACTAACACCCCCCACGTTGTCCTCATTGACAACCATGTCCATGCCACCTGCCTTGCGTATTTCTTTTAGGTTTATGTCTTGCAGAGGTGTGGGTTTATTCTTACCCGCTTTGCACTCAATGCCAAAGAATAATCCTTGGTAGCAACCCACAATATCAGGTACGCCGCTTTTACCGTACCCACCTGTGACAGGGTAGAAGTAGTACGCGCCCATTGCGTCTAACTGTCGTGTCACCTGCTTCTTAACTTTTGCTTCTGGCGTCATAACCATGTGTAGCCCTCCGAAACTGGTTGGAAACTGGTTTAATGGCGTAGAGAATATAAACCCCTACGCCATTACAGAATTAGTTAGGTCTAGGCCTAACTTTCATCACTATATATCCAGTAAGTATCATCTTTTATTCTCCGTCCTACGCCTTCCACCTCTACGGGCAGTAAAACGTCTTGTATCGTCATAAGTACGGCGATCTTGCTTTGCACCCATGACGGTAATTCGTGTACGTTTGTATATTCATGTTCTAACTCGCTGTCAACAGCTAAAATGTCTAAACATTTAACTTCTACTGTTTCGTCGCGTTTTCTTATACATACACGATATATTTTAATGTTTGACGCTATAACAGCTTCATACAAGGCATCGCACTCCTTTGTAGTCCAATATATTGGGCTATCATAAAGCACTATACGTGTGAGTTCGTTAAGTCTACGCTCTTCCTCTTCTGCGGGGTTAGGCCAATTAGGTCCAAGCCTAATTTCATCATCGCCAACTGGACCTACCCCTAACCCCGAACAATCCTCGCATAAATCGGTGGCGGTTTCTACATGGCCCACGTCCCTACCAGCATTGTGAGTAAAGGGGATATCATATTCGACAACCCCCGTACCGTCGCATGTGTTGCAAATAGACTGTGCCATTAGCCGCCGTAACGACCTAAGTACCAACCTGCGAAGGTCACGAGAACCACAACTACTCCCCACACTAACTTCTTAGGAACACTGAATGAGCTAGACGCCTCTTCAGTTGCCTGCATCTTCTGTGGTGAAAAGGTTAGGGGTACGGGGTTAACATCAGGTGCCTGAGCTGATGAGTTAGCCACGCGCTTAGTCTCTACAAGAGGGAGCGTAAACTCTGACTGCCGTGGGTCCACCAAAGACACAGCGTCTTTACGTAGTTTGCACATACGTGCGTCGATAGAGCTAGGGCTGCGACCCAGCTTCTCCCCGATATCTTTAGCTGATAGCCCTTTTAGGTATGCCTCGCGCAGCTTATCCTCTTCTTTCCTAGTCCAAGCCTTGTTGCTGTTAGTGGTTGGTACGTGTGTATAAGGTCTCTTCATTTTCCAATCTCCAATGTATCGGGGGAAACTCCCCCAGAGAGGAGGAGTTGTTACTCTCCTCCTAAGTTATTAGGCCTAGGCCTAAGTTTGTGTCACCACGTAGAACAAGCGTTCATCTGTTCTCATGCCAACACCATCTACGAACTGCCCTACATCTAACGTAGTAATGACACCCAGCTTACCTCTGAGATCATCCGGTAACGTATCATCATTGTAGTTCTGTATAGTTTCGGGGAGCATCTTACGAGTGTAGTGGGATATATCGCTAGTCTGCATAGCGTCATACACTTGCCTACCTAATCTATCTCGCACGTAAACAAACGTCACGGTCTGGTCTTTGACCTCGCTCTTCAGTTCTTCATGTTCACCCTTCAGTTGGAAGTAATCCGTGAACTGCTGCTGTAGGGACACATCCAAGAAGTTATGACCCGTATCCAGAAGATGCCTTATCTCACGCATAAGATTACGCGCTCGACGTGGCACATAGGTATTGCCAAATATGTCATCTGCTATTTGGTCTGCTTTTTGTTGGGACTCTCCTAGTACCTCACTAAGCTGCTGCGATACACTATACAGTGATATAGAACCTAGTTCCTCCATAGTAAGCGGCGTCAGGTTCTCTTTTACTATCTTCACCGCTTTGCGGCATGCGTCCGTTACTCTCATGTAGAATTGTCTGCGACCAGAAGAATAGCGGCAGTTCCTTATGCGCGGGGAACTGATAGCGTATCTGTTGCTACCATCGCCACCATCATAGGGATCGCCCCACTCTACTTTGCCAAGCACGTATGGGTCTTTGGGGTAATGTAAGAACAAGTTATTACCTATATATAACTGCACAAGCCGCTTGGTGGCAGGGTCTTTTGTTAGGGCTAGGCCTAACTCTTTCAAAGCCCAAGGCGGGTTGGGGTTTATTGTGTTACCCGCTAGGTCTGATACTTTCTCGTGTCTGTAACTCATTTGTCTGTTCCCTCGTCAGTTTGGTAAGTGAAGCCACAACACTTGTTGATGTAGCTGTTGAATTTGGCTCTTAGTGCTTTCAAGTCTTCCTTGTCGGACACTTTGTCTAAAAGACTTGTATGGGCGAACTCGACACCCATGTTTACGCGCAGGTCATGCTCGTCATCACACAAGATTTCTAAGTATGCCGCAGGTGGGGGTACTATCTCGCTATGGTTAAACACACGCCCTTCCTGTGCTTTCTTGTAGTTATGTCCTTGTCTTAGCTCGTTAACCATCTGTCTGTAATATTGCCAATCGCCCGTAGGCAGCATAATCACCATCGTGCATACGAACTGCCAGAACTTATCTATGTCGGCTTTGTACTTAGCTTTCTCTTCCGTGTTCACTAGCCTCTTGGGTGGGGTGAACGTGTTACCGATAACCTTCCAACTGTAAAAGCTGGGGGTCTCAATATATCGCTGGAACGTGAGGTATTTATGGTCATCTTCACGCTGCAAAACATCTCCGAAAAATTTAAATGTGTGTGGGTGCGCTAACTCCTCTGGTAACGTACAACTCTTAGGGAGGAACTGACCGTGCACAAACTGCTTGCCGTTGTTAACGGTAAACGGTAATCCATGAGGCAAGAACCGCTGCAAGAATGAATACCTAGCATTGTGTCCGAATGGACCTGACCCGTTACGGACACGTACAGTCTCTGTCTCATCCTCGTCGCGGGTCCACACGATAGGTGCAAGCATCAAGGCCTGATGCTCGGTTGCTGGACTAAACATATTGTTTTTTACCGCGAACTGCGTCCAACTACTTGTTAGGTGAAAGTCGTGTTCGCCGTTCATAAGTGCAAACTGTGTGTCTGACACCTTCCAGATACGCTCGCCCTTACGCTTCCGATCTGCTATTGGCCTTATGTCATCTGCTTTGCTGTGATATACGGACTTGATAGGTTTAGTGTTAGTGTACCTCTCGCATATATCACTGAAGGTTCTTAGCCTGTGGCTTTCATATGTCATTACCATCTTAGTTCTCCTCTTTCTTTCTGTTATTGTTGTGTTGTCTCTTCTGCCAGTATCGGTATGCCTGATAGCTTTTGAATCCTAGCATTTCAGCTATGCGGCTCTGCTCCCCTTTCATGCCTTTGCAGCGCCTTGTCGCTTCATCTATGTATTCATTCTTCAGTTCTTCCACTGCCAAGTGAACATTCATGTCTTCACGGAATTTAGGCTTTGGCCTAAGTGCCTCTGGCAGAGTGCAGGAAGTAAGTTTTATAGAGACACCTTCATTGTCAATCTCAATTTTGAAATCGACCTTGATACCGTTGTTAAGTGTAATCTGCATACTTAGTCTCTCCCTGCTATCTTTTGTTCACCAGTTTCTGAGTTAGGCTTGAGGCCTAACTCTTTGTTGTTTACATATCGTGTGATTTGATATGCACGACCTTACCCACATCGGGCTTGGCGTTTTCGTTGTCGAGTACACACCACAAAACATCGTGGTCCCAATCACCCCAGCCGCCCCACAGATAACCGTCTGTCAGTACGATACTAGCTTGAGGCCTGATACCGTTTGCCTTGAGATACACAGGTACGCACCGCACATCTGTACCGCCCCCACCTTCGGGCTGCGTCTGTGCCATGATAGTATCCAGTTCGTGCATCTCGTATGTTTCCACAGCAAGCACGGATGTATCCCAGTAGGTTATGCGTATCTTGTCGGGCGTCACCATATCACACACGCTAACCACTTCTGTCAGCATCATGTTAATCTCACGGCTACCGATAGAACCAGACGTGTCGATATGCACAGCCAACTCCTCGACGCGCTCACTGATACCGCTAGGCAAGTATACGCCTGTTGATATGAACCGACGATTGGGACGCGCCCATGTCTGCATGTCATTACCAGAACAGTGTAGCTTGATGAACTCACTCAGGACTTCACGCCAATCTACTTGCGGCTTGAGTAGTTCATCGAACCCGTTACGATTTCCGCCAGAGCCGCTTTTCCCCGCTGCAATCGCGCCTTGTCTAAGGGCTTCATCAATTTGGTTCTCCAACTCGCGTTGCTCCTCGGCAGGGATTTCTTTCGCCCCTTCCCAATCAAGGTGGTCGTGCGTTGTAGGCAGATCATCATCGGTGTCATCTCCTCCTCCTGTCTTGTTACCCTTAGACTCACCACTTTCATCGTCCCCTGTACCCTTACATTTACCTGTGCCGGGTACAGGCTGACCTTTGGGTGTGTGGGGAGGCTCTTTCTCAGGGAACTCTTTGTTCAGAATGTTGTAGACTTGAGCCGTGTCCATACCCGCGAACCGTTCATCATAACAGATGCCATCGGGCATTTCGATCCACCCGTCACCACCATACGACTGCCATATCTGATGATTAATCACGTAGTCACATGCTATGTTAGCAAGACGTGGGCGGCGGTCATACAGATGACGCCAAGTAACAGTATGTCTGTATATCTTGTGATATACCTCATGGATCACCACGAACCTAAACGCTGGGTCGTTCAAGGTCTTCATAAACTTGTCACCATACCACTCGTCACGACCATTAGTGCAAGCCGTAGGTACACGGTGTTCGTCATACGAAACCTCGCGTGTACCCAACATAAGCACACCAGCGATTTCTGGTATGCGCGTGAGTATCTTGAAAACGCTGCGTTCTAGCCGTTCTTCGCTAGTTAGCTGCTGTCCGATTGCTAGTGCCATTTTGTATTCTCCATTTAGTTTTGTCAGTTTTGTCAGTTTTGTCAGTGAGGGGGGTAGTAGTTACCCTCCCCTTAATAAGTTAGGGCTAGGCCTAACTATACGTCCGCTGCAAACATATAGTTGTTCTGCAACGCCCACGCCTGATACTTCTTGTTGTTCATAACAACCTTAGTGAAGGCGTAGTTCTTCTTGGCAACACCGTTGGCAAACATGCCTTGGGCTTCTTTAGTGAGGCGCGGTAGGTAATCCATCCACGGCCCGATGTAGTCACGCTCCATAGATGCGAGTGTCCGATACACAACCATGCAAGTCGCAGACGCGCTTTGCGGGACGATTGCATTATGAGGATCACTCTTAATGCTTTCGCGTGATGGTAAGTCATCCACCAGAGTAACGAAGGCACTCAGGTTCATCGCTGCAGGTGCGCCGATACTACCAATCAACGCTGACATTAGCGCGTTATGTGACAGGCTGTCTTTGACCCACAACCAATCTGATGCACAATGCAGTGAACGACCTGTGGTGAAAGCATCGCGCTGTTGTAACGGGTGAAAGATACATTCGTTATCGCTAGGGTCTTTGACCTGATTGAATGGCTGCAACCAATGCGGATTGTCGTTGAGACAACCGAGCAAAGAGGGATGCCACCCATTGTTGATACCGTATTCGATAGTGCTCTCAACGCTGTGCGCTTTAGTCTCTACGACGGTTAGGCGGTTACGTGCATGTGGTGGAAGCAAGTCACCCACGCCCTCTGCGCCGAGGTTTGTTGTGGCAAAGACGATACTGTCTTTGTGCAGCTTGTGGCTACCCATGACACGTTCTAGCATCAATCGAAGCATCGCGTTCTGGATGCCACGGTTTTTACCAAACTCGTCTACCATCATGATGATCGGTTTATTTAGGTGTAGGCCTAACTCTTCGTTAGGGACGTACCGCACACAACCAGTTTCATCATCAAGCATCATCACGTTGGGGATGGTAAGATCGCCAAGGTCTTTTGTGGTGCAATCCACATAGCAAGGTGTATGCGTGGGCATACGATCTGCTAACGTCCAAAGGACAGACGATTTACCAGAACCCATTGGGCCTTGCAGTACCACTGTACGCTTCTTACCACCCGCTTCAATCATGTCGGCGGCTTCGTTAAGGTCAATGGCGTACATTGTTTTGGCTTGGTTAGACATTTTAGTATTCTCCTAATATGTGATCTCTAGCTGTGCTAAGATCGGTTTGCCCTGCACCACCACATAGGCGGCAATCGGGATTGGTCGTATGGTTTTGTGTTGGTCGGCACTCAGGGCAACGCAAGCTGCCCTCAGTTGTCAGTATCATGTCAAACCCCGCCAATAGCGGAGTATGACCAAACTTGTTGTGGTGCGCTTTCGCCCTACGGGTGTGTCGCGCCACGTTGTCTTTTTCTTACGTTTCTTCTCCTGAAACTTAGACTGTAACATTAGCTTCTCCTTAATTAGTTAGGGCTGGGCCTAACTTAGTTGAAGCTAGGCAATGCGGCTATAGCATCAGCCAGATTGCGTTTGGTCTCTGCCCGTTGGTGTGCATCTTTCTTGAGGCTGTCGGCAGATACACCGCGCAAGCTCTCGTCCAGATGATCGCGTATGTCGTTCAGCACGGGGTTAACTGTCACGCCTGTCGATAGCATGTCAGTGAAGTGCAGCACGTCTTGGACACCTTTCTCGTATATCCGCACGGCTTTCTCGTTATCACCCCAATCAATCTGCTTGGTCAGGACTTGCATAGCGTCTTCCAAACGCTTGAGGAGATTGGCTTCTGCTGCTAACACGCGCTGTGCATCGCGCTTCTTGATCTGGTCTTGGATAGCCAGCATTGTTTCGCTCTCTATGTCTTGTATCATCGTACCGCTGTCGGGCAGGAAATCGTACTCAAACCCGAAGTGAAACTGCGCTTCGACTTCCTCGACGGTTGGGTAGTTGGCAGCGTCAAACATAGACCCCAGAATGTGCTGCGCGTCATACCTGTCTTGGTCGTACACTAGGGTGAAGGCATCCCGCAGCTTGAAGAACTCGCCTTGCTTGGCTGTCATCAGGGTGTGGTATCCATCGTTGCCACCTACGCCTTGGTAGTTCATGTTGGTCAGGAGCCGTGGGCCACGATCTTGGAACGGCTGCGTCATGGGGTAGTGGATGTTGTTACGGGCGTCACCACCACAGGCCTTAACATCTTTCAACGCTTTACTGTTACCGAGCAAATCTTTGACGTATTTGCCAGAGCCGTGTTGTGCGCCTGCTTGCTGCTGCGCGTCTGCTGTTACGCGCTTATCACTAACCTTACCTGCCCATGTGCCACAGGTGTATGTTACCAACATGCAAGATGATGCCAAGTTGGGGATGCTGTCCATGTTAATTTCGTCCATTGTAATCTCGCTTTCTATAGTTAGGCCTCAAGCCTAAGTTTTGATTTTTACCAGTTTCCACAGTTAGGCCTCAAGCCTAACTTTCTGTGGTCGTTTAGTCCATACAGTTTTTTGACCTTTCTTTGGCTATGTGTGTTTATAACATATTATGAGGGAGAAGTCAAGTCCTTTGACGTGTGGAGAGAGAATTAAATTATACGTTTAGGAATAGCCTACGGTGTGGCTCCAATCCGCTTCGGGGTCATCATCCTCAATTCCAAAAGCACAGTTGACTGCGTGGACGATTTCGTCCCAGCACTCCGCTACCTCTAGGGGTGTTGCGCCCTGTTCAATGATGGCACGTCTAGCCATGCTGTGTTCAAACGGCACACTGTATGCACCATCAGAGAACGCCACGGTAAAATCCTTTACCCACATGACGAGTTCGTCCTGCCAGATCACTTGATTATCTTTGTTCATTTGTTTGTCCACTTCCTGATCTTACCATTTGCAAATGGGTTCTTACCTGCACCTAAAGACTTAGGGTCAGGCCTAACTTCTTTTGCTCTCTCGGTTATTAACGCACGCAGAGCCTTCCGCTGCTCGGGGGTGCTACTTGCCTGTGACTCAAACTCGTCAGTCATAGAGACGCTTGGAAACTCCAGACCTTCCATACTTTGAGTGCTACAGTCAAAAACTGCTGAGTTTATCATCATGTCTGCCGCTACATTCATACGCCTAGGTTTTACCCACGTTTCACCTCCCGCTGCGGTGTGCTGCTGCTTCGCTTTGTGCAGGGCGTGAGCCGCCTCATGTTTGATGAGGAAGTCCAGCATATCACGTAGGCGTATGGCCTCACCCATACCTAGGTCCAGTTCGACAAACCGTTCACCACCCCAACCTGCTTCTTCGCAGGTAATGTTAAATATTGTGAAGTCGTTACCACCAGCCGATGCGGTGTTAGCTTTCAAGGTCATTACTGACCCCTCTTCCAAGCCTGTGAAGGCGAGTACATCATTCAGAGCTAGTTTAGCCATTATCGTTATCCTTTTTCACTACTTCGTATGTTACGGTTACGGTCACTTTCTTCACGACCACATCTGTTACTTCATAGAATTGATCCTGCCATAAGATCGGATCAGACGCCGCCAAGTGGTCACAGAACCATGCTCCCTGCTCTATCTCTTCGATGGCGTCATCATCATCACCAGCGATAAAGTTCCACGTAGCTGTCTTATCTGCAGAGGTCTCGCCGTCTTCGCCCAAACGCAGCAAAACCTGCGTTAATTCTGAACTACTCATTTTGTTCTCCTTGGTTAGTTAGGCCTATGGCCTAAGTTTGATATTTGTTGAGGCCTTTGAGGTCGGCCTTGTTAGTGACAAGTGTAGCCCCCTGCTTGTGTGCTATGGGGGCGACACACCATGATGACCGAGCTTGGATCGCAGCGGATTCGCCACAGTCTAAACAGGTTCTATACCCCAACCGTGCGCGGCCTATCTTCACAGGCTCGTCGCACTGGGTGCAGCGTATTCTTTTCATGCGTTTACATCGCCTTGCGCTTTGCCGCCGTGCCGACGAATAATCTGTGCCGCCCGTCCTCTGAAGCTGTCCACTGTACCCCAAGACCATGTAGACATGAGGAGTTGAGCATCTTCTTGCACGGTGTGCATATCGACTTCGGTCTGTGCGGTTGCCATACTGTCAACCAACGCGAGACATGCACGATGACGTAGTGTCATCATCACAGGTAGGTTTGAATTTGCGGGTGTGAGCGGGTGATCTTTCTGCTCTTGCAGTATCCGATCCTGCTCTTGGTTGTATGCCTTGGACTTGGCTAGTTTTATCGGGCATAGCTTTGTTACTTTACGCATTGTAGTTCTCCTATAGTTAGGGCTGGGCCTAAGTTTGTGGGTTGTAGTCATGGACGGTGCAAGCGCCTAGGTTTAGTCCGTCCATAAGGGTTAGGATGTCATTGGGGTCATAGGGTGCTTTTACCCACACAAGATACGTAATCTGTGTGTAGTAGTTTACATACACGGTAAGCTCTTTCCACATCACTTCACCACTTTCTTACCAGTTGTTTGGTCGATGAAGTTTACGGGGGTTGCCATGAATGAGTATTCATCCCACAGTTCTTGCAGCAGATCGTGGGTGGCATCTTTACCGTGTATCATCGTCAGGCCGCTGATCCACTCGTTGAAGTTGATGGCCTCTTCGCCTGTCACTGCAACGATCTGGTTCCACCGCTTGTTGTGCAGCATGAAAGTTAGGCCTGACCCTAACTTATTGTCGATGTATGCAGTCTTGAGGGTGAAGAACTTAGATGACAGCAGCTTGCGCCATGCGGTCATCGGCTTGGCCTGTACCTTGGCTGCTAGGGACACAAGTATGTCGGCTTCCATTACCTGCGCGGTAAGGGGTAGGGTATCGTCTGACTTCTTTAGCTTGACCATTGCAGTAGTCCTTTTCAGAGTTAGGCCCGAGCCTAACTTTCGGCTGGGGCGCGGGATAATTTTAAGCCTTTTTCTGGCTATGTAGTAATATACCATACTTTAGGCCAAATGTCAAGTCTTTTGATGTATGGAGAGAGAATTAAATTATACGTTTAGAAATGCCCTCAGGGGGTAAAAGTTAGGCTTGAGGCCTAAGTATTGGGTAGAATTGCAATGTTCTGTAATGTTCCATAATGTTCTTACGTGGGGGTCTGTAAGCCCTTGAAATCACTACAATGTAGTAATGTTCCCGTTTTGGAGAAATTGGAGGGCAAGGTTTTGGAAGTGGTGTTGGTGAGGTGGTACTAGGCTGTAGAGGGTCGAAACTGGTGAGTTTGAAAAAGTATCTCTCCTATATTTCACTTTGGGAACATTACAATTTACTACTACTACTACATAACAATACTTCAACATCTGCGGGATATATCAATCCTCGCTAACGCGAAACTTCAAAATGCGAACGGCTTTGGCAATGCGAAGCACTTCTCTATAATGTTCCCCAGCACGGCTACATTTGGGAACATTAGGCACATATTCGGGAACATTAGGTGGAACATTGCATGATATCAATGACTTAGGCCAAAACCAAAAAGAACATTACATGAAATCAAATACTTAGGCCTCAAGCCTAACTTTCTTCGTGCAGATGCGCCACGCTGCCTCGGAAACTGGTTGTGTTAACATCCTAACAGGAAAACTCAGGCCTGAGCCTAACTCTGCGATGATCATCTGCGCCACGCTGCTTCGGAAACTGGTTTGAATGTATGCTTCGTGATCTGTGTGG
>FUIF01002867.1_pt1 | contig 12298 bp, 21 predicted proteins | sample 1003461 | NCBI WGS metagenome assembly FUIF01 (sample SAMEA80401918, study PRJEB19352) | marine metagenome | reverse complement strand
ATAAACCTTATTCCCATAGAAACAAAATCCGATATCTTCTACATCATCTACTTCACAATAGATAGTAGATTTTGAATCTATCTCTACTACTTCGTGAGTTAGTCCGTGAACTCCACAGAAAACGAGTAATGGTAAACTTAAAACTAGAAAAAATACACCAACGTCTCTTTCAAAACTGTCCGCTGCGGTGCCTAATATTGACAAACTAGATAACACACCACCTATCCCAATACCAACAAACATCACAATCATAACTAAATTCTCCTTTTAATATAACTTTAATTCTTTCTTAATATACGTAATCTCATCAGGTTTCCCACGCAGTAACTCATCTGGATCTGATTTGACATCACTTCCAAGGGAAATCACTTCTACATTTGTAGACCCGCTTCCCACCAAATACCCAAGTTTTTCTGCTTGTTCTTGGGCTTTTTCTTCCTCATCGTAAAGAATAAATACATTTTTGTATCTTTCTCTCAATAAATTTGCTTGTTCTATGGTAAAAGAGATACCAAATGAACAAGCAACTCCCGGCCCATTGAATCTAAGACAGTCGAAAATCCCTTCCACCACAAGAATATTATCAAGACTACAATTGTCAAGATTGTATAAAATTCTTTGGTGAGGGATCACTTCTTTCTCTTTTTCAAGAGCCATAAATCTCACAATATCAGGATTATCTAGGTAAGTTCTTGCTTGGTAACTTACAATTTTCCCATTGTAAAAGATAGGGAAAATCACCCTATAATTGTATTTACCATATCCCGCAGTAGTGTATGTGAGAGAGTATTTCCTAAAAAGAAATTCAGGATCAAACCCTCTCACATCACGAATATACTTGTAGGCATCATGGTTGTGATTTATTTCACAACTCCCAATCATGTCTACTTTTGTTGGTCTTCTCTCCGTGTGTGAATTATTTCCCACATAATCGTGCGCAACATAATCACTATAAAGAGCAACAACATCTTTCAGTTCTCGGTAAGGTAATCCTGTAAGAACTTTTAAAGTATCCCACAGACCATGAAAACCACAAGACCAACAAGTAAAGTAACCATGAGTTCGGTGCGCTCCTAATTTTGGATTAACACCGCCACAAAAAGGACAAGGTAGAGCAACAAAATCATCTGTATTTATTCCACTATTTACTTCATATGGCACGTTCAAGTCATCAAGAAGTCGTACCATATCTATTTTATTGTTTCTTCTTTTCATGCTTTAAAATTGTAAACAGGCTTAACTCGGTGTAGAATTTCCACCGTGTCTTCCAAATACATCTCAATGGTTTCTGGGTCTTTGTAAGCCATGGGGGATTCATCCAAGGTAGATTCCTTTACCGATGAAGAATAAATGCCGCTCATAGACGCAGTAAACTCCTCCATAGAAACATTAGCTTTCGCTTTGCTTCTACTCATAACTCGTCCAGCACCATGAGGAGCAGAATAATTCCAATCAGGATTACCTTTACCTTCTCCAATAATCAACCCATCTCGCATATTCCAAGGAATGATGACAAGTTCACCTTTGTGAGCTGAAATAGCTCCTTTTCGGATAATACCATCTTCAAAGTTGATGTAGTTATGTACTGATTCAATTTCTTGGATAGATTCTATATCAAGAAAATCGAGAATTCTTTCAAGCATACGGTAACGGTTAATCCCCGCAAACTTTTGAGCTATTTTCATATGTTCAAAGTACTTATGAGCGTAGCTGCCTTCAAGATATTCCATACCTTTAGGGATCTTCTCAGCATCTTCATAGAACTCCTTTTTCACCTCTTCTCTGTTCTCAGGTAGAGTATCCTGTAAGACTTCTTCGAGGGAATACTTTCTTTTAGCGTTATGCAAATCTTCGGCCACCTTCTGATGATACTTCGCTATTTGTAATCCAAAGTTCCTACTTCCACTATGTACTGTAAGCCACAAAGACTCTTCCTCATCCTTTCCAATTTCGATAAAATGATTACCACCACCAAGGGAGCAAAGAGACTTATATACTCTATCTACCGGAATATTTATATCGTTACACACATCCCTTAGTTCATCGGTAAAAGGCTTTGCAATTCTATCAATTTTAGAATTCACATTATGTCCATGTGGAATGTTGTTTCTAATGAAAGTATCAAGAGCAGGGTAATCAATTTCTACCTTACCAAGCTTATAGGATAACATTCCACAGCCGATGTCTACCCCTATTACATTAGGAATAATTTTATCTCCCATTTCTACCGTAGTACCAATAACAGCCCCCGCCCCAGCATGAATATCAGGCATAAATCTTGTACGCTTATCTTCAAAAGCGGGGTGATTAAGAAACTGATACACTTGACCAATAGCCGTCTGTTCCACTTCATCATTAAAAATCTTACAATCGGTATACTTACCTTCCAAACCAATCATTCTTCTACCTCCAACGCATTTATTATCCCATACAAGGAAAATCCAACTAAAAGTAACAACACAATTCCCACTGAAATTCTTATTCCAATCCATATAGAAAGTACAATAATTATTCCCAATACCATAGCATAAGCACTTGCTACAACAGTAATTACAAGAACGGCAGTCGCCGCATAAGCTAAAATTGTTTTTTAAAATCTCCACATTATTTCTCCTACATGAGTATATCTGGGTCTTCACTATTGGTGGTAAGGTAAATCCCTTGAGATTCAAAGTATCTTTTATACTCATCTACCCAAGAACCATATCGTGATACCATCCAACAATAAGTCTAACTCTCTCCATTGGGTCCATTTGCTCAATTTCTGCATCACAAGAAGTATCATCTTTCTCTAATCCAAGTCTTTGTCTCATAGCTTCTACGTAACCCATTTCTTCAATTTTCATAATTTAATTCTCCTTTCTAAAATTTAAACGTACCTATAAAATAATCTACTTTAAAAGTTTTGTCAACCCCTAAATTCAATCTTTCAAAAAGAAAGCCTGTGAGCGTGTTTAGATTGAAAGGGGAGTCATTCTACCTTTTACCTTCAAAGACCGTCTGTAGGGACTTCACGTTTAAATTAGAGGGTATTTTGAGTTTATCCTATAACTATACCATAAAATGTTAAGAATTAAATAGTAGTTACAGTATTAGCAGTAAGAATAATATTCTACAAGTTTTGTCTTTCTAGTCACTCTTTTTGTTAAAATTTTATCAAAAGTAAAAGGTCGAATACCTGAATCCCACATAGGTAAACTTAAAAATATATCTTCCTGTACCCTTAATCTTCTAGGATATCTCCGGTATTCCAACTCATATTCATTGCCTTGATATTTAAAATACAACCAAACTCTGCTATTAGTACCGTCACTCCAGTGAGCATATGAATCAAATACTCTATCTGTAATTAAAAATCCATCAACTGGTATGTCATCTACCAAACAGTAAGCAATAAATCTGTCTAACTCCATGTGTGTTCTCTCGCTACTTTTCTCCATATTCTCTAATTGTGACAGGCATTTCTCTTAGGTTTACGAATAATTCCATAAGAGAATCTCCTTCCTCCCCAGTAAATTTATCAGGGACCATTGCAAGATCCACCGCATCTAACTGGTCTTTGAAGTCATCGTAATCCTCTACTCCTCTTTTAACAATACCAAGAACCATAATCAATACTTGGTAGATAATAGAATTACCAGAAAAGTCTCCTCTTTTATAATACTTAAAAGCTCTCATCAAAGATGATAAGGGGTACTTACTTCCGGTGTAGAAAGTAGATTCCAACAAATGAGCTGTTTCCCAGTCATCGGTGTAATATAAATCCTCTACACTCATCCCCCAAGGTTTTAATTCTAGCTTAGCTCCGATCTGAGTATGGGCAAAGTCGAAGCTATCTACCAAATCCTCCAAACTAGGATGAAAATACTTACATAGCTGAATAACTACTCCCTCGTTTGTTTTAATAGTGATAGCATTTTTAGTTTCCATAACAAGAGTCAGTATTCCTTCTTTTTCACAAACATAGATCGTTTCTTCAATACCATCGAAATCATTTTCTGATACCGGGAACAAATCATAATCGTTTGGTTTATCTCTATTACAACTATTCCCGGCGATATAACATTCTTCAATCCCAAGAGCCTTAAAAGGAATATTTTTACATCTCTCATTGATTCTTGTCGTAATCAATTCTTCTACATTCACCCTCTCACCACCTTTACAATTTTCCAAGCATCTTTAATTTTACCATCAAGTTCATCCAGCTTCTTCTCTGCTTCCTCCATGAGAGGAATTACATCATCTAAACCTTCCATACCTTCTTCAACATACCTTCTCACAAACCCCTGAAAAGCTTGATACAAAGTACCATAACAATATGTTCTACTTGCATAAAGTTCCTTCTTTTCTCCACCTCTTTCTGAAACATGAGGGGTGGAAGAAACCCATTCCACATTAAAACCCAAACCACTTTTCACAAGAGTAAACTCCTCTGAAATACATATTCTTTTTTCATCTACTGCTTTATTCATTATTTCTTGACCTCCATATAGTCTCTATAAACGATTTTCTAAGACAAGTGACTCCATATACCTTTTTTGGTAAAAGAGCGTCACACGGCTTTCTATTGCTCAAATGAAGCCGATTTCACTTTATTCTCCAAGTAGGAATCCAGAATAGAGAGGAATCCAGCGTCAATTACGTCAGATTCACCTAATTCTTCCATGTATTTATCAAAATCCTCATCCCTACAGCACCATTCTTCCACACTCATTTTTATAATCATCCTCAATTCCCTCTTCTTCGTACCACTTTTCAAGGGCTTCCATCTCTTCATCAGACACATCATCGTAGAAATCGTAAACAATTCGGGATATGTCCGAGTCAAACCCATACGTTGATTGATACTCAGAGAGTCGGGAGAGAAGATCCTTGGTGAGAAGATGTAAAGTGCAGAAGTCAGTGTAAGCCATTGATTTGCTGTACCATGGGATTTCTCCGGGGTGAACTGTGTACTCATTGAAACCTTTGAGGACTTTTCTAAAATATTTCCTATTCACCGAAGAAGGGTACTCTGAAGCTTCTCCTGAAGGAATATCTACCGGATCTGTGAGAGGAACTTTGGATTGGAGAACAACTCCCATCTTCTCTTCCACCTTCTCAGTCAATCTCTCTTTGATTTCTCTCCCTGAAATTTTAGACGGGGGGGTTTCATTTTCGACTGAGTATTCTTCAAGCACTTCTTCTACGATCTCTTTCTGAGATTCAATTGTAGGGAAAGCAATCTTCCCATGTTCCGATAATAAAGCAGAAGAAGCTCCTTCTACTAATCCGGGTACTTCTAATTTCTCAGACACTTCTCTACTAAATCTCTCTGAGTGCACTGTATCATCAGGTATTGACAGTAAAGCAACTCTAATCTGATCCTTTGTCCACGAATCTCCTAAAAAATTTGAAATTATTTTCCAACCAATGGAGGAATGGTGGACGTCCACCAAAGCCCCCTTACCCTTAGCAGTAGCAAAACCATGCTCATCAGTGAAAAGATTCTTACACCAATCATCCAGATTATTGTAATCACCGTTACAATCGGAAATATGTTTCTCAATGAACTTCTTGGCAGCTTCCACATTCTCGATGATGTACTTGGTGGTTCTCATGTGATTAAACTCTTCATTCTCGTCCACAAGAACTCGCAGCATTTGTAGATCAGACATTTCTCTCACATCAAGATCAATCTCTTTTATCCCAGCTCTCTTACAAGCAGTGAGTCGATGTTCTCCATAACCAATCTGATAGAACCCTTCTTTGTCCGGGTGTTTACGGGCTATGAGATTGTTCCAAAATCCCGTTTCTTCGTAGGAACGACATAGGCGCTCTACTTTATCCTCATCCACAGGGTACTTAATTGAATCTCGATGAGGATTAGATTCAATACACTCAATGTTCACTATCACTTTTTCATTTCTCTCCTAAATAAATTTTATTTTTGTTCCGTAGATTCTCACGTAGCTTTCTAGGCACGTTAAAACGAATCCCATATTTATCAGCGTAATAAGCTCTAAATTGCTCATACACCCGATTTCCAGTATTCATGCTTAGATAGGGGGGAAACCTCTCCCCACCAATTTCTCTACTCATCCACGATAGGAAGGTAAATGTGAAAGTATTGAAGTTGCACAAAGAGTTCCTGTAATTCTGATTCCAAGAATAGTAGTCAGATAAATATTTCACCAACTCTTCCCATTGAGTATGTAGTTGAGTTATCTTGTTCACAACTTTTAGCTTCTCATTTTCCTCCACTCTCTTCTCAGGAGATAATAACGTCTCATAAGCGAGTTTAAGTGTGGGTACGGTTATTCCTTTGTCTGATAGATCTGAAAGGATCTCATTTTTGAGAGGTGTTACTCCTTCGTAATATACTTTGAGGAACCATGAATGTTTTGTCTTGTAGAAACAAAGAAAATTAGGAAGAGCTGTAGGTAACTTATCTTTGTATTTTGGATAATACCCATCTTCAAAAACTTGTAAAGATTTTTCGAGAGTACTCAAAATCCCATCAAAGGGGATAGTGGGAATAGCTGCAAGGGGTTCCCCGTTTATACGTACCCCTCTCAAAATATCTCCAGCAATTCCATTTTCCAAACAATACACCATTTCAGCTATCTTCTGAATTGTTTTATTTTGAAGCTCTCCTTCCGGTTGAATTCTATGAGTTGTTGTATGTGGGGAACTATTCCAAATACTTAGCAAGGAAGATACTTTACTATAAGTATCACTATCGAGTAGTTCCCCCTCTTTAAAATAGTCTATCCCTAATTTGGCTAACTTGTAGTAATTACCACCCTCTCTCATCACATATCCTTCGAGAACCAACGCTGATAGCTCTGAAGAGAGAGGGGGGCTATGGGGGGTGAGAGTTTCTTCATAGTACAGAGTGATTTCACTAAGTTCTGGATTTTCAATTTGTTTAATAAAGTTCAGAATGACTAATTTTTCTAAACTTAAAGTATTATTGTTCTTGATTAAAATTTGTTTAATATTTTCCTCCATTTTCATTGTTATTTTAAACATACCAGAATCTGATAAGTAAGCGTAGCGTTTTAGTTATTTCATACCCAGAAATAAGGGGGCTTTAGCACCCGTTTGAGGGGGTATGTAGTAATTGTACTACGAAGTAGTATAATTATGTGCAATATACTCTTTTATAAATACTCTTTTATAAATACTCTTTTGGGGGTATATTTATACCTACATGGGATGTGTAAAATCCCCCACATGGGATGTGTAAAATTACCTACATCGTGATTAGTACACAAATGCTCATTTTCCACCACGTTTTTCCAGCTTATTTTTATACTTTTCCAGCTTCTCTTTGCTGAAAATATTAAACCCGTTTACATCAATAAAATAGTACTCTTTTCGCAGCATATCTCTATTTTTCGGTTTTGATTTTAGCAAACCCCTATCCCTAAGAAACATTAAATCACAACGTAATGTTTCTTTTGTTATGGATAGAAAATCAATCTGCCCTAGAAACTGTTCATGGCGAATCCATACACCGAACCCAAGCTCATCATCCCATATAGTATCAAACCCTTTACTCAAGATCCTGTTCAAAATATTAGAGAGGTAGTAAGCATACTTGAAGTTCACGGTAGTCAGTTTCCCTGTACTTCTTGCTAACTCAGTTATGTTAATATCCATAGCCACACAACCACATTCGGGTTTTTTCTTTAAAGCATCTTCTACTATTTTTAGATGGTTTTCTACATTCATTTTAATCTAATGCTCCTGTTAGTCCAGACCACAATCCTTTGTAATATGTGTGGGCGATAAGCCTATCAAACCCTTTAAACTTATCTTCAATTTCATATTCTAAAAGCTGTTTAACTGTAGATTCCTTACTTGTTATAGGAATGTTCTTATCATCATCTACTAAATTATAGTAACCCCAGTAAGCATCTCTTACTTTATCAAAGATTTCTTCCATTTCTTCTCCTCTATTTAATAATAATCTTCTTGCATCCCTATGGTATCATCCCAATCAGCATAACCCCTCTTATAACTGTTATTCGAGGTAAGTATGTTTAATTCAACCTGTACCCTTCTCATAAATCAAACCCCTCTTCTCTTTTTTTACCAACCAGCCATTGAGGAACCATATACATATCAGTATTATTACCGTCCCGGTCTTCTTTAATAACTACTATCTGGCTTTTAGGAAACCAGCAAGAAGTAGTATAAAGATTGGCGGCTTGATTATATTTTTCACAAGAAAAAAGACACAGCTTTTTCCGTTTCTTTTTCGGGTTTAAAAAAGTATTGCCAACCAGTGTTCATTCCCCCGGCTTCAACCCACTCAGTCATAGTAGTAATACTCTTTTTAAACTCTGCTTTACTTATTGCCTTTACCATCTTAATTCTCCTTTTAAAACAATCTATAATAAAGATAACACACTATTCCAATCCTGTCAACGCTTTTCTAAGAATTTATTTACTTTCTTTAAAATCCCATTCTCAAAATTTAGAACCCCACCTAAAATTTAAGGCAGTCTCATTTTAAAATTTGAACGCCATCCTAAATTTGAACTAGCCCCCTTTCAAAATTTGAACGTAGGGGTAAAATTCCTACATAGCCTACTCTAAAATTCATCATAGCGAAAAGTAACTCTCTCAGGACGTTTACTATCTAGTGGACTACTTTATCAAATCCAGTAATGTAAAGCCCACCAGAGGAATCCTCGTAAAGATCAGGGTACTTTTCGGTTAGTATTGCCAAGATAGATGTAATACCTTCCCTCCCTCTATGTCCAGCACCAGTTTTTTTCATCTTCTCATGGAGAGAGTTTCGGCTGATTCCGGGGTGATCACAAATGAGTTCATATACCTCTCGACATAGTTTGGGATAGATTCTATAGGGATGGATCTCATCAATGTATCTCCTCTCCACAAATATCTTACCTGTAGTGGCATCAATAAATCCTACACCCATGGCTCTTAGAGCATCTTCTAGGTCTTCACTATCACAACAAAGTTTCTTACAAAGGGAGTCTTCTCCAATGTAAGCTTCGTTGTATCTTAGTAATTCAGTATCAATTTTCGTCATGTCTTGTTCATATTCTCCTTTATTTTGTACATGTATCTGGGATAAGAGTAACACATGTACATGAGTTTGTCAAGAAGAAACCCACTACGATGAGTAAAATTTTGTTAAAATGCCATTTAAGCGTGCTAAAATCCTCAAACCATAGATACACGGTGCCCAAAATCCCATTTCATGACGAAATTTTCCAGCTCCCCAAAATCCCATTTCCGGGGTGTGAATTTCTTCACGGAGATTCTATTCCTAATAAACTTAGGATAGACTAACTAAATTAGGGTAAACTAATAAACTTAGGTAAACCTAATTAAATTATTTATTATTACTTGGCATAGAATTTGCAACGTGCGCACGTGCGATATATTAAGGAAAGGAAAAATATTTTTAATAAATTTATGGAAAATAGTTGATTTTACATTTTTATTGTAGTATGTTTATACAGTAATTAAATTATTTTAAGGAAGGTTAATTTATGTTTTATGTTTTTAAAGGTCAAAATGCATCCACAGGGGAGCCTAATAAAATAACAGGCCGATACTCTTTTTATGGTCAAGTTTACTGTTTTGATACTAAAAAAGAGGCTATGGAATTTATGGATAATTTCGAATCCCCTTATGTTGGTCATATTTGTGTAATGGGTGATAAACGAAAAATGAGAGAATTTTGCTTAGGTATGACTATAGAGTCTTTTAATGATTATCTTAATTATACTTTGCCTATCCATAAAAATATATATGGACAATGGGAATAATGAATAAATCACTTGACAAGTTAGATAGGCAATATAGGGGAAAAGTAAACACACTAGAACAGATTGAAAATAGAACTATTTATGAGACAATCAAATTAAATATTTATAGTGGTTTACTTTTAGAGATTGAAAAAATTAAAAAAGAGGAATTTGATAATTTTTTAGAAAATATTAAAAATATTTATTGACAAGTAAAAGGTTATCAATTATATTTTAGTAGTAATTAAATTATTTTAAGAGGTATTAAACATGGATGCAATTTTGAAAAACCACAATTCGACGGTAAATCAAGAAATTAAGGGAAAATTAGTTAATAGAGAAGTTTACGCTATTTTTACCCATGAAATTGAGGCGCTACTTTCCGTAGGAATGGAAGTAAGCGGGGCAAGCTGTGATCTCCCACAATGGGATGAAATAGAAAACTATTATTCTTTTCCTGAATTTAATGGAGAGTATATTTCTTTTCCCGGTGGATCTTATGAAGAAAAAACAGAATTGATTGAAGAGTATCAGGAAAAAGTTGATTCCCTTTCTGATATTATCTCTGAATGGAATGAAACGGAAGATTCTATTTTGCTGAAAAACGCCGAAAATCTTTATGATCTTTGGGAAAAATTAACCGATGAGATAACCGAACTTGAACAATTGGAAGATGAACCCGCCGAAATTTTCGAATGGTACGCCGTTACAAATTGGTTCGCCGAAAAACTACGAGCCCAGGGCCAGTGTATTTTAGAATATGGTTGCCATTCTTACTGGGGTAGATGTACTACCGGGCAAGCTGTCCTACTTGACTTTGTTATTACGATGATAGCTTATGATCTGGAAATACTAGACGGTCAAGAAAATTCATGGGTAAGGAATTAAATTAGAATAATGAATTTGTACCATATATTAAAATATGTATATGGTACTTATTGAATATTTTATATTAAGGAAGGTATAAGGAATGGCAAGTAAAGCACGTAAAGTAATAAATTACACTGAAACTATAAGTTTAGCAGAGTGTAAAGACGGTTATTGGTTGTATGATACTACTAGAGGTATGAATTTAGCTATAAGGGAACCAACTTCAGAAGATGCTTTTATACAAGCCTTAACCTATTATCAAGAAAGATTAAAAATTGTAGAAAGTGATTTACAAGAATTGCAAAAGCATGTAAGTACTTTTATTCTTTCCATATCAGATGAGGAAATATAAAAAATTAAATATTGAAATTTTCCTATACACTAGAAACATTGTATAGGAATTCTTGAATATTTTATTTTAAGGAAGGATAAGAACATGAGCCAAGCAAAGAAAACAGACAAGAAAACCCGGAAAGAGTGGAAAACAAAACGGAATATTAAAAGAGGAGGGATTCAAAAGTGACAATCTATGAAATTTGGGAAAAATTAAATTCAGTATACGGGAAATACGGCTATATTCATTTTACCGATGATATGGAAAATATTTTTGACGATTCTAGTATGTTAGAATTTGAAACGGTAGATTATGATAGTAATGTTCATTATTTTGAAATTTGGCAAGAAATAATTGATAGTCATCATGGTATTTATATACCGAAAATTTTTAATGATTTTATGGGATGGGAAAAGGGAATTTCTTCTGAAGATGTTGAAATTCTGAACAATCCAGACCATGAATTCTACTGGGAAGTATGGGAAATGGTTTTGAATAATGCTGAATTTGAGCATAAAGAGAGCGGTTTGATCTGGAATTTGTCTCAAGAGGGAGATTTGTTCGCCGTTCATTATTTCACAAGTGAAGGAATAGAGAATTTAATGAAAGAGGAGGAATTCAAAAATGAATAGCATCGATATTATTAAAATGATGGGTAATCGAATAAAAGAGAGTGAAGAGGCATTGCAGGCACTAGATGAATTTAATCCCGATGACATTATCATCATAGAAAGTGAAAACGCTATTATTGATTGCCTTTCCCTCTTGATTGCAAAGATTGAAAATTCATTTTATAGGGGGAAGCCTATTGATAATAATTAGTGTACTTTTATTTATTGCCGCTATATTCCTACAAGCGGGATATCGAGAAAGGGAAAGTCGGGAACGTTATTTAAGATATAAAAAGTATAAGCAAGTTTACTGCCCGCATTGCCGGACAAGCTGGGATATAAACGAAAATTTGACAGAATGGACATGTACGGATTGTTATACTACTTTTATCATTGACAATAACGGGAAAACAAAAAGAAAGGAATAAAAATGTTTACAACTGAACCATCATTAACAGGATCATCCATTGATTTAAGATTCATGGATAACAGTAGTAATATTTATAACAGGATGGCTGCATTTGCGCTGACTGATGATGATAAAGAAAAACTCAAATCTGACGGTATTATAGAAATGCCTGACGGTAATGAGCCAAACAAAGAACTTAAACTATCGCTTCCTGTCAAACGTCTTGTTGGCGTAGAACAAGGAATGAAATTAATAGGGACGACAAGCATCCCTGCATTTTATAACTTCTGCCGCACGAGGG
>FUIF01005886.1_pt1 | contig 12312 bp, 15 predicted proteins | sample 1003461 | NCBI WGS metagenome assembly FUIF01 (sample SAMEA80401918, study PRJEB19352) | marine metagenome | reverse complement strand
CAACGGCGCGACAGTGCCGGGAATCAGGGTGTGCCCGTCTTCGCGATCAATTCCCCCGCTGTTCGTTTTAAGGCATTTTGCAACAGGGGGGGCAGCACTTTGCCCCGCTTCGCGGCGCGGCGCAGTATGCCCATGCAGGCTTTCGCGGTCAAAAAGTACCGCCGAGGCACAGGCCCGACTTCCAAAACATCCGACAACGAACACACGCCGTCGTCGCTGAGGGATCGCACGCTCAAACCCGTCCACTCGCACGTACTGAGTGTCCAGCACTCGGTAGGACCACCCATACCCGAGTTCTGCCAGCGCCCCGAGGAAGGAACCAAAATCCCGCCCTTTGTTCTTTGACAGCACTCCGGGGACATTCTCCCAAACCACCCATGCGGGCCGGTAGCGTTTAACCAGTCCAAGATAGTCGAAGACCAGCGCGCCGCGCGGGTCAGCCAAGCCTCTTCGCAGTCCAGCAAGACTCCAGGACTGACACGGCGTTCCTCCGCAAATAAGGTCAATTGGTTTAATGACATCCCATTCTCTCCATTTTCTTAAATCACCGTAATTCGGAATCTCCGGATAGTGATGCGCCAGCACCGCCGACGGAAACGGCTCAATCTCCGCAAATCCAACTGCCTTCCAACCCAGCGGCCCCCACGCCACGCTCGCCGCTTCAATCCCGCTGCAAACCGACAAAAAATTCATGACCGCCGCCCCTGGTTGGCAACGTCCTGGCCAATGCGCCGCTGGCTTTCGCTCTCCCAGTCCGCGACATCGCTCAGGGCAACGCAAATTTGCAAATACACCTCATCGCCCGCCGCCTCGCGAATCGCCGCGTCAAACGCCTCCGGCTTCCTGCTGCGCAGGCGTGCGATCTCAAACGACAGGTCTGCAAACGAAACCTGCGCTTCATCCGCAATCCCCTGAACAAACAGGCGCCGCCGCCCGTTTCCGCGCTGACGCAGCCACACCAAATGCGTGCGCGCATATTCAATCAGGTTCGTTTTCGCGCAGAACGCGCCCAGGGTGTATTCATCCACCCACGAATTTAAAAGGATCGGCCGTTTCTTCATCAGAACATCCCCCCGTCATCAAACGCGAAGTTTCCCTCGTCCACCGCCGGCGGCACATACGTCGCCGGGTCGATCCCCCGCGGAGTGTGCCACCGGTTCGCCGCAATCCGGTCAATCAGTTTGCGCGCCTGCTCCTTGTGCCACGTCGCCACGTCCTGGAACCCGCGCTCCCCCAGCTGACGAATCTGCTTCGGCGTCGCCAAATCCTCCATCCGACGGCGTTGCGCCGCCTCAATCAGCTTCGCCGCTTTCCCTGCGCTCTCCACCCCCACCGGATTAAGATCCAGCTTCACCAGCGCATCCACCTGATCTTCATTCGGCTTCTCGCTCTCCCACCCGAATTCCGGCACGTAATTCGAAAGGTCCTCGTCCATGATGCTCATCTCATAGTGCAGCGGGTCCACAAGCTTCGCCTTCTTGTGCTTCAGCTCCTCCAGCTTCTTCGCCAAAGCCTCCTCGCGCTTCGTCACCGTATCGCTCTCCGCCTGTTCCGCCGCATCCAGCAGGTCAACCGGCTCTCCCCCGTTAATCGTCGCCTCGTTCACCGTCTCCGTCATCACCTGCGCAACCTCCTGGCTCGAGCAAACCAGACACGCCGGCCGACACAGGTTCAACTGGTCCGTCAGCCACAAATAGTCATAGAGCAGCAACCGCGGCTTCTTCGACCCCGCAATCAGCGCCCGCCGTTCCGCCGCGCTCAATCCCGGCACATTCACATCGCAGTCAAAAATGCGCGTCCCGCGCCCCACCATCTGCTGATAGAGCTCCTGCGACTTCGTAAACCTCAACACGCACACCGAATCCACAATCGCCGAGTCCCACCCCTCCGTCAGCAGCATCGAATTCAGCAAAAAATCATAATGTCCCAACTCCCAATCGCGCAGAATCTCCGCGCGGTCCTCGCTCTCCCCGTTCACCTCCGCCACGCGCATCCCGTGTGCTTCCAGCATCGGTTTCAGCTTCAGCGATGTCGCAATCAGCGGAGTAAAAATAATCGTGTGCCGGCCGACACCCCGCTTCGCCTGGTCTTCCGCGATAAATTCCAAATACGGATCCAGCGCGCTCGCGCAAAACGCCTTGCTGTACTCCCCGCTCGTCTTGCCCACTTCGATCTTGATTGGAATCGTCTGCACCTTAATCGGCACCAAAAACCCATCCCGAACCGCTTCCGGCAAGGTGTACTCATAGGCGATCGTTTCAAAAAAGTCCCCCAGCTCTCGATCATCACTGCGCCCCGGCGTCGCCGTAACCCCCAACACCTTCGTGTCAAAATAATTCAGCACCCGCTGATACGAATCGCTCATCGCGTGGTGCGCCTCATCCACAATAATAAAATCAAAATGGTCGGGCCGAAACTTGTGCAACCGCGCCTCTTTCATCAGCGTCTGAATGCTGCCCACCGTAATCCGGAACCATTCGCCGAGGCTCGTTTGCTCCGCCTTTTCGACCGAGCACCTCAGGCCCGTCGCCTTCAGCATCTTATCCGCCGCCTGCGTCAGCAGTTCGCCGCGGTGCGCCAAAATCAGAATCCGCGCCCCCTCGCGCACCTTAATTTCCGACGTCTTGCAAAACACAATCGTCTTGCCGCATCCCGTCGGCAGCACAACCATCACGCGATCGTGCGTCTCCCAGGCCGTCAGAATCCCGTCATGTTTCTCGTCCCCGTAAATGGTCCCGTGTTGATAAGGTCGTAATTGCATAATTCTGTCTTTGATCGTGGTGGCCGTAGGGGCAGGCCTCGTGCCTGCCAAAAGTGGGAGGCGCGCCGCAGTCCGCCTGCGCACGCGCCTCCCGGTCGGGAGGAAAAAAAGAAGAAAAACCTCCCGACTAGAATGTTCCCGTCGTGTATCCCGTCGTTCCGGAGGGCGGCTGTTGCGGCGCCGGGGCCGCTTCACTCGATGGGGCCACCCATTCGTCAACCTGGTTGATCGTCTTTTCGTTCCCGCTGTCGTCTTTGTACGTTCGAACCGAAACATCCGCCCAGCCGGTCTTGCCCACGACCTGGTCCCAGTTCATCACCAGCCGCTCACCGCTCACGCGATCCCCGATGCAGGTGAAAAACTGGCACAACAACCATTCCATCACCGAATGCAGTTTCAGCTTCTCGGTAATCGTTGCCGTTCCGTGCTCTCCCCCATCCAGCTGAATCGTAATATTCGCCTGGTTGCACGGCGGGATCTTGGTCGATCCCGCATACCGCGCCCGCTCAAACTTCGTCACCCGGAACGGATAGCGCGCCTTCGGCAGCGTCACATAACTCTCACCGTCGTTTTCAATCGAATCATTCCAACCTAATTCACGTCCTTCACTCATAGCCTTATGCCTTTCTTGCTTCCTGGATCATTCCGAACACCTGCGGCCACGCGGCCACCAGCACTCCACTCACAAACTCATCTTCATAATTCCCCACCGGCGTGCTCTCCGGGTAATACCCGCGCGCCGCAACAACCTTCTGGATCTCCTCCTCCGTTACGTTGTTCGCGCTCATCAGGTCATACAGCGCCGTCGGAAACGCCGTGCGATCCTCCTTCGCTATCTTCGGCTCTTCCTGTACCGCCGCGGCGGGCGTCACGGTCGTCCGCCGCGGCGCCGGCTCAACGGTCGTGACCGTTTGAACCGTCGACGTATCGGCAGAAACCGTCGACTGATCGACGATTGCGCCGAAAAAATTTTCACCAAACTGTCCCCAGGTGCCTTCCTTTGGAAACTCCATCTTTTCCGGCAGCTCATGACGGTTTTTCGCATCCCAGCACACATGGTGCGTCGTATGGATCACCCGCCGGCCGCCCTGCGCCTTCTTCTTCTGGTTTTCATCCGTCACAACCAGCGTCTCGTAGTTGATGAACAACACCACATCCGCCCATTCCTTTGTCGACGGAGACATCCGCTTCGAAAGCTTCATCTCGTAGCGGTCGTACGAACCGCTCTCATCCGGCTGTTCAAACTTCCGCAAGTGTGCATGAGCCAGCACAATCACATCCATCCGCGCGCTGATCTCCGTCAACAGGTCCAGCAGGCGGCTCCACTCCTCTTCCGCCTTCACGAACCCCTTGCCGTAACCGAAATCCTCAATCGACCCCTTGTCCGCCACTGCGCACACGTGTCGCAAACACAGCCGTTCCGCCCAGTCCGCCGTATCGACCACCAGCGTTTCATAGCCCATCGGGTCGCGTGCAATTTCCTCCAGCTGGCCAACGAACATCGTCCAGCTCGACGGCGTTGACGTGCGCGCCACATCCAGCGTCGAGGTCCCTTTCTCAAGGTCCACAAACAGCGGTTTCGGCGCCTGGCTCGCCAGCGTACTCTTTCCAATGCCCTCCGGCGCATAAATCACAATGCGCTGAGGGCGACGTTGTTTTCCCGTAATAATCTCCATTGATCTTCTCCTTGGTTAAAATTCGCCCGCTTTAAATTTCGGCTTTGCCGCTTCGGCCGGTGCCGGAGAGGCCGTCGCAACAAACGGAATTGCTCCCTCCACCGCGCCGTCCTCGATAATGAGACTGCACTCATCGCCCGTACTCACCCGGGTTGCAATCGCCTGCAGGCCCTCGCTCTCCAGCCACGTTCCGAACTCCTTCAGCGTCTCCAAATCAAACTGCTCCGCCTTGTCCAGCAGAACAAATCCACAGGCCGGATTCATCTTCCGCGCAATCGCCGTTCCCACTCGCAACTGCTCCGCTCCGCTCATGCAATCCCAGCGCCGCTCATTGAAAATCAAATTCCCGTCCTCAATCGTAAGCCCCGGCAACGGCAGGTCCGCCCCGTTCAGCAAATCAATCCGCTGCTTGCGGATTGCCTCAACCGACGACGTCAGCGCATCGTATTCCGCTGTCATCTCTTTCGCTTCATCCTCTGCCTTCGTCCGGTCCAGATTCGCAGCAACCTTCATATTGATCGCTTCAATTTCATTCAGCTGCTGTTCCAGCTCCGCGGTCGACTCATCCTTCAATTCCGCCGTGCTCTTCTTCGCCAGCACCACATCATCGGCAACCTTCACCTGTTCAATGCGCGCCTGTTCCAACTGCTTTTCCGCGGCCGCCACCGCCTCGCGTGCCTGGTCCAACGCGCTCGTCTTCTGCATCACATTGTTTTCTGCAATCGCCGCGGAGCGCTCGAGCGAAGCCAGATTATCCCGCTTGCGCTGATTCTCCCCATTGCGGGCCAGAATCGCCTGCTGACTCTGAATCAGCTCCGCCGCCGACACCGGCACATCTGGAACCTCGTCATAGCAGGGCAGTTCCTCCGCATGCTTCTTCTTGCGGTCCGCAATCTGTCCCACAGTGTGACGCTCGTCATAAAACTTGCGCTCCTGCTTCTCCAACGCGTCCAGCTCCTCGCCGATCCCGAGAATGGTCAAAAGCATCTTCGCCTTCTCCGCGTCCGTCGCATTCAGGAACTTCGGCAAATCAATCGCCAACTGACTCACAAACTCGCTCAGCAACTGCTGGCCCGCCTTGCCGCCCGCCGGATCGGTCACCTTCAAATCCGCATTCTTGCCCTTGCGCTCCACAATCAGCCCGTTGCTCAGCTGCAGGCGAATTTCCGCATTCGCCATACTGCCCTCGCGCTTCAAATCACTCGGACGGTATCGTCCGCCGCCCAGCGCAAACGCAATGCTGTCCAGCACACTCGTCTTGCCCTGTCCGTTCTTCCCGCCAATCACCGTCAGCGCCTCGCCCGAGCAGTCAATCCGCACCGCCTTAATGCGCTTCACGTTCTGCACCTCCAGCGCGTGTATCTGAATTCCTTTTTCCATGGTGGTTTCCCTTCTTCTGTTGCGGCCCTCGCCGCGCTTCATGTAACGTCTCACCACGGTTGCGAACTGTGGTGGTTTCCTCCTCGCCCCCCGGCTGTCTCGTCATGCAGCCGGGGGCTTTTTTGTTTACTCCGAAAGCGTCAGTTTCTTTCCAGAATCAATCCACTGCCGCAGGATAATCTTGCAGTACTTGCTTTTGGAGATGTGCATAGAGTTCGCACGCGTTTCGAGTTCATCGGCCATCTTCTTGTCCATATTGATACCGATTGTCTTTGTTCCTTTTCCGATCGGGTTCGTTGCCATCGTATTTCTCCTGGTTGTTCTTGGTGGTTTCTAAACGCCGCACATGCCTTCGCATTCACGGCAAAATCCAAATTCCCCCGTCTCATCGGGAGTGCTTAAATCGGCTTCACGCAGCGGGACGCAACTGCGGTGTACAAATTGTCTCTCGCGCATTCCTCGCGAGCAGACATACAGCTCCGAGCGCAATGCCTCGTCGATTTCGCAGGCGCGCTCCCAGTCCGCCCGCACCGCCCGCACCGCCTGCCATTCGGCTTGAGAATGAAACGGACAAAACACGCACGAACTGCGCGGCACCTCATGCGGCACACGTCCGCTCAGCCATTTTTTTGCCCCGGCCCGGTCCGTATTCGTTTCAAACAGCGGAAAATGTCCCGTTGCCCAACGCACCTCCATAAAGCGCTTCCGCGTATTCGCCACGCGCCGCGCCTCATCAAACGACAACCCCAAGTACTGATGCACATGCACGTCCTTCGGCACATGCTTGCGCGGTTTCAGCCCGAGAATGTCCCGCCGGATCGTCTGATTGATCACCTCAATCTTGTATTCCGCCGTACACTGTCGCATTCCCATCCCGCCGTTTTCCGTGAACGCGGGAATGCAGGCGAACGGGCGCCCGGTTTTTCCTGTACGGCTTTGCTGCCCAAATCTCAGGTCGTCGCCCATCTTGCCTTTGGAGCGAACCAGTATTTCAGGACCGCCCAGCCCCTTCAGCCATTCCAGGTGGTCATACACCGCCTGCGGTTCTTCGCCCACATCCGCAAAAATCGCGAAATCAATCGGAGGCATCACCGGATGCTTCTCCACGGCCAGCAGGTACAGCATCGTGCTTTGCACCCCCGCGCCGAGATTGATTACATGAAACTCCCTCACAGCCGCCCCTCCTTGCGCGCCTTCGCAATCGCCTCTGCCAGCTGGCGGTGTTCACTCTCCCCCGGAGAGCTCATCCGGCATTCGTCCTCATCATCTTGCCGAACGTAATTCTCCATCCACTCGGAGTGGATCAGGCACATCAGCACCAGGACAGCAATCGTCAAAACAACAAGGCTCGTCCAAAATAAATAGGGGCTCAGTTCTTCAAGCATGGTGGTTTCTCCCTTTCGTGTTCCGGTAATTGGGCCTGCACGCACTCTCGGCACAGCGCCCATCCATTAATTGTTCGCGACGCTACGGCCTTCATCTCACCGCACCGGTAACAGCGCTCCTCCGTCGTCATCGCCGTCTCCTCAAGCGCAGGGCAGGCATCGCCCGCGGTTTCACTCCCAGCTCCTCAGCGCTCGGAACCTCCCGGCCCTCCTTCAGCGCCTGTACCTGGGCCAAATAGCAAAACGACGCATTGTCGCTCGCAAAATCCACGTCCAGCTCCCACTCAGCCGTCTCAAAAACCTTCCGCTGAAACGTCCGCTTCGACGTCCCCAGCATTTCAATCGCCGCTCGACGGCTGATTTGCGCCCGTCGGCCGCTCTCCAGAATCGCCGCCACCGCCTCGCGGTCCCGTTCATCCATCCCCGGATCCGCCGCCAGCACCGCCATCACCGCCGTATGGGTCGTCGCTGCAACCATCACGCCCGCTCCTTCGCCCAGCCCGGATTCTTCTCTTCCGCATAATCCAGCGCCGCCTCCAGCACATCCCAGAAATTCGCTTCCGCACCCATCGACTTCGCCGTCCCAAGCATGAAATGCGTCATCACCCCATCAATCTCCCGGGCATCCATCCGCTCTTCCAGTCTCCTAATCCGTTTTTCCATCCCATCCTCCTCGTTGTTGAAGCGTCGACACATCGACGGTTTGGGGTAAAATAAAACGTCGACACATCGACGCTTTCCGCCAAATTTTTTTTCAGCCCTCTTTCGCCTCTTCCAACGCCGGCAACGCCTGATCCAATATCCGCACCATCGTCTTGCTCTTGTCCGAATAATTCCTTGCGGCCTCCTCCTCAAGCCGCTTTGCCAACTCCGGCGCCACCCGCGCCCCAATCAAACTTTCGTCGCACTCATACGCTCTCCTCGTTCATTTCGTGTCCCGTTGTACCGTCGATGCGTCGACGGTGCAACATTTTTATGTTAGATTTTTTTTTGCATTAAGCTAACACCCGGTGTAGATCTATCGACGCAGCAGCCGAGAAATTTACAACGAAAGAAATATAAATGGAAAAGGCAAAAATTCCCGTTGACCGGCTTGCAGAGTTGCGTAAAGAAAAAGGCTGGTCCAAATCAGAACTCGCCCGCCGGTCAGGTATCTCCCGCTCCTACATCTCCGAATGCGAAGACGGTGTCCACTCGCCCTCGCTCGATGCCGCACTGCGCATCGCCAAAGCCCTTGGATGCACCGTTTGGTCTCTCACATCCACCGAGCCAAAAATGACCGTCGACATCCCCGATCACACTCGCCTGAAGCTCTTGTCCCTCTGCGACAAGCTCGACCTGCCGCCGCAAGACCTCATCAATCGACTGATCGAATCTCGCGCGAAAGACCTGGGGCTTTAACCGCCCGATCAATCTCTTCCTCAAACCACTCGCTCACGCCCATGCCGAGTAGTTGCGCAATCGCCAGCAGCTTCACGGCATTTTTCTTAACCAAAACAACCTTCTTCATCTGTAACTCCCTGATTCCGTTTAAAGTTTTCTAACGCACAGAGTTTTAGCCGGAACAAAACAGGTTAATCACGCCAAAAAGTTAAATTTTTCAATCATCCCTTAAATCTGCCCTGTCCAAACCGATTCTTGACAACCCGCCCCTTTGATACAGTTTATTCGATGAAGAGATTCGGTCCGCAATTAAAAATAGCCATGGTACAACTCGACTTCCCCAGAAAAGTATTGGCGGAAGAAATCGACATGACCCAGGCTCATATCTCCGACATCATCAACGCCACCGACCGCAATCCGCGCGAAGCAACCGTAAAAAAAAACCTCGCATCCGTCGCGCGCCGTTCCTCCGACGCCGCGCAGCGCCTCCACCTCTTCTACCTGCTCGACATCGCTGACAGTTCATCCGACACCCCCATCCGGCTCACTCCCGCCCCGGAGCCGGCCGACGCCCCCCCAGATCATCTCAGAAGACCCTGGCCCCGCGGAACCCGTCCTCAGCCGGGCCACCACCGCCCAGCTCGTCGCCGAACTCAACCACCGATTCTTCCCCCCGCCTCCCGTGGGAATACAGCTGTGAATGCACCACCGCCGAATTCTATCGGGTCATACATGCCGACATCCGCCCCCTCATCTCCTGCGGACTCATCGCCATACACACCCTCATTGTTGACAGCCCCATCGCCCCGTGAAAAAAAAGCAAACAAGACATTGGCACCCCCGAGCCCATCATCTATCTTGTGTGACCGTTATTTCGCGCTGGCTTTACTTGGCGCTACCGTACACTGACCGTACAACAACCGTACAAAAATCGGCGCGAAATAAAGGAAAGGCCTGATTTTAAAGGCCAAAATGTTACCCCGGTAGCTCAGTTGGATAGAGCATTACCCGCTTTTTTACACGAAACTCTCGCAAAGATTTTACGCGAAAATCGCCAGAAAAGCCCCTATTTACAGGGGTTTTTTGATTTTTTAGCGGGACTGCTCCAGTTTTGGCTTTACGTGGCGCTACGTGTGGTTCTACCGTACAAGTCACCGTACAACCTCGCAGAACAGAGCTACCAAATGAAAATACCTTACGGCTACATCTACAAACGTCACGGCGGAAAACGCTTTGCTGCTGATTCCAAAGTGGAAGGGACATTCTATTTTTCAAATCCCGGGCCGGACAAAAAGGAACGTCCGGTGTCTCTTAAAACCAAGAACCGCGTAGAAGCGGAACAGCGAGTGGTCGCTATGTGCGGACGAGTGGACCAGTCAGATCGCCAGGAATGGTTGATGAGTCTGATCGCACTGGGAGACTGGGCGCGTGGAGAACTGAGTGGATTGCAAGAACCGCCGATCCCCCTGACGGAGGTGTGGAGTGCATTTGACGCGAGCCGGAAGCGGAAGCGAGTCGCTCCGAAGACCCTGAGTCATTACGAGACGATTTGGGGCCAGTTTGATAAGTGGTCGAAGGTTCGGATTCATACGCTGCCGGAGTTGAACCTGAGATTGTGCGAGCAATATATTGCACACTGCGAGCAAGGCAACATGAAGGAGTCGACGATCACAAAGCATATTGACACATTGCGGTACATTTTTCGCATTGTCTGTCCTGATCGGGAAAACCCATGGGTGGGGCTGCATACCGTTAAGATCTCGACGAAGCGAAAGAAGCGGGCCCTGGAACCGGACGAGGTCGTTCGAATTCTTTCCGCCTGCCGTCGCTTTGCCGCGTATAAATACAAGACCAAAAATCCAATCATAAAGGATGACTCTCCATTGAAGGCGGAGTTTTTTGGAATCCATTTGATCAGCTATTGGACGGGACTTCGCCTGTACGACTGTATTCACATGCGCGCGTCATATATTGATCGGTCGGCATGGGTGATCCGAATTGTCCCGAAGAAAGTTGAAAACCGGAAACCTGAACCGTTGATCATCCCCGTGTCGGAGGAGTTAAAAATCTGGTTGTCGGAGTACGAATCCTCGAGCCATGAGTTTTTATTTCCGAATTTGGTGGAGGTTTACGATGTCCGCGAGGCATCAATCACCCGTTGGCTGAACAAAATATGGGAAGATGCCAAAGTCTTCGGAGACGAGCGAGGGACGGCGACATTCCACTCACTGCGCGTGACGTTTCAGACACTGATGGATACGGCCGGCCGCAGTCGCGTTCATACGCGCGCTGTGACCGGTCATTCATCGTCTACGATGAGCGACGCCTACAGCCGCATGGAAACCGAAGAGGGACGCGAAGCGGTTCGTGGGTCGATTGGAGTGGCCCTGCCGACGGTGATGGGATAAGACATGCTTCCCCGAGTCGAACGTGTGGAACTTGACAGGAAGGATCAGATTTGAGAGAGATCAAATCGAGTTGTTTAAAGTTTTCTAACACTGGCTTCGGGGCGGAGGGCGTTCAAAGCCACAATAAAAAGGACCGGCGCCCATGGATACCGTCAAAGAAATCCCCATAAAATGCCCCGAATGCGAACGATTCTTTTCCTGCACCATAGATGATGTAGGAAAAGAATCTAACTGCCCTCTCTGCCAACATTCTTTTGTCTGGCACCGGAAAGAATTCAGGCAGCCGACCAGGGTGATTCGCGAAACGAAAGCCCCTGATTCTGAACAAGCATCGCTCATAGAAAACGACAAACGTAATTTCAAGACAATGATCTATGTCATCATTGGAACCATCGCAGTCGGTTGCGCATTCGTCCTCGGGAAGGACAAAACGGCAGAGGTTGCGATCGGAACAGTCTTGATTATTACGGCCGTCGTTGTCCTGCGAGTGATGGGCTCGATCACAAAGAAGGGCATAAAAGCTACTGGGCCTCCTTATAAACTACGCCGCGCAGATCGGCGGGAGGAACGACGCCCGCTCTTTTTCTCGAGAGGATCGATGTCAATCGCGCCTGGGTCTTCGCGCTCAGTCAGTCCGACGCGGATTTTTTCACGCTTGAGCGGCGTGTTCATTTTCCGCAGCTGGGACTTGATTGCAGATTCCGTGATGAACGGAATGCTTTCGAAGCGGCTGGCCCGAACGCGAGCGTTGTATTTTTCGGCATCGAGCAAGATGTTGGCCCACTCGGCTTTTGTGCCGCCGCCATTCAGCATGAAGCGGCGAATCCTGGCATAGAGGTCGGTGCGGGCATCGCGGTATTTGTTTTCAACGACCCGCTCGTTCCACTGTTCTTCGCGCTTGATGCTGATTCCCGCGGGATTGAACGACAGCGAACGCAGCAGTGCGTCGTACCAGTCAGCCTTGACTCGCTCGTCGCCGTAGTAAAGCGGTTGGTTATTTTTGCTCGTCACGCCCTCGGTCGCTTCGCGAGCGGCGCGCACCGGACTGGCCGCGAAACGCGGGAGCCAGGTTTCAACGCCTTTTACGACATCGCCGCGTGCAATGCTGGCGGCACCTTTTGCTGCATCCTCGAACAGCGAATACGGCGCGCCCAACAGGTCGCTGGTTTGGGTCGGCAACAGATCGGTTACATCGAGCGCCAAACTGCCTTTCAGGTTGACCCCGGCCAGCCCCGCAACACCGGTACGGGCAAAGCGGCCGGCGGGCGCGCCGAATGTGTCGGCGGCCCAAAGGTAGAATTCTTCCTCCGGATCATCCG
>FUIF01016423.1_pt1 | contig 12326 bp, 14 predicted proteins | sample 1003461 | NCBI WGS metagenome assembly FUIF01 (sample SAMEA80401918, study PRJEB19352) | marine metagenome | reverse complement strand
TTGTGGTCGACAACGCCTCTACGGATGGCGTAAACGAGTATCTCATTGATCTTACGAACAAATACCCGAATAAGGTGAAATACGTCTATTCTCCTGAGAATGTTGGATGGGTTCGGGGTGTGAATCTTGGACTTGATGCTCGTGATAAGGAGCGTCCTTATGTGGTGATTATGAACAACGACGTCGAAGTAAAAGCCGGATGGCTTTTGAAGATGCGATCTCATTTCAATGAGCGTGTTGGCGCCGTGGGACCTGTGACGGACAAGATATCAGGCGTGCAGATGGAGGCCTACAATGACAAATTTCCAAAGCATCATGTTGTTGAGTACCTGATTGGTTTCTGCATGATGATTCCGACAGATGTTGTTGAGGCTGTTAAGGAGAATGGAAATTTCCTTGATCCGCGGTTTGGTATTGGCCATTCAGATGATCTTGATCTGTCCATCCGTATACAGAACCTTTATCTTCAGTTAGTTGTGGCCCGTGATGTTTCCGTGAAGCATCATTGCTCGGTATCCTTCAATGAGCATTTCAAGGGCGACCAAGAAGCTTATGCTCGTGATATCGAGCATAAAAACAAGGTTCTCGTGCAAAAATGGGGACATGAAAATGTGGCTAAGATTACAAAGCCAGTTTCGTTTCACCGGGAACCATAGGAATTCCTCACGGAGATTTTTTTGACTGCCACTTCGTTACGGGAATTACGAGAATGAGAGTGCCGTCATTCACTCGCTTTCTTTACATGCACGGTTCTCACGTTCCGGTTCTTAGGAATGATCTGGTTGAGCAGTTCGAAGGTGATTGGCTTCTGTTCGTAGACAGTGACATGATTGTGCCAGAGGATGGTCTTGAAAAGCTTCTTTCTCATAACAAGCCTATTGTGGGAGGTCTCTGCTTCAGAAAGGTGCCTCCATATAATCCAACAATCTATTTTGATCACGGCAATGAGAATTTCGAATGGCAATACAAATGGCCTGAAGACGGGCTGTTTGAATGCGATGCTACCGGTACAGCATTCTTGCTCGTCCGAAGGGAGGTGTTCGACAAGATCAAAAAGCCGATCTTCGAGTACACAGACATAAGTGAAGACCTTCTCTTTTGCCGAAAGGCGCGTGAGGCCGGCTTTAAAATTTGGATTGATCCAACGGTTGAGGTCGGGCATATCCGTCCAAAAGCAGTGTACAAGAAAGACTTTTTGGATCATAATAAGGATGCAATTGAAAACCATGAGCTGAACATTATGTCTCGAATGATCAATAAGGGCATTCGCCCCATTCAGCAGGAGTTTTTCAATGAAGTTGGCTTCCCTCTCAATATCAAGAAATAATGGCATACTCCTCTCATAGTGTCGTTCGAAGAAAAGCGGGTTTTAGTAACAATTTTGATGTTACGACCGCGGCAATTACTGGTGCGATCGCAAGAGCGGATGCCATAGTAAACGGCAAAATTGGTGATGTTTACGCGTTGCCACTGACTTATGTTGGCTCTTTTGTTCGTGAGGCTTCCGAAGAACTGGCTGTGGCTATCCTCTTACAAGAGGAGTATGGGCCAGAGGTTGAGAATGCTGATAAGGATGGCTACCTAAAGATGAGGCAGTGGGTCAATGATTCCAGAACAGGTCTTTTGGATCAGGTTCAGGATAAGACAGTGAAAATTTACCGAGACGATACCGGGGTTGAGATCACGCGAAACGATGCGTATGACCCGTCGTTTTATCCGAACAACGCATCAAATGATGACGCTGATAATTCTACAGAGCCAAAGATAGGAATGAATGACAAATTCTGATGCTCAATCTTACCCTACATGGATCGGAACGACTGATTCTCAAGCTCAAAAAGCTTGAGGCTTTGAAAAAAACCCATCGGCACCGCTTCAGGAGGCGGCTCAGTATTTGATAAAAACGTTCTCTGATAACTTCAAAACAGATGGGTCGACACTTCTTGGAAAAAGATGGAAGCGCTTTCCCCTGCAACCCTTCGAGCGAAAGCACAAGCCGGATATGGAAGCAAAGGGATTCTACAAAGAACTGGTGCATTGAGAAGGGGGTTCAAGATAACGCAAAAGGGATTTGGCTTTGTCAAAATAAGCAATCCTGTGCCATACTTTAAATACCACGAGCAAGGTGGTCCCGTGATACCAAAACGACAAATGCTCGCAGTTCCGAATAAGAGTGCGAAACAGGTTATGAAAATTTTCCAGAAGCATGTAAGAAATATTCTCAAATGAATGAAGTCATTGAAGCCATAATCGCTTTGCTACGGGCAAACTCAACGATAAATGATCGATTCAAGGTGATTGATTTCGGTCCAGTTAATATATCAGCAAAATCGAATTTGCCTGCTATATACATTTCACCTATCACAACAAACATCATTGGAAACAGAACGAAGAGTGATCAGGTGATCTATGGAATCAAGCTGACAGTCGCAATGGACCTTCGATCAAAGTTCGGAGACACGTCATCCCCGGTGCCAGCTCATAAGCAACTTACAGAATGGATTGAAGAAAGAAACGGCGCTGGAACGGGATATGCAAGCGATACAATAATGAATGTCCTCAGGGCGAACATTTCGGCTAGCAATACACTCATATATTCTGATAATATATCTATAGAATATCCTGAGCCGATTGAAGGTGATAACTATAGAATTTTGACGGCAGAAATCACCATTGAGACGGCAGAAGCTTCGCTTTTGAGGCCGTAAATACCGACAACACACAGTGTGCAGAAAGCGCCATATATGGTGTTTTTTATACTTAACTTCAAGATTATGGGAAAGATTCAATATGAGCTCGTGGTAGAAAAGAAGGGGAAAACAGAGATTGCGAAGATTGTCGAAAAGGCTCCTCAGAAAGCCAAGAAAGAAAAGAACTCAAAATAATTCTTTAATCAAAAAATACTATGCCAGACGTAAAGCCATATAGTAAATTCGGTCATTTGGCTATCGGTGCCGAGTCTACGCCCGGAACGGTTGTGAAACCAAGCATCTTTCTTGAGCTTTTGAATGAAAATCTCAAGGCAGATTATAATATTGTCGATGCCACTACTATTGCCGGCTCTCCGGAGCGAAGGCAGAGGTCAGTCAAGGATAAGATTGAGATAGCCGGTGAGATTACGGTTCTCGTTGATGCAAGAAACATAGGATACTGGCTGGCTGGTATGTTCGGCTCTCCTTCAACAAAGACAATTGAGTCCGGGAATAACGCGACGTATCAACATACCTTCGAACCAAGCACGAGTCCGAAGACATATACCATAGAGATTCGCCCTGCGGATGCTGATTTTGTATATAGATATGTTGGATGTCGAATTACGAAGTTGAGCCTGAGTCAAGTGGACAACAAGTACCAAGCCGTTATCGGAATAATGGGGCAAAAGGTATTTACGAATGCCCGTGTTACTGAACAAAAAACGTCTGGAACGTCATTGCCTGTGGATCAAACTACGGGTCTTCTGACGACAGATCGTATCATAATAAAGGATAAGGACGATCCATCAACGAACGTGGCTGAGAAGACCATTTCTGCGATTCCTAGTGAGAATGAAATCACTCTCGGATCAGCACTTGCTGTTACTGCTTCAGTAAATGACATTGCAGTAATTAAACGCCAAACGCCAAGCTATACGCTTTCAAGCATAATGATCTGGCGTGGCGGAACTCAGCACATGAGTGGTGATGATATCGACAACACAAGCGAAGACGACGCGGAAGACTTCACTCTTGATATTGATAATGAGTTTGAACCACGATGGAAATCAGGAAAGGATCAGGAGGCTCGATCGCCAGAGGCCATTCTCCAAAAGAGTTTCGGTGCTCAGGGGTCGTTTATGCAGTACTTCAAGAATCCGGGCAATATCGATAAGCTACGAAGCAATGCTAAGGTTGCACTTCGTGTTCGAACATATGGCGATCGCCTGTCGACAAACTCTGCTCAGGTTGCGAACTTCTTGCTTGGGTCCGGAACGTCTGGCGTTCTGATGAGTGCGTCAACGGCCGGTGAAGCAGGAAATGATCTCAATATTACCGTTACGCAAAACAACTCAGATAATCTTGTGGCAGTGAAGACCGGCAACAACATCACTCTTAAGAGAGCGAAACGCAACCACTACCAAGAACCGAGCTACGCTGGCGGCTATTGCGCTTACTGCGCTTTCAGGAATCAGTGCGGCCATTGTCGGTACTGGGGCGGGGCAGGTTCCAGCTCTCACGAAGTCTAATTTCGGATCAGGATCAAATCAGGCTGGACGTGACGCAAACGAGAAGGAAATGGTTCGGATTGATCTCCCTGATACTCGATTCAATCCATTTGGAGACAATCTTTCAGATGACGCCATTGTCGACGAAGAGGTTCCATATAGTGCTTATAAGGACGATACGGAAGGAGTTTCAACAAGAGTGATACTTCGAAACGGTGTTTCCAGCTACTAAAACAGTATGATACAGTGGGGCCAAGTATGGTTTTCATAGCAATCTCCCAGCTTGGCCCTTCCATAAAGATTGCTATTCTTATTCTCTTATTAAAATTGCTATGGGTAATCTTTCTTCCGAAAAATCGTATATACAAATCGATATCGGAGATGGCGAATGGGTCAAGGTTCCATCATTTTTGTCGTACAAAGATGCGACAACTCTTTTTTCACGGGTAGAGAAAGACCTCCCGGCAGACGAGGCGGAGTCTGAAAGAATCAGAGGCCTCAGGCTTGTTACGTACATGATAAAGGAATGGAACGTCATGGATGGGGACAAGATTGCTGAGATATCCGAGGAGAGTATTGAAAGGATGAACCTCCAAGCTTACATGAAAATATCTCAAGTGGTCATGCCTATCGTTACGCTAGAAAAAAAAAGCAACGACTTATCCGAAGAGCCGCCAGAGGAATCCTCGCAGGAGAAAGATGCCCCGAGTGGCTAGATTACGTCATGAGCAGTAAATTCGGCCTGAATTGGCAAGATTTCGATTTTCGACGAATAAGTTATATAATAGAGGCGCACAATCGAGATACGAAAGAGCAAGAGAATAGTGCGAAAAAGAAATAACTCTCCCTCATGGCCGACGATAAGCTCAATATTATCCTGTCTACGCAGGAAAAAGGTGACTCGCTCAAGACGCTTGGAAAGTTCAAGACGGCGGTCGCTGGTCTTGGTATTGCGGCGGGCGCGGCGGCTGTAGCGCTTGGTGTCACCGCAGTAAAAGAGGCGGCTAAGTTTCAGAAGGCGATCAGCGACGTTTCGACTTTGATTACAGGAGACGCCACGGGGGCAATGATGGCTCTGTCAGATGGTATCAAGAATATGATGCTGGAAGTTCCCGTAAGCGCAGACGACCTCGGGGCGTCCGCTTATTCGATCGTTTCAGCAGGTATTTCTGACACGGCACAGGCGCTAAACGTGCTTGAGGCTTCAGCAAAACTATCTGTGGCTGGTTTGGGTACTGCGGCAGAGGCAACTGACCTTATGACATCTTCACTTAATGCCTTCCAGATTCCCGCCGAGGATGCGGCGAAGGTTTCGGACATTCTCTTCAAAACGGTAAAGGCTGGTAAGACAACGGTTTCTGAGCTTGCGGTTGGATTCGGTAAAGTCGCCCCGGTTGCAAAGTCGATGAGCGTTTCGCTTGAAGAACTTCAGGCGGCAACGGCGGCCGTGACGACCACGGGTATCAAGGCATCTGAGGTTCAAACCGGTATGAAAGCGGTGCTAGCAAACCTTATCAAGCCTACAAAGGAATTGCAGGGTGTATATCAAGAGCTCGGCGTAACGACTGGTAGAGAACTTATTGAGAAGAGCGGCGGCCTTGTCGAAGCTCTTACTCGAGTGAAGGAGGCGGCTCAAAATCAAGGCATAGAATTTGGTAAGGTTCTCAGCTCTGTAGAGGGCTTGACGGTTGCTGAGTCACTTCTTGGAGCGCAGAACGAGGCATTCACCGTTACGCTAGCCAGTATGACGGATGGCTCTGTGGCTGTGGATGAGGCATTCAAAAAGCAAACTGAAACATTTTCCGAACAGTGGAAGCTATTGAAAAACTCACTCAAGGTTATCATGATTGATATGGGTGACGCCATCCTCCCCGCGGTCACTGATGCGGTCAAAGAGCTCACAGAGTGGTACAAGAACAATAAGGAGGAGGTAACAAGATTGGCTGAGACATTTGCAGGTGCCTTTGCTACCTCTATAAAGATTATCACACCTTTACTAGTTGCAGTTGCCGATCTCACAAGATCGATGTCCACTATTTTTGTCGACGCTTGGGGGTTTATGAAAAATCACGTTATAGATGTTGTTGGCGTCATTGGTGACAAAATAGGCTGGCTCATGAATCTTGTTAGTAACGCAATTGGCAAGATCAAAGAGTTTTTCGGCCTAGAGAGCGATTACCAAAGATATGTTCGATCTAGCGCGCCATCTTGGTTCGTTGGTCCCGTGGCTCCTGTAATGGGGCCGAATCTTCCGGGTAGGCAGTTTGGCGGAAATGTTGGATCTGGTCAGGCGTATCGAGTAGGTGAGAATGGCCCTGAAACATTCGTTCCCGGAACCCCGGGGAGAATAGTGCCTAGTGGCGGGTCTGGCATAACCATAAACATAAACGGCGGAACTTATTTGAGTACTGATGCCGCAGACAAATTAGTATCTAAAGTTGTCGATCGCCTTCGACTCTATAAGGCAATACAAGTATGATCTCTTTTTATATCAATGATTCGGATCGAACCGAAGATGTTTCGCAGGGGTCATTCGTGCGGTATAACAACATACAAGATCGTAAGGACACTTGTGACTTTGTTCTTTTCAGTGGATCAAAGCCAACTGAGAATCAGGATGTGAAGATATATCTTGAAGATGAGATTGAGAGTGTTGCGAGCAATGTCATAACCGTGAAGGGTTATCACAGGTCTGGTGTAAACTTTTACTCAGGGCAGGTGCTTTGGATTGGAATCGGAGATGCTGATATCGAAAAGGTGACAGTGGATTCTTATGATGCAGAAACAAAGGAGATCACACTTGTTTCGGCGCCGTCCGGATCGTTTTCTGGCGGGGACAAAATTGGTGAATTGATATTTGGGGGAGTGGTATCTCGTATAAACACTCGAAATGTCCAAATCCTTTCGAATCTCGAATACGATATTGAATGTGTGGATTACAGCAAGATTTTTGATAAAAAGCTCATTTCTGATACGTGGGAGAGTGTGGACTCTCGTTATGTTATCAACTCATTCGTGAATTCGACGGTGAATTATAACGCCACCCTTGATAACCTTTCATATGACGACAATAGTGCAATACAGGCGGCAATTACCGAGGGCGGTGATGGCGATAACCCAACCGTTAACAGTGATGCTCTGGAAGGAGATAATTCAGCAAACTTAGGATGGACTAATTCTTCCGGAACTGCTACATTTACGATCACGCCTACGGCTAGTGACATATCAGTTCATACTGGCGCGGCTTCAGGAACTCCGACAGAAGGCAGTCTTATGTTGTGGATAAAAGGCGTCGATACCTCTGTCATTACTAGCCTAAAGGTCCGCATTGGTTCAGGTGCTTCGGATTACGCAGAGTACGATCTCACGCCTGATGATAATGATTGGAAATATTATAGTGCAAAGTTGAAAGACGGCTCTATAACCGGGACCCCTGACTGGACCGACGTGGATTACATTCAGATCAGAATAGTTCAAACAGGCGATAGCAATGTGCTTCTCAATGGTCTTCGAATCAATCATGAGGGGAGCTTCACTCTCTTTAATGTTGAGCCAACCAACGATTTTGATGATCTTCGGTCTCCGCAAGAGTTTCCGAGTACGCTCATGCAACTTATGTCACAGACGTGGAGATATGTTTGGTATGTGGATTATGAGCGTGACCTGCACTTCAAAGACAGGGAGGATGACAGCTCGCCCTTTCAGCTTGATAATTCATCTGACAACTTTACTGATCTTGAAATCAAGGTGGATCAGTCTCAGCTCGGAAATCGTGTAATAGTTCTTGGTGGTGAGGATGTCTCAGCGAGCACCTATGCTCAGGTGTTTCCGGGTGACAATGCAATTCGTGAATGGATTCTCAAGGGAAAGTACAAGAATCTTGCGATAACAATAGACAACAATAGCTCAACGTTTACCACTGAGGCCGGAACTGATACGACCACCATTAATGCAACCGGGCATGGATTATCGGTCGGAGACCATATTGTGAATCGTACCGTTGGGGTTGTTCGTGAGGTTTTGACGGTTCCTGATCCGAACAGCTTCACCGTACAGGCCGTAACAGGGCAAACGGATGGTGACACAATAAGTAAGTTTTCAGTATCAAAAACGGTGGGAATTGAGGGCGTTGACGATGAGTCATCATATGACTATGTTGGAAATTCAAATGAGCGATCAATACGCGCAACGGCCAGCGAAGCTACACTGACATCTTCTGAGTATATACGCTTTTCATACAATGAGCGCGTGCCTATCCAAATCCAGTACTCTGATCCGGCAAGTATCAACGCCCTGAAAGCACTTGGTATTGCTGATGGTATTTTTGATCTTGATCCTATTGTGGATCGGAATGTTCAAGATCAAGGAACCGCTATTGCCTTGGCTCAGGCTAGAGTTAATACGTACTCGAATCCACTCATATTTGGCTCTTTTATTACGGAGTATCATGGCCTGAAGTCGGGTCAGATACTTCATATCGAGGAAACAAATCGTTCCCTGAGTGAGGATTACGTTATACAGAAAGTGACAATGAGACAGCAAAATGCGGGTGATGGTGATTACATGATTTATGAGGTTGAATTTGGAACCACGCTCTTTGGTGTTATCGAATTTTACCAAAAGCTTCTGAGTGCATCTCGTGGTATTGAAATCAATACAGATGCGGCCGTGGCGACATATGTTACGTCTGACGAAGAGGTTGAGTGTGCGGACGTGAATGACCTTGAGCCAGACGAGTTCGCATCATCAAATGAGACCGTTAATGCAACGGAATCAAACACAGTCACCACTTACTCGGGTGCATGGCAATGGGAGACGAGTTCCGGGCAACCACTCAAAACGCGATGGAGTTTGTTTCAGTGGTCGTAAACTGCTATCATTATTGTAACCAACATTTTCTATGGAAAAACTACAAGCGATGGGCGCCGGGAGAGCTAAGCTAAAAGGAATTCATGTATTTTCTTTTTGCAAAGTCGAAACCGACGAGGCAAGGGAATTGATGTATAAAGCAGACGCCATTGGTCGTTTTCGAGCAAAGCTCATTGCAACCGGGGAAGCTACCGCTGAAAAGATTCTGGAATTACATGATAGTTTTTGTTTTTCGAAAAAAGCTTGAGGAAAAATTCAAAGTGCGTGAATCCATTATAGAAAATATCACCACTACCGTTGGGCGATCTGTTTTGGCTCAAAGGCTTTCTGGAACTACCACGTACACGGGTACGGTGAATTATACCGCCCTTGGAACTAGTAGCACCGCTCCGGCCGTTAGCGATACACAGCTTGGAACTGAAACATATCGAAAAGCGCTTTCGTCCGGGACATACTCAAATAACATTGCATATCTTGAGACGTTTTTCACTTCAACCGAAGTAACTGGTTCTTTTGAGGAATACGGAATGTTTATTGACGGAACTGGATCAGCGAATTCCGGGCAACTGTTCAATCGCTTCACTGAATCGAATTCAAAATCAAATGTTGAAACTTTGAATGTTCAAAGCCATGTAACCTTAAGTGACGCATAATGAATTCATCCACTACCTCCGCAGGAACAGACGCTTTGGCGGATCAGTATAATGATTTACGACAAGATGTTATTCAGATGGCTGGCGATTATGCCGCGTCTGCCGGTTCTGCAAACGCGTACACACTCAATATTGATGACCAATTTGACACACTTACAGCGGGTGTGAAAATCAAGTTTAATGCGAATTTTGGCAACACCGGCGCGGCAACAATAAACGTCGAGTCGCTTGGAGCGGTATCGCTCAAGAAAAACCATGATCAAGACCTTGTTTCTGGTGATGTTGAGAGTGGTCAGATTGTCGAGGCGGTCTATGATGGCACCAATTTCCAAATCGTATCACCACTTGCTACGGCAATACAGGGGGTTGCAGGCGCAAATACTGAGGTTGCGGTATGGGATTCAGATGGGCGGTTGTCGTCCGTGGATACCACGCTTTCGGACTCTGCAATGGAGATCAATGCGAGTGGTTCTGGTAACAGATATTCGATCATCGATTTTCATGGTGATGATACTTACACAGACTTTGGACTTCGCATTATTCGCAACAACACTGGCGCAAATGCTATTTCAGCCATTGAACATCGTGGTACTGGAGCTCTTAACATTCAAGCAAACGAAGCGGCGCCCATTGTTTTTCTTACGACGACAACCGAAAGAATGCGCCTAAACGACACTGGCCTTGGCATTAATACGAACGACCCCCAAAAACTTCTTCATGTAAAAAACTCTTCAAGTGGCTTTCCAGCACTTTTCCATACAAAGAGCGCATCTGCGAACGATATTACAGGCATTGCCTTTGCTGTGGCCAACAATGATACAGGCTCAGGAACCAAGGGTGCGATCATTTTTGAGCGACTCACCTCTTCAGGAAGGGGAACGCTTCATTTTGCGAATAATGCTACAAATGACGCAACTGAGGTAAGTATTTCAGATGTTCACATGTCCATTACAATGGATGGGGATGTTGGAATTGGTGAAACAAGTCCAGAAAACTTACTTCACATATCTGGAAACAATGATGGTATCCAAATCGAAACCCCGACATCCGGACAGCAGGCGTTTTTGCATTTCGCAGAGGTTGGTGATGGTGATGGATTTACTTTATTAGCAGAATTTTCTGGGTCTGGTGATGCAAATCAACTACAAATCAGAGGTGGGTCAGATGGTCCCGGATCGCAAACGGTACACTGGAACATGACCCGAGACACGGGTCGGGTCGCACATGGTCAAAGCACCACTGCGGCAGAGGCCACGGCGCTTTATGAGATGTCCTCCACCTCACTTGGCTTTCTTTTGCCTCGAATGACCACGGCACAGCGCGCGGCAATTTCAAGTCCGGCTGAGGCATTGATGGTATATGACACAGACTTGGACATCCCGATGTATCGAGATGCAAGCGTGACTGAGTGGCGAGGAGTTGTACAAAGAAAAAAGACTGGGGATGGAAATTTTGCGTCTGGTGCTACGAGCATTGTTGTGACCGGCGTTGGATTCCGTCCGAGATTTCTGAGATTAATGTGTTCAGATTCAAGTGACAATAGCTCCATGGGATCAAGCGACGGCACTACAGAAGGTTGTATGGAGTGGGATATCAGCTCTTCGCAAGCTATTGTCAATAATAGTCTTCTTGGGAGAATCGGCCTTGGTGGTGCGAGTAACTGGAATTTTCAACTTGCGTCTTTTGATGCGGATGGATTCACCATTACACTTACGGAAACCGGAACTGGTCCGAATATTGTTTACTTCTGGGAAGCTTTCGAATAATTTTATTTTTTCATTTTTTCACTATGTCACTTCAAGTAAAATTTTCCAACCCTCACACAGGGCAGGAGTCGCCAAAGGCGATTCATACGATAGCTCGAGTTGAGCTCGATAATCAGGCGCAATCAGCCACGATCACTATTTTGATTTACCATGACCAAGATGCAAAAGACGCAGAAAAGTCTCCGGTTGGATCAAAGATTTTTCGGCTGAACAAGGAGGCGCGAATAAGAACCATTACAGAACTTGATAAAGAAGGAAACCCTGTAATGGAAGAAGTTGAGACTAGCAAGGTTGATGAAGATGGCGAGCCAATTACTACAAAAATTCCAAAGCAAAAAGAGATTGAAGAGGCTCCGGCGTTTGAAGATGTTTTCAGTATGGGTGCCTTAGATAAAAGAAACCCTTATGTAATTGCGTACGAATACGTGAAAACAATCGAGGAATATAAGAATGCGACTGATGTTTAGTGGTAGGTTTTATAAAACATAAATTTTACGTTCGTGCTTAGACTTTTACTCTTTCCCATGGCGGAAAACTTCACGCTGAAATGCGCTTTATCAGCAATTGGAGCATTTGCAATAGAATCTGTGGGTAATGATCTTACTGTATACAAGATCCTATTTCTCCTCTTTGCCGTTAACGTCATGATGATACTTTTGATGATTTTCCATCCAAAGGTAAAGAATCAGAAGCCATTTTGGGAACCTGCCATATTCTTTTTCGCATACTCCTCCCTCATAATTATTGCCCATCAAGTAACAAGGCTTGAGCCGACGCTTGGGGTCATCGAGCATTTCATTGCATTATTCTTGGTTCTTACTGAGCTTCTCAATGTTA
>FUIF01001246.1_pt1 | contig 12340 bp, 16 predicted proteins | sample 1003461 | NCBI WGS metagenome assembly FUIF01 (sample SAMEA80401918, study PRJEB19352) | marine metagenome | reverse complement strand
CTGGGCATCTCGGTCAAGCTTGAAGACATGCAGCGCCTGTGCCAAAAGGCGCAACAGAACCCGGCCGCTGCCAGCGAATTCAAGCGCAAGCGGTTGGACATCTGGGGTGCCGGTGAAGACGTGTTCTTCAACATGGAGTTGTGGTCACAGTGTCCAGCGCTGGCCAGCGAAGCGCAGCTGCAGACCCTGCCCTGTTACTTTGGCCTGGACTTGGCCAGCAAGCTGGACATCACCGCCCTGGTGGCGCTGTTCTGCGATGAAGACCGGCGCTATCACTTCAAGGTGCATTTCTGGCTGCCAGAAGTTCAGATAGACGATCAGCGCACCGGCAAGTCGCACCATGTCCAGCAGCTCTATAAAGCCTGGGCCGAACAGGGGCTGCTGACCCTGACGCCGGGCCAGATCGTCGATTACGACGCCATTCGCCAGACCATCAACGACTGGGCAGACCGTTACCACCCGCTGGAAATCGCTTACGACCCCTGGGGAGCCACCCAGCTGGCCACCCAGCTGGCGGAAGAGGACGAACGGGTCATGACCGAAGTGGGCCAGACCGTCAAGCAACTCAGTGACCCGATGAAAGAGATCCAGGCGCTGATCATTGACGGCCGGTTGCATCACGACCAGCACCCGGTGATGAACTGGATGATGTCCAACGTCACCGCCCGGGTTGATCGCAACGAAAACGTGTTTCCGAACAAGGACACGCCGGACAACAAGATTGACGGCCCGGTGGCCCTGATCACCGCCATGGCCCGCGCCATGATAAGAGAAAATTTGGGTTACCACGACACGCCGATACCTGATTTTGTAATGAACGGATGAAATGGTTTAACAGCAAACGACAATTACAGCAGCAACTGGAAGAGGTTAGGCAGCAACTGGCTGACTTTAGGGCCGAGGTTGACGCGGCTGAAAGCAAAGGTCGCACTTTTGAAGAATTGATTGACGTCCTGAACGTGAAATCGCATTCAGGTTCTGTGGTCACGCATCAAAGTGCGTTACAGGTTGCTGCTGTGTTTGCCTGCGTATCGCTGATATCCGGTGCCATTGCGTCAATCCCGTTAAAAATTTATCAACGCAAAGCCGATGGCATCCGGGAACAAAGCGATCACCATCCACTGCTGTTGAAGCTCTGCCTGGAGCCGTCGCCCATGGTCACCGCCCTGGTGTTCTGGGAGACTCTGGTCACCGACATGCTGCTGGATGGCAACGCCTACGCGGTGATTGACCGAGACCTTAATGGCCGGGTTCGGCGGCTGATTTACGTCAACCCGGGCAGTGTCAATGTCCGGCTGGTTGAGGGTGAACTCAGTTACATCGTGGCCATCAGCCCGGACCGGGAACAATTGCCCCGGGCTACCAAAGACGACATTGCCTTTGTCGGTTTCTATCCCAGCGACATTTTGCACTTTCCCGGTGTCGGCTGGAACGGCAAAACCGGCATGTCGGTGATCAAGTCGGCGGCGCTGAACAGTGTCGGCAATGCCCTCAGTGCGGACCAGTTCACCGGCCTGTATTTCAAACAGGGCATCAGCAGCCCGGGTTACATCAAGTTTCCGCAAAAGTTGACCCGAGAGCAGTTTGAAATGATGCGCGAATACTGGAAGTCCCACGTTGTCGGTGCTGAACAGGCGCACTTGCCACCCATACTCACTGAAGGTGGTGAATTTGCACCACTGAAAATCAAGGCCGATGACGTGCAGTTGCTGGAGACCCGCAAGTTCCAGGTACTGGACATTGCCCGCATTTTTGGCGTACCGCCGCATATGATCGGCGCGCAGGAGACCACGACCAGCTGGGGTACCGGCATTGAACAGCAGTCCATCGGCTTTGTCCGCTATACCCTGCGCCCGCACCTGACCCGCATTGAGCAGGAGTTGAACCGCAAGTTGTTCAGAAGTCACCTGCACTTTAGCGAGTTTGACGTTAACGCGTTGCTGCGCGGTGACATTAAAGCGCGCAATGAAGCCCATCAAATTGCCCTGGGTGGCAACCAAAACCCTGGTTGGAAGACCGTCAACGAGATTCGGCGGGAAGAGAACCTGACACCCATCGATAACGGCAACACTCTTTATCAACCTGTGACCGGTGAACAACGTGAACCAGCGCAAACTGATGAACCTGATCCGGAAAAACCCGACGACATCCGGAATCCGGGTACAGACCAATGACCAGCAGGCAACGCTCTACGTGTATGACGTTATCGACGACTGGTGGGGCATCGATGCGGAAAGTTTTGTTCGTGAAGTTAATGCCCTGGACGTACCGACCCTGAATGTCCGGATCAATTCACCCGGCGGCGACGTGTTCACCGCCCGAGCCATGCAGACGGCACTGGCACAGCACCCGGCCACCGTCATTGCCCATGTTGACGGACTGGCTGCCAGTGCGGCTACCTTTCTGGCCATGGGGGCCAACGAAGTGCGCATCAGTGAAGGCGCGTTTTTCATGATCCACAAAGGCTGGTCGTTTACCGTCGGCAATGCCGATGAACTGCGGACCCAGGCAGAACTGCTGGATTTGATCGACAGCAACATGGCGAATGAATACGCCACCCGGACCGGGTTAGACCAAAACACGGTGCTGGATATGATGGCCAACGAGACCTGGATGAGCGCGCAGCAGGCGGTGGACAACGGCTTTGCCGACCGGCTGGCAGATGGCATCAATGAAAACCAGGCAAATAATAAATGGTTTGATTTAAGCGCTTACCGGCATCCGCCAGACGCTTATTCATCAACCCATCCTGCCGCCTTGCGTGCACACCTTGAACGACGGCTGGCGCTGATTGCCTGAGCCATGCACAGGACGCTGTTGCTGTCTTTTGCGCTGCTGGCCACCCAGTTAACTGATGATCCCTTGTTAATCACCGGAAACCACCATGGATATTCAAACCCTCAGAGAAAAACGCAGTCAGGTAGCCGCTCAAGCTCGTCAATTGCTGGATGATATTGAGCCAAACAGCTGGAATGACGATTACAACCAGCAATACGATACCATGGTTGCCGAGATTGGTTGCATCGATGACCAGCTGAAACGGCTGGAAGAACAACTGAAAATCGAAGCCGCTGAGCACGCCATTACCCAACAACGGGCTGAACGGGACAACGTGTCTGACGATGAGGCCGACAACCGCATCCACATGGAGAAAAGCATATTCAACAGCTTTATTCGTGGCGGTGTGGAATCTCTTGACGTTGATCAGCGCCAGTATGTAGAACAGCGTCGGCTGCGGGCTGACCTGTCTACCGGTACGGATACCACCGGCGGCTACCTGGTGCCGACCGATTTTGCCACCCGGTTGATTGAGGAGATGAAGCTGTTCGGCAACATGCGACTGGTGGCGACCATTCAGCAGACCGACTCCGGCGTCCCCATTGAATGGCCGGTGGCCGACAACCTGGACCAGGAAGGTGAGATTGTCGCTGAGAACACCGCCGTCACTGATGAAGACCCGACCTTCGGCATCAAAACCATCGGTGCCTGGAAGTACAGCTCCAAGGGCGTCGCCGTGCCGTTTGAGCTGTTGCAGGACTCACGCATTGATATTGAAGCGTACGTGGTCCGGCTGCTGGCTCAGCGCATCAGCCGCATCACTAACAAACATTTTACTTTGGGCACCGGCACTAGTCAGCCCGATGGCATTGTCCCCTCCGCTACCCTGGGAGCCACCGCCACCACGGCGACCGCCATTGGTTTTGATGACCTGATCAATCTGGAGCACAGCGTTGACCCAATCTATCGCATGAACGCGCAGTATATGTTTGCCGACCAGGCCCTGAAAACTATCAAGATGCTGAAAGACAACGAAGGCCGTCCTTTGTGGATACCCGGCATTGCCGTCAGCGAGCCGGACACGATCCTGGGTTATCCCTACGCCATTAATCAGTACATGGCGGCACCGGCAGCGGATGCCAAGTCCATTTTATTTGGCCAGTTGTCCAACTACCTGATTCGTGACGTCATGGCCGTGACCCTGTTTCGCATGACTGACAGTGTCTACACCCGTAAGGGTCAAGTGGGCTTTTTGGCCTTCAGCCGCCACGACGGTGCGTTGTTGGATGCCAGCGGCCAGTCGGTAAAATACCTGCAACACGCCGCTGCCAGAACGGTCAAGGCATGAGCGGCTGGCTAACCGTCGATGACATGCTGCTTTGGTGCCGGGAGGTAGATAATGACGACACCCGGTTGGTGTTGTCCGGTATTGGTAAAGCGGTAGAACTGGGCATCGAGCGGCACCTGAACCGGCCGGTGCTGGCCAATCAGGCCGAACTGAACGCCATGGAGTCCTCCCTGAATAACGCCGTGGTAGTTGATCCGGTGATCAAACAGGCCGCCTTGCTGATGGTCAGTTACCTGAACGAAAACCGAGAAGCCGCCACCGAGGTGAGCCTTGAAGAAATGCCCTACGGGTACACCTATTTGCTTAATGATTACCGCATCCGGAGCAACCCGTGAAGCAACACGTTTCACCAGGTAAATTACGGCATAAAGTTATTATTGAACAACCGACAATCTGCAATCCTGCCGATTCGATGACGGATGAACCGCAATGCTGGCAATCTGTTGTTGAGTGTTGGGCAGCGATCCGACCAGTGTCTGCTAAGGAGATATTTGCCGCTGAAGGTTTTGTTGGTCAGAACGATGTGGCTGTGACAGTGCGTTATGATCCACGATTAAATGACATGAATAACACATGGCGCATATGGTGGCAAAATCAAAAATTGAACGTGGCTGGTGTGCTGAACATTGATGCGCGTGATTGCTGGATGAAAATACTGACCAGTTGTTCTGAACACAATATACGCCTGAAAAATTCAGGCTTTGATCAGCCACTGCATGAAGTGGTTAATGTAGTAATGCCGGAGCTGACATGACTCAAAATGAAAGAACTGAACTATTGCGTGAACAGATTCAAAAAATGGAAAGCAACGGTGCGTCTATTGATGAAATGATAAAAAAACTTAAAGTGTCAAAAGACGTACTTTATTATCATCGTAGACACCTTAAACTAACCGGAAAACCAAAAAAACTGAATTTGACCATAGATCAGCGTCAGAAAATAAAAGCTTTGGTGAAAATGAACAAATCTTATCAAACGGTTGCTGATCAATTTAGCATCAGTGCCAGCACCGTAAGATTAATTGTTAATGATAACGACAGCATAAGTAATCATTATATAGAAGACGCGTTGTCCAACCCAGTCAACGCGTTGCTATCCAGGCGCTGGGCATGATTGACGTATCGGTCAATATACACGGTCTATCCGATATTGAACAAGCATTGCGCGACATCAGCAATGACAACAGCATTGCTGGTGCAAAAATTATACGCAGCGCCATGATGACGGCTAGCCTGCCCATGTACCGCCACCTGCAGGCCACCGCACCGTTTGCCAAAGACCCGACACCACGCAAGCGCAAAAACCGCAAAGGTGGCACCGTTGAGATTCGACCCGGCTTCCTGCGCAGCCGCATCCGCCGACGCAGCTACATCAACAAGACCGGCTACGGCAACCGCAATATTGGCAGCACGCCGGACGAAGCCAACGGCTTGGTCAAGGTGCGCATTGGTGCCTATACGCCCTATGCCCACTATGTCGAACTTGGAACTGAACATTCACCGGCGCAACCGTTTATCCGCAGCGCCATTGACGGCCACTGGCAAAGCATAACACAACAATTTGGCACGCTGCTGGAACGGCGGCTGCTGTCTTATCGACGTCGACAGGCACGACGCAATGCAACTTGAAGAAGGCTTGTTCAATTACCTGAAATCTGCCATATCCTCTGCTTCAATATACGGCCAGCTGCGCGGTGATCGCTTGCCAGCCGTTGTCTATACGCTGATCAGCGATCCTGTCTCTATCTCTGTCTCTGCCGTGGACCAGATCCACGAATCCCGTTATCAAATCGACGTTTACACCCGCAAATATCTGCAATCGAAACAACTGGCGCATCAGGTAGTCAAGGCACTGCACAACCGTATTAATGATCTGGGTGGTTATCCGATCCAGCGCGTGTTGCTGGAAAACACCCAGGACAGTTTTGAAGAGAACGCCAAACTGCACCGGCAGATCATGACGTTTGTTATTTACCACAATGGAGACACTTTATGACCGAAGGTGAATACCGTGTCGGCATCACATTCAATCCCAATGGCGATACTGATGTGGACAAAATTAAAGAAATGGCCGCTGCCTTGATTGACCTGATTGCCAATGTTGGCAACAACGACCGTTGCACGGCACTGGCCCAGACCGCCTTTGAGGACGGTGCCATGTGGGCAGTGAAATCCATCACCAAGCCAGACCAGGATGGCTGATTATGTACCTGCCGCGCCATTTTCAGGCCTATGAACTGGTGCCGCCGGAAATTTTTGCTTGCCGCAAGGAAAAAAGCTTTGAGCTAATTGACGAACGGGTGCTGATTACCCTGGATACCTTGCGGGACACCTTTGGCCTTTGCACCGTCAATGACTGGCACTGGGATGGCGGGTTTGAGCAATCGGGCCTACGCACAACGAATGCGCCACAGTTTAGCCCGACCAGCCAGCACACCTTTGGCCGGGCCATGGACTGCAAATTTAAAGAACACCCGGCGGCAGAGATCCGAGACCAGGTTATCCAGAATCGGCTGCTGTTCCCGTACATCACGTTTATGGAAGACGACGTGGACTGGTTTCATTTTGACGTCCGCAATGTTCAGCGAATTGTTCTGTGGTCTCCCGTCACCCAAAAAACACAACTGGTTTAATTTATCCTGAACTGAACAAAGGAGCCTTATCATGGCCGCATCCACTGTTGCCCGAATTGGCGCAGGCAGTGTTTTGTTGTTTGAAGATCCAGACACTGCCAATAAATTCCTGCCATTGACAGAAGCGCTGAGCATTGGTGCCATTGGCGAACAGGGCGAGTTTGTTGAAACCACACCCATTGCCGCTTCTACGCGCACGTATATTCCCGGTCTGAAAACGCCGCCGGACAAAGAGATTACCGGCAACGACATACCTGGTGACGCCAATCAGGAGAAGTTCCTGGCACTGGCCAAAGCCATGGCCACCATCAACATGAAAGTTGAGCTGGCCAACGGCAGGATTGCCATCTTTACCCTGGTTATGTCCGGCTGGCAGATCAACGAACCCGCTGGCGATGGAGCACTGGTCTGGACCGCTTATGGCAAGCAGTCCGGTGACGTACGTTGGGCCGTTGCCAGTTCTAAAACTGACGTGCAGAAAGCAGCATGAATTACAATTCACTGGCTGAACTGATGGAACATCCACCAGTTCGCACGACTAAAGTGACGTTGTCAAATGACGTGATCTGCCAAATTTACGAGCTGCCCATTAGTGCTATTGACCGGGTGCGTATTATTAGTGAAGACAGTGATCAGGTAAACATGTCCGACGTCGTTTATGTGGCTACATGGGCAATAGCTGGTCACAAACCAACTGAAAAGGAAGTGGCTGGTGTCAGTGACCGGTTTGGAACCAGCAGTGTTATGGAAATTTACACCGAAGCGCTGCGATTTAGTCAGCTGAGTAAAGATGCTATTGAGCAGGAAAAAAAACTCTGAAGTGTGACGGTTGGCAGCGCTTGTTGTTTGATTTGGCACTGCGCTTGCATAAATCCGTTTATGAAATACAACAACTGCCTGCCAGTGAGCTGACTGGCTGGATTGCTTATTTTTCTTTAAATCATGATTCTACACAACCATCCGATCCTTCTAATGCTGAGTATATCCAGATGCGTAAAGTGCTGGGTTGACTGGCTGACTATTAATAGTGATTTTTTATGGCCCGTAATATTCGGATTGCCAGTGTCGTTGTAGACCTGGTAGCCAATTCAGCGCGTTATATCGCTAGCTTGCGTGAAGCAAACCGGGACACCCGACGATACACCCGAAGTATACAGCGCAGTTTCAGTGATCTGTCGCGCAATGTTGCCGGTATGGCAGCTGGTTATCTGGGTTTTTCAGCAGCTATAAGTAATTTCAATAAATCGCTGACCAATGCAAAAGAAATTGTGATCATGGCACGCCAAGCTGGGCAGTCTGTCAAAGACTTCCAGGCTGCGGCTTACGCCACAAACCAGTTTGGCATTAATGCTGAAAAATTGGGCGACATTAGCAAGGATGTACAAGATAAATTAGGCGATTTTATTGCTACTGGGGCTGGTGAGTTTAAAGATTTTTTTGAGCAAGTAGCCCCAAAAGTGGGATTGGCAGCCAGTGAGCTGCAGGATTTATCCGGGCCTGACGTGTTGTTGCGGGTCAAAAAAGCCATGGACGACGCCAATGTGCCTATGCAACAACAGATTTTTTATCTGGAAGCCATTGCTAATGACGCCAGCAGGTTGATCCCATTATTGGAAAATAACGGTGCAGAATATCACCGTTTGGCACAGGAAGCGCATAGTGCCAACGTCATTATGTCACAAGCAGACATATCTGCGCTGAGAGAGTCGGAAATAGTCATAAATCGAATCAGTCAGCAAATCAGCACCAGTTTTGCTAAAGGTGTCTCGGGTGCTGCTGAACAAATCAAGTGGCTAGGCGACGTGATCAGTACCTCACTGGAATACTGGGGAGTTCAGTTTGACAGTTGGGCGCGTGATCCCAAAACAATAGCCGGATTGATGGAGCGTGGAGCTGAGTTGAAAGAGGAGCTGGACCATGTGCTGGCTAGCATTAAGTTGCTGGAGAAAAACAAAGGTAGCTACAACCGCGACAGCCGGTTGGCAGCACTAAACGCGCAGGCAATTGCACTGCGTGAAGAAATAAACACGCTGGCTAACAAGCGTTGGGATATGGAAGTTAAGTTAAAATTGCCGGATCAGCCGGTTATTAAGAACAAGCCTATTAAGAACAAGCCAGTAAAAACTGGCAGCATTGTGGACAAGGTTAAAAAAGATGCTGACGCGGTCATCAAAGAAAACCAGCGTATTCTGGATAGTTTGTCCCAACAATTTGCGACGCAGGAACATCTGATTAATCAAAACTATCTAAAGCAAGTTGAACAGATAAATTCGCTGGTACTGACCAAAACACAGCTGGAAAAAACCGGATATGACAACCTGTTGCAATTGCAAACGGATTATTTGCTGCAAGCTGAAGCTGTGCGTGAAGAAGCACTGAATCGACTGAAAGAACAGACTAAAACAGTCAACACTGAGCAAGCCAACAGTTTTGATGCGCTGGCCAAGGCCATTGGTGCCAACACTGAAGTCATGGCCAATGCCGCGACAAACTGGGCCAATAGTTTTAGTTCTGAACTGGCCAACATGGTCACGCAGGGTCAAATAAACTTTAGTCGATTGGCTGAAAGCATCATTAATGACATTTTGCGTATTGCCATTCAAGCCAACATTACCCAGCCATTGCTGAATGCCATGGGCTTGGGTGTAACACCAGTGGCTGGTGCCAAAGCCACCGGAGGCCCAGTCATGCGCGGCAGCACTTATTTGGTAGGTGAAAAAGGACCGGAACTTTTTACCGCCAGCAACAGCGGAAATATCATGCCCAACAACCAGATAGGAGGCAATACCCAGGTAAACATCTACACCCAGCCCGGGGAGACTGCTGAAACCCAAACACAGCAAACCGAACAAGGTGATTTCATTGAAGTGTTCATGAAACAAGTGGATAGCCGCATGAATGAACAGATTAGTCGTGGGCAGGGTCTGGCACGAACGCTCGAAGGGCGCTATGCGCTTTCACGTAAAAGCTATTAAATATGGCCTTTTATCCATCTGCGCTGCCAGATCCATTAAATGGCAGTAGCTTCAAAACTCACGAACACAGGCTGATTACTGATGGTGATATTGCTCCGCGCAGCCGATTGCTTAATCCAAATTACCGACAAATCTGGTCGCTTACCTGGACTTTAACTGAAAAGCAATTTCGACTCTTTGAAGCCTGGTATCGTTTGCGTTTACATGATGGTGTATCGCGCTTTGATGTGCAATGGTGCAATGGTGCCGGACAAGCACGGTTTACTGCGCCTGTGCAGGCAAGCCTGAATGGCAACACCTGGTCGCTATCAAGTGAAGTTGAGATCGATTATGCAATTTCCTCCGTCAATTGAACTGTGCCGGAGCAGTTACAGCCGCAATTTAAGTGGCGAACAAACACGGCAAACTTTTGATGCCTGGCAGCGTCATCGTCGCAAAGTGCGTAATCGTGGCGTAACTGACACAGTGTGTTGGATTGTTAACCAAAGACAATGTGACCTAATAAAGCAATTTCATCGTGTTATTGGCGGTGATTATTTTAAAATTGACTTGCCTGCTTATTGTGGAATTATTGCCACCATTGCAAGGTTTGATGGCCCTCTGACTATTAAACCTTTGTGCAAATACTTTGAAATTACTGCTAGTCTTTATGTGCCAAATCCACCGGTCATGTCAAATGAACAATTGGCTAATGAATTACTGGCAGACATTGGTGTTACTGATGGCACATTTGACGATCCATTGCATGATTTTATACACACCAAATGGTCCTCACAGTGGAGTTTCAAGTCATGAGCCGCAAGATTGACCAGGAGATCATTCAGGCCACAGATGAGCTAAAAAAGGATGTGTCATTGACCACCAACATTGTGACCGGAAACGAAAACACCGTGGTGACAGTTGCACCAGGGAATACTGTTCGTTCTCCAAAAAAAATGATTGAGGATTGTTATAAGGAAACTCAGCAGGCTATCCAAAATAAATTTGGATCACTGGATGAGGCAATCAATAATGCTAGTGCGGCAGCAATCCGTTCTGAAAGCGCTAGCCAGTCTGCATTGAGCAGTGCTAATGATGCTTTGGCATCTGCATCTATGACTGATGAAAAACTTCAACAGATGAATGATTTGATTTCAAGTTTTGATCCTTTGTCAATAATTGGCCCGCAGCCAGTGAGTATTTGCATTAATTACTTAGGCACATTTTTGCAACCGGTTATGTTTACCAAAATGCAAATAGCTGAATCAACAATATTTGCTGCTAACGTTGTTCATTCATCGGCGTATTGCCAAATCCCAGCTGCTCGAGATTTTACTGTCTATTTTTATTGTAATGATCAAGATATTGGTCAAATCCTATTTCCGGCTGGAGCCGATCACGGTGATTTTCAATGGCCAAACAATGTAGTGTTGCACTCAGGTGACGTATTATCTGTCAGTTCGCAAACTCAGTCAGAAACAGCATTATCCAATATCAGCATTATGCTGCACGGTTATAGGAATATTAATCATGGCAAATCTTATCATGGAGTCTTTTCAGACGGTAAAAAATCCGCTTAATATAACTTCATTTAGACCATTTTTAGAAAAAATTGGTTTTAAATCACTGCATTCTGGTGGTAGGGATGGAAACAAATATCTTTCGTTTTATAGTACAGAAAAAAAAGAAGCTTTTTTGATTTCCCAAAATAGTGCCACTGGATTGTATATGGGGTTCAGATATTATTCTAAAAAAATTAGTGGTACTGGTTCTAATTACTACAGCAATATTATTATAGGTAATGACATAATTACCAATACAATTAAATTTTCATTAGGTTATTTCAAAGTTAATGAACAGTCTCGGATATCCTTAACAGATCAATCTTATTTTGTTGAAATAGGTATGGATGAAAAAAGTTTTGAAGTTCGTTTAAATGGTGAAACTTATTTTCAATCAGCAGAAACTTCTGGTGCTCCAGATTTTATTAAATTTGTTAATGATAACAGCGGTTATTATTGCAGTTTTGCGATTTCTGATTTTTATCTGAACGACAATACAGGCAACGTTAACAATTTTTTTCTAGGTGATGTTAAAATTGATGCTGTACCTATTACTGGTAATGGCAGTATTGCCAACGGCTTTAGTGCCAATAGCGGTGATTCTTTATTTGATGCAGTTAAGCATTTTCCAACCAACAACAATTACGGTAGCAACTGGCTCAATTCCACCGGGCCAGGTGATCAAGCCACTTTTACTTTGACTGAAATGGCTGAGGGGTTTAAGCCCCTGGCAGTGAAAGTGGTTTCCCACTCAGAAATGAACCCTGGCTCTGCTACCAACAAAATAATTTTTTTATCCAAGACCGGCGATCAACTGTCTAAAAGTGATGTCGCACAATTGTCGCCAATAAATAATGACGACATGATTAGCAAAATTTTTAATCAGGCTCCTGCCGGTAGATTATGGACTAAAGCTGATTTTGACAATTTAGAAATTGGTATGGAGATTGCCGAGTGAAATTGCTCACTCACTATGCTGAGGTGATGAGCAAAGGTGCTGGGAAGCTGCGGACTGATGCTCACTATGCTGAGGTGATGAGCAAAGGTGCTGGGAAGCTGCGGACTG
>FUIF01003586.1_pt1 | contig 12346 bp, 25 predicted proteins | sample 1003461 | NCBI WGS metagenome assembly FUIF01 (sample SAMEA80401918, study PRJEB19352) | marine metagenome | reverse complement strand
TTATTAGCTACTGATAACAATGGTAATTACTACGACTACTATCAAACAACTTTAGATGATGACACAGGATTGTACGAGCCAGATACAGACGCTATAAACGAAGCAGAAACAGCCTCAACACTAGCAACAGAAATAGAGTGGAGCAACTCGGAATTATCAAATGCTGATATTCAAATAGCATACTTTAGTGATGAAGATACAGACAGACAAATAGCTACTGAAATAGAGTGGAGAGTATATCGTAGAGCATTAAGAGATTACATAACAGATGATAAAGTAATTGACTTAACAGACTATACTTATACTTTTAGTGAGGTAGAGTATAGCCCTACAATAGATGCAGATAGTGGTAGACCAGTAGCACCAACAGGAGATGAATAGTGAAGTATCTTAGATATATATCGATAATATTGTTTAAAACACTTAGTAAGGTAATCGGGTTATTTTGGTATTGGATAGCTTTACCTTTTAGAGGATATGCTAGAAATACAATATATAATTATGTATTACAAAACAACATACACTTACCTAGATTATACGAGAGAAATCCTGAATTAAAAGATGGATATTATGACTTAGATGATGTTCATGGAGTAGCTTCTACAAATGGTTATGATGTCAATGGTTTAATACAATATAGAGAAGTGGATATTGTTGAGTATTATTTAGTTTTATGGTTACTCTGGATTTGGTTAGATGATGATAGTAACCACGACACTATGAGTGGCGATTATATTCCTTATAAAATCTATGGTAACTCTTTTGATTTAGGAGATATGAGAGCACAGTTTCCTGAATTTGAGATAGTAGAGTCTACTAAATGGATGATTAGAAATACTGCTTACAACTTCAATTATATGTTTGAAGAGATAGCAGAAGATAGTGAGTATAATTTCTATATAAAGTTTGAGAAGATAGGTTGGCACTTTGGTTTTATACCTTATACGAATTCAACAAGACAAGGTAGACTTGTTTGGTTTAGTGAAGATTACGACAAATTAGACTAGGAGATAAGATGTTAGATAATAGTAAAAGAACAAAATGTACAGTATATACAAGAGTTATGGGTTATCATAGACCCGTTGAGAGTTTTAACATTGGTAAAACAGGCGAACATAAACAGCGTAAACAATTCACAGAAGGTAAGAAGTAATGGGTTTTTTAGATATTTTCAGTGGTGGTGTAGATAAAGTAGTCAGTAGTGTTGGCGGTGCTATTGATAGTTTAGTTACAAGTGATGAAGAGAGATTAACACTTAAGAATGAGTTAGCAAAAATACACGCTAAGTCAGTAGTTGATAATGCTAAGATAGTAAATGATTATGAAGCAGAGATTACTAAACGAAATGATAGTGACCAAATTCATGGAAACTTTTTAACTAAGAGTGCTAGACCTTTATTTTTGTATTGGGTAATGGCTATAATTACAATAATAGTTTTTGGTGGAATGGCTGGATACGAAGTCAAAGAAGGATACATAGATCTAATAACTGCATTATCCATTACAGCAGTTACTTTCTTTTTTGGTTCAAAAGGTTTTGAACACTATAAACATGGAAAACAGATATAAAGGTAAAGAGATGCTAGATAGTTGTAAGTTACATACAGAAACTCTAAATGCAGTAGTTGAAGATGTTAAAGATGTCACTAAGTTTGTAACTAAGGCTACCGTAGTTATCGAGAATATCAATGACAACATAACAGAGTTAGTTAATAAAGATGATAAAAAGCAAGATACTATAATTGCTATGTTGTCAGACAATAAGCATATGCTAGAGAGGCTTAACGAACATGGTAACATGATACATAAATTAAGTGAAACTCAACAGCAAGGATGTCCATCTTTAGCAAATGCTATTGAAGCAAGAAAGCTAGAAACAGATGCAAGTAAACAAGCTATACATTCACTAGAAGAAGATTGCATAGCTAGAAAAGATGAAGTACAATTCAATGCTAAACAAACAGAAGTTTTAGCAGAAAGAATTAAAGTAGCTAACAATAGAATAAATGACCTAGAGGGGTATAGAGATAGAAACGAAAGATGGAAGTTTTCTATATATGCAACTCTAGCTACTAAATCTTTAGCTATAATAAGTACATTGATTTATATTATTTACAAAGGCTTAAAATGATTTCAAGATACTTTAACATACACGAGTTAGTGCCAGAGCATATATATGAAAAATATGGACAAAAGGCTTGGAGATTTATAGATGATAGATTAATAGAAACTATTGATACTCTTAAAGATGATTTCCCATTAGGTACAATGTCTATTAATGATTATGTTTGGGGTGGAGATAGAAACTGGAGTGGACTAAGGACGCCTAAGAGTGAGTATTATTCTGAAACTTCTATGCACTCTTTTGGTCGTGCTATTGATGCAATATTTAGTCATTACACAGCAGAAGAAGTGAGAAGCTATATTATAGATAACCAAGATACATACAAGCATATAAAAGGTATAGAGCTTGGCGTATCTTGGTTGCATATAGATATTAGAAATGAAAACAATTTAGTTATGTTTAACGCATAAGGAGTATAAAATGGCATTAACAAAAACATTGTGGTCGACAATAACAAGTTTAGTAACAACGGGTGCAGAAGTAAGGGCTAGTTTAAGTCAAGCATTTTCAAACATAGATGATGCAATAGATGCAATAGATACTAATACTAGCAACATAGATAGCAACATAGCAAGACTAGAAAGCTTAGAGGAAAATGTATATTGTGATTATATGATGGACTCTAATTTAAGTTTAACTAGCACTTATCAAAAAGTGACTTCATTTACTCCTTATGGTTACCCCGTTAAATGTAAGTGATGCTAGTGGTGTTTTTACTGTTAGTCTTGATGGTGTGTTTGATATATCTATCGAGAGGGTATATATTAATGAAGATACTAATCCATCTAGCCCTATTGATATATTTATAGATATAAGAAAAAATGGAGTGTCTGTTTTTACTAGAGATGCTATAATACCAACAGCAACAGCAACAGATGAACCTGCAACTATTTCTTTTACTACTCCTATTATAGTAGAAGCGGTTGCAGATGATTACTTTGAGTTTTATGTTAAAGCAGAAGAGGGAACATCTTCTCCTAGTGATACAACTATGACAGCATTAAACTTCTCGGTACATAAACTATAAGGGGTAAAAGATGGCTGATAACTCTATCGTAATGACAATGGAAGATATTACTGTAGAAGATACTACTAATGCTAGTAAAAACTATGCCTATGCTAATGCTGGTATATCCGCAATAGGAAATATAGCATCTTCTTTATTATCTGTTAGTGCAAACAAAGCACAAATAGAGGCTCAAACAAAAGCTACTTTAACGAATATGAATAATGTTCTTACTAGTTATGAATACACTGCTGTTAAATTGAAACAAGAGTGGGAAAAATTAGACTCTATGTATGCAGATAAAATAAGTGCTAGTACAATAGACACAATGAAAAAAAGCTTCGTATGCTAAAGTTGCAGCAGCAGAGAGTGGGACTTCTGGAGGCTCAACTGATGAGGCTATAACTCAAAGCTATGTAGATGGACAATTTGAAGTAGCTGTTATAAATGCAGAAAGAAGTGCACAAAAAAGAAGTGTAATGAACCAAGCAGAAGTTGCTAAATCAAATGCTATAAATCAGTTTGAGTCTTTAGCTTCTGGAGGAACAAATGTTAGAGCTAGTTCTTTTGTTGCTGGTTTAAGTGGCTTTACATCAACACTAGGTAACTTATTAACAAGTATGCCAAAAGATGTTAGAGCTAGTATATTTGGAAGCACAACAGTTGATAATGTACCAACATTTACTAGTGTACAATAATAAGGAGTAACAATGGCAACAATGAGAGAGTTAATAGGTTTAAGTGGTAACACTCCTATGGCTAATCCACAAATGGCTTCAATAGGTAATATTAATCCAGCACAAGTACAAGCTCAACAAGTTATAGACTCTAGTGTATCGCAGTTTGAGTCTGGTATTAAGGGTTTACAAAATATAGCTTTAGGTGCTTACGAGGGTACAATAGATGCTAACAAAATGGCAATAGCTGATTTAAACACTCAAGTTAATGCTGGTCTTCAAGGGATAGATAAACATTATTCAGACATGGAAGCAGATGGTAAAGCTTTAACATCTACTGACTTGAAAAATAAAATGGAATGGAAAGAGAAATATATAAACAAAGTAAAAGATGCTGGTATAAATTTAGAAGGCATGGATATGACTCTTTATAAAGAAAACTTCCTAAAACCTACATTAGAATATATGCATAAAGAAAGAACAGACCATGCAACTAAATTTGCATCACTGTTTAGAGATGAAACAATAGCTGAACATAAAAAAAGCAATAGATGTAAATGGAGCAGATATAAGCCAAGAAGATGTTCATACTTATATAAAATTTCAAAAAAAAAATCGGAGTGCCTTACCCAGCCGATAAAGTATATATGGATGTTGCCTCTAACTTTAATGCTTTATGGGATGAGAAATACAAGGATGGCTTAAACTCCGAAGCTGTTAAAAAATATCTTGACTCAGAAAATAATGCATTTACTAATGATAGTGCTAAAGAAATGTTTAATGAAGTTTTTAAGAATTTTATTAAAATGAAAGATAATGGCGAATATGAAAAGGTGGATAAAAATCTTACTGATGAAGCGAAAGGAGTATGATAAAATCATTTAATCAATGGCTAGAACAATCAAAAGGTAAGCAGAATAAAACAGTGCAACAAGCAATAGATAGTACAGCTTTACAAACTGTTAAAAGTCTAACAGCAGAAAATAGCAAAAACAACATAAGTAAAATTACATCACAACTCACAACACAATTCAAAGAAGTGGCACAAGCGTGTAAGCAAGGCAATACAAAAGCTTGTGCTAAACTTGATGACTTTAGAAATGCCGAAGTTAAGTTAGCAACTATACAAGGAGAAAAAAGAGCACTAGAGTACGATACAGAAAACTTTTTTAGAGAGTATGATGTAAAATATTTAAACTTAACAAGAAATGTTAATGTGGCAGTCAAAAGTTTTAGCAATTTTAAAAAAAGTAAATAATATAAAAGAAGTGACAAGTGCTGATAAAGTAAAATATGTAAACAATTCTATAAACAAGTCGCTTGTACGGATGTTATCCGAAGATAAATTAAACATAGATGGTATGAATAAGATGGCTAAGGCAACATCTGCACTGACAAACAATAGTATGTCTGGTGCTGGTACAGAAATGGCTCATCAAACATTAAAAAATGTATCTTCACTTACTTCTATCAAACAAGCTAAAAGTGCAGAAGCAGTGTTGAATAATCTTGCTTTTGCTGTTAAATATAAAACAGAAGCTGGATTTAATGCCTTTACTGGTTTAACAGAAGAAGCCTTTAGAGAGGTTAGTGGTTACTATAATGAATTAAAAGAAAGGCAAAAAAGTGACAAGAATATTAAAGATACAGATATTACATCTAAAGTAAAAACTATGGCTGTATCTCAAATTAATGTTAGAGGGCAACAAGCATATCAAGAGTCAAAAAAAAATTATAAATATGCTAGGTCTTAAAGTAGGAGATGATGCTGATTTAACAGGAGATTTAATTGTATTTGGTGACACTAAATATGGTAGAGGTGCATTAGCTGTTGCTGTATCAAGAATAAATAAAGATAACCTAACGCCAGAAGAGGCTCAAGAAGCTGTCGGAGCAAAGATGATAACCATAGATAAATCTTATGTGCCAATATTCGGAGGAAATCTTAGTATAGCTAAACCTAATAGCAATCTATCAGATACAGTCTTAATGAAAAACTTTGATGAGCTATTGAAATACAAACTGTTTAAAACACTAGAAGTAAATAACCTTGACTTTAAAAAACCTACTAGACGAAGATAGTATATCTATCTCTCAAGTACAAGACTCAAGTAATGGTTACACTATTGTAAAATATACTTCTAAAAAGGGTGTTCCATATCATGCTATAATTGAAGATACAGAATGGACAAGTGGACTTACATCTAACCGTAAAAAAGAAGTAGATGAGTATTACAAAGGAAAAGAGTTACCAAATCCTTTCTTCCCTGAAAGTAAAAAAAACAAAAAACTCCTCTTGATAACAATCTAACCACTCTTTAAAGGCTTGATAAATGAATGATTATTTTTACCAACACGAAGACACAGAAGTAACAAAAGATATACTAGACCAAGTTAATGCAGTGATGCCGTCTGTTAAGATTACCGAAGAGGCTGTTGCTCCAACTAAGCCAGACAATCAAGAATATGCAAAAATAGTAAAACAGCAAAACCTTAATCGAGAAGCATCAGAAACTCATGCATTAAATCTTCAAAAAGCTGGTTTTGCAGACAAAGCTAAGGGTGTTTATGCTCTTGCTGAAACAAGTACATTTGGTGGTGTTGTTGATTACTTTGCTTTTGATAAAGCTTTTTTAAGAGAAACAGACCATGATTTTTTTAAAAGGCTTTGATGAAAACTCTGTAAGTCTTATTTTGAAACAATGGGGATTAGATGAAGATAGTCGGACTATTATCAATGGAGCAGTAAGTGAGGAACACGCACAAGATTTAGCTCACTTAGAAAAGTAGAAAACAAGAAGCTTTAAATGATGTTCAAAACTCATTAACCTCTTCTGAACAACTATGGTACGGAATAGCCACGGAAGTATTTACAGACCCTACTATTGCTTTATCTGGAGGTTCATTAGCTACTGCTAGGGCATTGGCTAAAGCTGAAAAAATGACATCTACTGCGAATAAAATGGTAGCTTCTTTTAATGCTGGAGCTGAAATTGGTTATGGAGTAACTGTTGGTGCTGTTGATGATGATATTAGCATGGCACAAGCTTTATTAGTCTGGGGTGCTGCTGGTGCTATTGATTACAAGTTAGTTAGAGGGTTGGATAAAGCAGATGAGTTAGCTTTAAATAGTGGTAAAGGGTCTAGTAAAAATATAAAAGACAGTGAGTTATCTGTAAAACAGCAAGAGATGAAAGCTAGAATAGCAGAAGCTATGAAGTTTGAAAGAGTCCATACAGAAAGAAATGCTAATATGAGTAAGAAGATAGACTTAGAAGAAGAGCTAGAAAACTTGTATGTTAATGGACAAAGACCAAAGGTTAATCCAAAAAAATAAAGCTAGTGTAAAACTAGATAAAAAAATAACTAAAGTAGAAAAAGAGATAGCAAATCTTGAAAAGAAAATAAAACTAGCTGATGAAGTTAAGCCTACTAAGCCATTAACTGTTTTAGAAACAGAATTGAAAAAAATTGAGATAGAGGCTAAGAGAAAACTATCACAAAATATAGGTTTTAGAAAATTATCTCAAGTAGCAGAAGAGATAAAATCTGGGAAGTATATTGGAAAGAAACTAACAGATGTAGAGAAGCAACTTATACATACAACACTTGATGATATAGAAGAGATAGGAATAAAAGTAGAGCAAGAGATTAATAATGTTAAGCAATCTATTGTTGCTGTTGCTAAAGAGGATACTAAAAGTGGACTGTCTGTTGCTGAAGATATAGCAAATGTATATAGAAAGCTACACGAAAAAGGAGTCATATCTAAGTCTGACAATGGATAAGATTGAACATGGATTAAAGAAAGGAAAAGGGATTAATCAAGTTGCTCCTAAAATCGTTATTAGCCAGCAGGGAAGAATGGACAAAAAGTTAATATTAAAATAAATGGCAAAAAAATTGCTGTTGGTCTTGGAATAAGTACAGTCGGTACATCAAGTTTATTTGCTGGTGATTTTGGAGCAGATGATACTGGGTTTGCTATTGGTGTTGGGATACTTGGTTTAATGCTTGGTGTACCTATGTATAAAACTATTAAGTCACAAGGTTTTAAAGGAGCAGTAAAGTCTGCATATTCTATTTTAAGTGATATTAAAACATCAGATAAGACAAGAGGATTTAGAGCTAAGATTGGAGCTGTTGCCAATCGGTCTAGGACTTCACTAACTGAAACAACAGAGCCAATGTTTAAACATATTAAAGATACAGAGATGTTAGATATTGTAAAGAGTCTATATTATAATCCACTAGACTTCGCAAAAAATACACTAGGAGAAGTTAAAAGAATTACTATGAATACTCACTTTTTAGGTATGAATAAAGAAATAACTCCAATATTTAAAGAGTGGTTAAAATCTAATAGTGTTTCAAAAGCATCAAATACAATGTCTTTGTTTGGTTCAATGTCATATAGAGCTAAATTCAATAAAGAAGTATTTGAGTTTATGGAGCTAGGACTTCATCAAGAAAACAAACATCTTGCTGCTGCTGCTGAAATATCACAAAGATATTATAAAAGCATAGCCGATAAGATGATAGAGGCTGGAGTTAAAGGTGCAGACAAAATGCAAAAAGTTGCTAGTAAGTTTTATGTGCCAAGGGTTTTAAACACAGAGCGTTTTCTTGGTAAAATTGCTAATATCAAGCCAGATGATTATGAAAAAATAGTTGTTGCTTTTTCTAAAATGCTTGTTAAATCAAAAAATCCAGAAGCAGTAGCTAAGGCATATATAGACTCTATTAGAAGTACATCAGAAGTTGCCACTAAGTTTTCTGTAAAAGAGAGAAAAGCTATTATTAGAGAGCTAGAAAAAAAAAGGACTAGAGAAAGAAGATATAGATGATATTATTAATCTTACAACGGGTCAATATGGTAGGACAAAATCAAGAATAGTAATGGATTATTCTAAGTTTGGAAAGGTTGAAGTTGAGAGTATAGATGGAGTTAAGAATACTATTACATATGATGATATATTTATGACTGATATTATGTCTGCTTCTGCTTCTTTGTTTAATACATCTTCTGGGCATATTGCTTTAGCACTAGAGGATTATAAAAGTGTAGATGATATATTGGCTGTTATAGAAGCTTCTCATATTGATAGTGCATACAAAAGAACGATTAAAAAAGATATTCAAGCATTAGTAGGGATATCAAGTATAGATTACAGTCAAACAGCAAATGTGGTTGCAAAAAACCTTGCAAATATAGCAATAGGTAAATTCATGGTATTATCAACTATATCTCTTGGTTCAGAGGGTGTTATTGCTTTATCTAATATGGTAAGGTCTTCTGGTGTATTTAAAGCTATGAAGGCTGTTTCTGGCAAGTCTATTAAAACACTTGGAGAAGATAGTTTCGCTATGCATAGTATCGCTAATGGGGAAGATGGTTTTGGTTATGGTATGCATAAATTTGGAGCTACTTTCGGTCAGTTTAGGACTTTTGATGAATTTGGTAATGTTGAAAGTGGGTTAGAAAAAGCAAGTAGATTTAGTGAGATGTTTAGAGATTTTACTTTACATACTTTACCATTTGTTAGAAGCTCGGATTATCTTGAGAGGTTAAATTTTCAAGACACACTAGATGCTCTTAAGGCTCACTTTGATGGTAAGCTTGTGTTTAAAGACTATGAATTAAAAGCATTTGGTCTTGATGATAAGATTATGAAAAAGTTGCAAGGGACACTTGAGTTAAATTCTAAGGGTCATGTTAAATTCTTTGATTATACTAAATGGACTTTAAAAGAGCAAACAGATTTTAAAGCTATGGTTGATAGAATGATGATGAAAAGAATGAATAAAACAACAACGGGAACATCTGGTGCTTGGAGTAGACACTCAGCCATAGGTGTTGCTTTAGCTCCTATGTTAAGTTTTCCTATGAGTGCTTATTCTAACATAGGTGCATTTTTAGGTAGAGGTTTGTTGCAAGGAGATAGTTTCTCTATGGTACAAACAATGTTATGGTTTCAAGCTGGTATGGTACAAAGTGCTATTAGACATGAGATAAAAGGTCAAGAATATGATGATACTGATTTATTGTATGCTGGATTTACAAATATGCCTTTTAGTGGACTATATGGAACAGCTATGGGACTAGGTAATGCTCCTACAACTCAAATGATGGAAGAGATAACTGCTCCTCTTGACTTATATAATTATGTTGGAAATTAAAAAATGAATAAAAAAGATAGATTAAAAAAGATAGAGGAACAATATGAGTTGTTTATTATAGACTGTTTTGATGCAGACCAAACGGAGAGGCTTCCAGAAGTTGCATCAATAGGCTCATATCTTGCTAAAAATCAAATGGTAGCAGAGAGAGAGAAATCAACCGTAGAAGAAGAGATAAAAAAGAGAATTAAAAAAAGCGGAAGAGAGAAGAACATCTAATGACAAATAAAGAGTTAGCACAAGCAACAGACCAAGAGTTGATAGAGTATTTTACTAAACCTAAATGGGGTCAAGTATATGATGATGACAAGTATTTTCCTGATGAATTATTGGAAGATAGATTTTTAGTGTTTATTACTTATGCCTTCTCTTATCTTGAATTGCCAAGACCAACACGAACTCAGTATGAAATAGCAAGGTATGTTGCTGATTCATCAAAACCACATAGGTTGGTATGGGCAATGCGTGGTATCTCTAAATCGCTTCAATCACAACTATATGACGCATGGAGATTTTTAAACAATCCAGATGAGCATATCCTTGTTGTATCTGCTGGTAGTGGTAGAGCATCTAACTTTACACAATTTGTTAAAAAGTTATTGAATTTATTACCTATATTAAAACCTTTATATCCTAGAAATAATGTGGATAGAACAAGTAGTCAAGCTTTTGATGTTGCTGGTTCAACAGCTTCGGATAGTCCTAGTATGTATGCTTGTGGTGTTGGTAATCAAATAACGGGTATGAGAGCTACACTACTTAATAATGATGATGTTGAAACTCACTTAACGGTACAATCACTAGCACTAACGGAAAGAGTTGAGCATTCTATTTCAGAAGCACACAACTTACTTATGTCTGGACATGATGAGTCTTTAACCTTAGCTACTCCACATAGTCAAAATTCGTTGTATTTAAAATGGATGGATGCTGGCACTCATGCTTTTATTGTACCAGCAAGATACCCAGAAGACCCATCAATATACATGGGATTTTTAGCTCCTTTTATTCAAGAGGCTTTAGATAAAGACCCAAGTCTTGTTGGTCAAGCAGTAGATGAAAGACTAGATGATGAGTTTTTAAGAGCTAAAGAGATGACTATTGGTAAGTCTAATTTTAAACTACAATATATGTGTGATGTTTCAGAAGCAGATGATTTAAAACATCCATTAAAGTTATCAGATTTAATCATTACAGATGTTTCAGATGAAGATGCACCCGTTAAAATAGGATACTCATCTATGCCTGATAATATGCTATTTGGTATTAAGCATCATGGTTTTAAAGCAGATAAATTTTATTCTCCTTTGTTTATGTCAGATGAGCGAGTAGAATATACTCATAAAATAATGTCAATAGACCCGAGTGGTAGAGGTAAAGATGAAGTTGGTATATCTATTTTATATCTATTAAATACTAGGATATACATTAAAAAAGTAATAGGTTTACAAGGTGGTTATGACTCAAACAACTTAACAGATATAGCAAATTTATGCTCATTACATGGTGTTCAGACAGCTGTCGTGGAGTCAAACTTTGGTGATGGTATATTTGCTAAGATGTTGGAGCCATACCTTAAAAGATTATCTCCTAAAACAGCCATTAGTGAAGTGGTTGCTAAAGGGCAGAAAGAAACTAGAATTATAGATGTGCTAGAGCCTATGCTTAATCAACATAGAATTATATTGGATAAGGATACTTTAGAGAAAGACTATAATGCATTGAATAAAAATAGTTTTGCTTATCAGTTTTCACATATAACTAAAGAGAGAGGATGTTTAAGAGCAGATGATAGATTAGACTCTGTTGCTCAAGGAGTTTTATATCTTATAGAAGACATGGGGCATGATGAGAGTTTTGGAGAGGAGTCATATAGAGAAATTGAGTTGGCTAAAATACAAGAGATTAATGAAAGAGTATTCAATGAATTTGATGTAGGTTATTCCAACTCAAACAATATGGCTTTTAACTATTGATTTTTAATGAAAGTGCCATCACTTCTTAGATAACCTTTTCTGTCTTTTATTTCGTTGTAAGCACCATCTACACATTCGTTTAAATCCACTCCATAAGTAAAACATACATTACATAAAGTTACAAATATGTCGCCTATTGCATCTTTAACTTCGTCTTTACTATCTATGTTAATAGCATCAAGTAACTCAGTAGTTTCTTCTAAAGTCTTAATAGCTTGTGCCATAGGCTTACCATTTTGGACTATACCTCTGTCCATACTCCAATCGTAAATTAAATCTTTATATATATCTAGTTGCATTTTATTTCCTTTTTATTTTCTATTCTTTCCTTGGCTATTTCAAAGTAATTATCATCTAATTCTATACCTATAAAATTTCTATT
>FUIF01017050.1_pt1 | contig 12348 bp, 11 predicted proteins | sample 1003461 | NCBI WGS metagenome assembly FUIF01 (sample SAMEA80401918, study PRJEB19352) | marine metagenome | reverse complement strand
AATACTATTGTCATTAATGTTTTCATAAAACTGGATATTTATTATCTATACTTTTTCTCATGCCTGATAGCTGCATAACGTTGAATCCTAATGTTTTTTGAAAATGCGGGTCATCTCTTCGTCTCCAATCACCTCCCCATTCCCATCCGTATTTCTTAAAGACTTCAACAACCTCAGACCAATCAGATTGACCATCTTTATCAAAGTCTGCTTTAGTTGACCATGAAGCAGTTTCAAACGTGCCATTAACATCTTTGTCAACTAATAAAACTATATCAATAGCTAATCCGTAATTGTGAAAAGATTCACCCGCTTTTGCATTTGAAACAATTGAACCAGGAGTCGTTCTTCCTTGTTGGTATATTTTGTCTTGTTCTTCAAACGACCTGAAAGTCCATGAAAATCTAACAACCACTGAACCTGAAACAGCTTGACAAATTTCATCATAAATTTTATGCGCTTCAGCTCTAAGAACAGGATGTAAAGTATCTATTCTTTTCAAAGTTAAAGGGTCTTTGTAGTACAATACTTCTTCAGTTTCATCTAAAACCAATTCATTGTATTTAATTGATTCCTTCTCGATTTCAAACTGAGGAACATCCAAGGAAGTGAAAAATAGTAGTTTTCTTAAAAATTTATTCGTTATCATATTCTTTCAATTTAAGTTCGTGTTTTAGTTTTTCTAAAATCAAAGCACAATGTACCAACTATCGTGTCTCTATTTAATTCAATTCTTCTAAATTTAAAAACAGCTAATTTACTAGTATCAGGATTAGAAATAAACCATTGCCTAGACCACTTTCTTTTACCTGTTTTAGCTGCAATGCTGTCAGCTATTTTATACATTGACGAACTATAAAAGTGTTGTAGCTTTGAATCTTCTCTACCTAATAAGTCAAGACCAGTTTTGTTTAATGAAGAAAGAAGCTGTTCTTCGTAATAATCATTACTTCCAATATTTATAAACCTGTCTCCGACTTTCTTTTTTTCTAAATAGCTTACATATATAGCATCGAAAGTCTTTACAGTACTTTGAGCTTGAGACACGTATAGAGACGCTAAAATTTCAGCTTTCTCTCGCTTCTGGCGTTCTTGATGGAGAAAATAATTAGAAAGCAGTAGAGGCCCTAAGACTAACACTTTGCTTCTAATTATTTTCCTTATCCATATTTTTTGTCTAATTAACCTTTTTACACACCTGAGTCTAACTAGTAAAATTCTTCTTTTATAATTCGACTTTTTGATAAAGCTCTTGATTCGGGGAAAATTCATGTGTATTTTTAATCAGATTTAATTGATAGAGCTTCTTGTACAATGTAGAGCACTATCACGATTATAGTATACCACATATCTCTATTAATTTAGTTTTTGAAACAACCTTATCAACTTAACAAATATGAAGCCTCCTCCTATACCACTTAGAGCTGCGAGAAAGTGAACAGCAGAATCAGCCACTTCAATGGGCAGGTTCATAAATGAGTTGACTACAGGAAAGCCAACTTCGCTTACAAAAGATAAAACCACTAAAGCTGATAAAATCTGAAAAGCATAATTCTTCCATGACGGAATAAAATAATTCCCTGTTCCGTTTAACTTTGACTTAGAGCTTTCAACTGTTTCGTTTTGATGCATAGACATAAAAAGAACCAAGCAAAGAACAGCAGCCAAGCACACCCATATCATCGACCAATCTAAGTCCTGATACCATAATTTTTCAATAACATGTTCCATAATTTTGAATTAAATTAATAATTGATTATGTAAATATAGTAATAAAAAACACACAAACTCCAAAACAAAATATTGGAGTTTGTGTGTTTTAGTTTTTGCAATTAATTTTTACTTAAGTAATAAGCATAAACCTCTATCGCTGTATACTTAAAAGAGTTGTCAAATTGCCAAGTTCCGAATTTATAAAAAGGTATTATTTGATTACTAGAACTTATTCCATTAACTTTAGCAAAATCATCAGGAATACCATCATTATTAGAATCTTGTATAGCTTTTTTGAAGCCTGATAAAACAGGGTAACCACCTATGTCTGCGGGTTTATTCATAATAAACCCGTTTCCGTGAGTATAATGTGATTTCGCTAACATATCAGGGTAGTCTACGTATAAATTTACACCCATTTGCTTCAATACATCACTTTCTAATTCTTCTATACCATAAGTAGGTGCGTATTGTAGCGGGTAGTCAAATGGAGTGTTTTGTTGAAACGTGGTAGCTAAAGTAGATGATGGAGTCGCTGAATCACCAATAGCTAACCATTCATCTAAATCATTTGTAGGGCGTGATATAGTTATATTGCCTTCTAGGTAAAATAAATCACCAGTATTACCAGTAGCTCTAAGTCCATGCCTACTTATGTTGGAGTTATGACCCGCTTTCCATTTATTCCCAATAATATTAACCTTGAAAGGTAATTGAGAACCCGCAAAATCAGTTCCAATAGAACCCCAATTAAATATAAGATTATTCTTAAATTCAAATTGTTCTATAGGAGAAGTACTACCACCAAATAAAGCGTTCCTTTGATCAGCGTTTCCTATAAGTGTTTTATATATAGAAACTTTATCTGCACTATTCCCCACTATCAAACTCTTACTTGTTTTTGTCTACCGTAATCATTAACCATTAAAGAATTTGTAACAATAGAGTTTTGTACAGTAACTTCGGACGCATCCCAGATAGTAAGGCTTTCGTCTTCATCCCATCCAAAAGAGCAATGGTCTATCATTATTTTAGTAGCTGCATTGGCTAGAGCTAAATTCTGACCAGCTGTGGCAGATGTAACGAAAGGCGTAACTCCTCTTCTAAATCTTATGTATTGAACTATCAAATTATCTTTACCACTAAAAACCATTAAACTAGATTCATTAGTATTTGAAGCTTTTAACGTTATTCCTTGACCCCCGTTTCTAAAAGCTGTTTGACCATAAATAGAAACGTTATTACCTACACTTATAGGAGAATCTAAATCTATTGTACCTGCAGTTTCAAATATTACTATAGAATTATCAAGCTCACACGCTGCTCTCAAGCTACCTAACCCACTATTATTTAGATTAGTAACTTTTCTAACAGAACCACCTCTACCTCCTGTAGATACAGAACCAAAACCATAAGCTTCAGGAAAAGCTTTAATTCCTTCACCCACCTCATATAATTCTACAGCATCAATTAATAATGTTGCATTCGCGGGCTGCGCACTTAATGATATATTAACTCTAGTTCTAGTTTTGCTAAAACTTAAGGTTTGCGTTAGTTCCTGCCAACCTAAATCAGCTTCATTAATAAATGATTGCAAAAAAGCACCTGTTTTATCAGATAAATACATATTACTACCTGAAACAAAACCACCACCTACTTTAACTCTACATTTAAAAATATATGTTTTACCTACTTCAACTGTGTAATTAGGTGAATAAATAACAGCAGACCCTGAATTTGTTTTCGTAGCTTTAATAGATAAGCTGCCTAAATAACTATCTAGGTTATTTGACTCTATTGTAGCTGAAGTCGCTGGAACCCATGCGTTAATTATATTTGATTCATTACCACCTGCAGGGTCGCTTGAACTGTGTAAATTTTTTATGTCTTCGGATATAGTTGAGTTCACTTCATTCAACCTATCTACTAAGGATTCAGAAAGCTTTAATTCAGTTAAGCTTTCATCCTCTATCGCTGAAGCTGGTATCTTTTTGATGTATTTACTTTCATCAACCAAATATGGGTATAAAAATTTCGCTATAGTAGCGTGACCAGCGTCATCAGGATGAACAGCGTCAAACTTTGTATAGGAAAGCTCTGATACATCTATAAAGTAAACCCATCTCTTCCATCTACAGCAGCTAAAAGATTGCTTTCGAAACTCTGGTAAGCTGTTGATTTAGTTGGTGCGTTAGCATTAAAAGCATTTAACACATAAACTTCGCCACTATAGACAGTTCTAAGCAAATCAAAAGCGCTATTCGCTGCGACTTCTATGCCTGACAAGCTTAAATCGTTAATTCCCATCGCTATAACAACTTTATCAGGAACCCCTGACTCAGCCACTAAATCAGTGTAATTCTGGACAATCCTTTCAGGTAAATTGTATTGAGTGCCTCCAACTGTATTAACATAACCAGTTCCTCCTATACCTGAAAGAAGTACATTCGCGTTCTTACCAGCAAAGACACTAAGAGCATAACCATAAACTCCCTTCGTTGCTCCTGTTGAAGCTGTTATGCTATCACCAAAGAAAAGAATAGTCTCATCAGGGTCAAGAGCTTTTATAAATCCACCAACTTCAGTTTTAAAACCATAAAAAGAACCGGCTTGAGAAAACTGTATCCTAATTTCATATTCCTTTCCTTTTCTCATTTGGAAAACAGCCCATCTTCTAGTGCCTCCATCTTCTAATCCAGTATCATTTATGAACTGGTAAGGCTTTCCATTTATCAAAACTCTTTGCCTAGACATACTGTCGTCGTTTCCAGCTACTCTAATAGCGAAATCACCTTTAACAACAAAAGCAGCTTCCCACGTTGTCGCGTTGTATCCTGATCCAGATACATTGGTGGGATTTGTCTTAGCTAAAGATACGGGGAATGCTACAGATTCGCTCGTAACATCGTGAGAAAAACCACCACGAACATCGTAGTCATGTATATCATCTCTTATCATGTGTGTCTCTGATATGTAGTCGTAAGGAGTTGCTAAATCAATAAAAGTTGAATTAACTAAATCCTGATTTAAAACATCTTCCTCACTGCTAACATTGTAAATCGTATTAGATTTATTTTTTTGTCGAATTTACAGCTATAAGATACTCTAAGTAGCTTATAGATACAGCGTTATCAGATTTAATTGAGCCTTTCGGTTCGTTAGTTAATTCGCTGGTTATAGATTCATTTGCTCTAGCTAAAGATGCTTGAGCTTCAGCGCTTAAAACACTATCTTCAAAAGTTCCTTCAATAGCTGAAGCTGAGATTTTTTTTCCTTCAGGCCTATTGTTTATCGTGTCAATAATCTGGTCAGGTGTCGGAACAGCTATTGTCACGTCTTGAGTCTGAGCTACTGCAAAAAAGCTGCAAAGCGAAAACGCCAGTAATAAAATTGTTTTCATCATTTTAATCTATTTAATCATTTATATTAGTAAGGGTAAAAATTATATTGAAGCTTTAGATTTATAGTATCAAAACTTAATGGAGCTGGAAACGGCACTAGCTTACCACTAGCGTCTACACTCATTATCTTATAGATGTCATCCGGGGATGATACTTTTGTTCGTTTTATAGCTTTTAAGTAATAATCGTCGCCTGTGTTGTTTACGTTGGAGATAAATACATCGAATATAGACCAATTAGTACTTCCAACCTCATAACTCGCACCTAAATCGAAAACAAGATCACCCGTAGGAGTTCCTGTAACTATAGGATTGACGTAAACAGCGCCAAGCACGTTATCTGAAAACTCATAAGTTTCTGAGACACCAAAAGCGGTTGGAGAATAAGTTGCTCCACCACCATCATCTATAAGATCAAAAGTAGTTATATTTCTATATCGGGTTGCTGTAATCGTATTACCTCCAGTTATTGATATCTCGCCGTAATCGTTATAAGAAAGTGTTTGGTTGTCGGTGTTCTCTTCACTCCCTCCAGTTGAACCTGCTGGAGCGTATAAATCATCTCCAGCTTCTCGAGTTAAAAATTGACCACTTCCACCGGCTTTCACTTCTGCTAGTGTTAAGTCTGTCGTGAATTTATCGGGCTCCATCGTATAAACTGAAGTAACTGAATCGTCGTCGTTTCCTAAAGAGAATTCGTGCTTTAATTTAGACATTACATAAGTAGTATTATTATCGAGTCTGCTAAAGGCGATAATGTTATTTCCTGATCCACCTAAAATAAAGTACTAGTACCTAAATTTGCGCCACTGAAGCTTATCTTATTGTTTAAAGCAGTTGCTAGATCTGTTTGATCAGACAATAAACCTTGTATCTGACCCCAGGTTGAAGTAGGTGTTTCAGCTCCCCATCCTGTTCCATTTATATCAAATAATAATTTATAGTCAACGCTAGGGTCGCCGTCTACAATTTCTACGTCTACTGCGTTAGCTTTACTTGAATCAAAAGTAACCACATCACCCGTAACTGTACCACCAACACCAGTATCAGCCCATGAACTTGATTGTCTAACCCATATTGTTTCAGTAGTTGAATTAAATATTTGAGTTCCAAGTTTAGGTGAAACTATAGCTTGTATTTCAGCTGTAGTTTTAACCCCTGGAATAACTCCGTTTCTGAAACTTGTAGGGTTTTGCGACAAAACTAAAAAGCTTGAAAGCAAAAATAAAATTGACAAATAATTTTTCATTTCTTAAAATTTTCTAACATTAATAATATCTCCTTCGTATAAGGTGTTCGTCATCGTAATTGTTCCATCTAGATACGTGTAGTCAATTTCTTCTATTTGATATGCTTGGTTAATGAAAACTTCAACACTATCAGGATCAGTAGTCAACTCAATAACTGTTTGGTCTTCTGTAGCTGCAATGGTTTCTTTTAAAGATGACGAGTTTTGTGAAGTTGAAACCCAATCAGAACTTGAGTTATTTGGTTCTGAATTACTGCCTGAAACATTTATCCAATCTCTGCTTAGATGACTGATAGCGTCACCTACTTTAAATATAAGATAATCATACCAAATATTATTCTTGTTTGTTGTCGCTATTCTTTTCATTTATAACAGGTTTTTTATCTTCAGGAATTTCCTTATCTTCTTCTAAGTATTTTTTGTAATTCTCTCTCCAGTCACCATGCCCCATTAGCTCAGTAGCTTGTTCGTACGACACTAAAGGCGTTTTATCATCTCCTAGTAACGCTCTTACTCCTTTCGCTTCTTTAAGCGGGTCTATGTGCGGCATTTTTCTACCTAAGAATCTAGCGTTGAAATAAGCTTCCATCGCCATAAAGTTTTTCTTTGACTTAGATATTAAAAATCCGTTTGATTGAATAACACCTTTTAAGATTTGAATTTCTAGCCAGTACCTGTAAAATGGTTGATAAGATTTATTAGATGCTCTTTGTCTGTAAATTTCAACAATAAACTCCCATCCATTTATAGCTGCTCTAGAGCTACTGTAGTTCTGTTCGTATTTCTGCAAAGCTACTTCTTCAGGAATCTCTACAGCAGCGCACAAAGTCACAAATATAGCTCTAAAAAATTCATTGAAGCTTGTTTCGTTTTCGGACGAAAGTGAAACTAGTTTACTGTCAGGGGTTAAGTTTAAAACAGTTCCTTGAACAGCTTGCCTTAACTGCTTAGCAGGTAACTCATTAGGAATACCATTATCAGCAGTAGTAGGATTTTTTTTACTTGTTAAAGATGATTTTAATATATTTTCACCAGTGCTGTTTGTGCTATGCTCAAAACCAAATACTACATTTGCAGTTTGCTCAGCTTTAACAACTGAAGCAATAGTAAATCTATCAAGCAATGAAACTTTTTCAAGAATTGAAGTTATAACAGGAATTCCTCTGTGGTGATCGATACGTGCTTTATCTCCATACATCATCCAAGCTACTAGGTTTCCGTTTGAATTAACAGCTTCAATCCTAGTGTGACCAATCATTCCGTTCAATAGTTCGTTTGAACTTTCAGACTTATTACTAACCCAGAAAGCTACATACTCTCCTTTTGAATTTATTTCAATTCCTTTAACTATATTGTTTCCTTGTGCTTTTCCAGTATCATCAAAAGGATCTTCAATATGTTCGCCGTCAATTACTTGCATATTAGGCCCGTATTCATCAACTCTAAGAACACATAAGCAATCGCCGCCCAGAAAAGATGATTTGAAAGCGTCTGCTGCCTTTTCATGAAAATTGTCCCTCTTAGTATAGTCGCTGTAAGATGAGTTGGAGTAAAGCTTGAATAAGGCTTCAACATTTTTTTGCATTGTAACCAAATCCTCTTTTATACCATACATTTCAAGAACCGTAGCATTAGGTTCCGCTGAAAGCTTTAACCCGTTACCTATAACCCATTTAAAAAATTTACCTGTTATTATTTTATAATATCAGTTTTTAAATCATGTCGTGAGCACGAAGCCTTAACCGCATATGGTCAGGAACACTATTTCTGACAGCGCCAAGGTTTCCGTAATTCTTTTCACCATCAAACAAATCATCTATAATAGGATTGTAAGAGCGACCGTCGTTTGCTTCATTGTAGTAAGGTGAGCTTGAGCTGGCTTGTTGAGTTTCTTTACCTAAGAAAACTTCAGTAAACTTATTCCAATTTTCTTTAAAACTCATATCTTAATTATTAAGTCTACCTCTTAGTATAGTTATACCGCTACCGTCTCTTCTATTAACGTAAACAAACTTCATCTTTTCTAAAGCTAAAACTCCTTTTGTAATATCTGATGGAGACCTGAATTCAGTCATTATTTTTGACTGACCATCGTCCAAGGAATAGATTTTAGTACCGCTATCGCTTATTGAATCAATGGCATTTAAAAGCATGGCGTCTATTAAACTTTCAATAGCTGCTATCTTTAAATCCAACGAATCAACGGATTCTATATATTCTCTAATTGTTAACATTTAGCAAATATAGCAAATTATTTCAATAAAAAAGCTCAAATAAATAAATATTTGAGCTTTTAAACAAAACAACCGAAAAGAAATAAAATAAAAGTTTAGACACTACGGGTCTACAAATATAGTAAATTATCTCAATAAAAAATTTTAATTTAAACTTTCAACAAATAAGTCCCAAGTTAAGTCTTTAAACTGCGAAGGGTCTGTTCTTTTTATTAAGTCTATAAACATGTCTCTAGCTGCATTGTTGTAAATACGAACATCCCAAAAGTGATTCTCAACACTTGAATTTTTCTTTTCCCATTTCCATCCTGTAGACTCTCCATTCTCTATTACTTCTTTTCTAACCTCACTCTGAAAGTGTTTGAAGTATGTGTTCATTGCATACTTATTTTTTCTTGAACAGGAAAATTCATAAATCCACTTTCTTGAGTTTCATCATCAGCTCTTCTTAATTTCATGTTAGCTGCTAAATTATCCTTAAGCTGTTCAACGTCTAAAAGATAAAGGTTTTGAATATTAGCTGATTTTTTAACTAAAGCGACATCTTTAGTATTTCTTCTGTAGTTTATTTCAGGAATACCCTTTATGCCAAATACCCAATTCTCAGAATCATGTGTCTTTTTAATAAACTCATACGCATGCTTAGTAAAGTGACCCGTATCAATTACACTTAGTTTTATATCATATAAATCTCCGCTTTCACCAATTAAATCTTCTTTTATTATTTTCTCAAGCAGCGGCCAAACTGAATGCTTCATTCCGTGCATGTAAGTATATTTAATTCTATCAGATTCCTTAACCTTATCTTCTTCAGTTCTAGTTCTTGACCGCTTAAAAGTTCCTAAACTTCCTTGGTTTATTGAATAAGTAGCTCCATTCGCAGCGTGCGCCATTATTTCCCAGTCAATTCTAACATCTTCAGTTTCATTGTTCATTATACCACCTAAATCCGCTGCTAACGTTATTAGTATAATTTCACCGTTTCCGTCTTCAATCGAGGTCCGATCAGGGACTATACCTACTCTATAGTCTCTTATATTTTCCATTAACTGCATCATTTTAGGTGCTTCACCTTTTTCTTCAAAAGGAAGACCTAATCTAACATTATTAAAAACTTTAAGTAGATCAGAATTTGGTTTCTTGTTTGGAGGACAAGCTTCTAGCCACTCCTTAACTAAGTCAACCCAATTTATAAAGCCCGGAGGAATTATAAGCGAATTCATATAGTATGACCTATAATATTTGTCTTTCGGAATAGCTGTAGCAATCCACTTTCCTTTATTATTTAAATCATGCTTCTCATTATTGCTTATATTATGACCACAGCATGGGCACTTGAAAAATACGCTTTCTTCTATTAATCTATTTTCAGAATCAAGCTCATAAACTATACCAGCAAAACTTCCGTCAGCTTTTTTTATTCTCCAATCTGAAGGAACAAATTCGTTACACTCAGGACAAGGCCAGTGCCATTTTCTTTGGTCTCCTTGCAAGTACATTTCGTAGACATTTGAAGTTTGAGTGATAGTCGGTGTACTTACATAGAAAGTCTTAGCTAAGTTACCGTACGAAGTTTGCCGTCCCTCAACTAGTTTTCTTATTGAACCTTCTTTCTTATCAGCTCTAGGAGCATTGTCGAAGTCATCCATGAAAACTGTCTTAACACTAAAGAACCTAAATTTACCAGCGTTATTAGTTCCTTCAATAATAGCCGAGCCACCAGCAAATTCCTTGCTAAAATCAGTATCCCCGGAACGCTGCCCTTTAGATCTAGACGTATTAGGTCGAATTAAGTGTTTTAGCCCGCTAGATTGCATGATATTATCGAATCGGGTAGTAATAGTAAGCTTGGCGATTTCCTTGTCAGATGCCGTGAATAAGAAGTTGTCAGGATGCTCAGAAATAATCCAAGCCATACCTGGAACGATGACACCTTGAGTAATTCCACTCTGAGCACCTTTCATAACTGAAATAATCTTATAAGGATTTGAAGGATGCAGGTTGTCAATTATTTCTCTAGCATAAGGAGATAAGTCGTAACTATACCTACCACTAAACCTTGAAACTTCAGGGTCAAGTATTATAGTTTTTTCAACCCATTCTGAGGGTATAGCTTTTATCGTTTTATAGCTATACAGTTTTGAATTGAAAAAATTTAACTGCTGTTTCCAAATATCTTTTAAATTCATTTGTCTTTGCGTTTTATTCTGTAAATCAACTCATCAACAAAAACAAACGATATAACAATCAAGTACATTAAACAAAGTCCAATCAAAGTCATTAATAAAAAAATACAACGTACTGGATACAAAGTAAAATAAAATCCATAATTAATTTGGTATAACTGTTAAACTAACACCAATGTCTTTATTGAGTTTAAAAACTTTAAGAGGGTTGTCTTCGCTTATGTAGTTAACTTGATTTAAATCATAGTAACCAGCGCCTTTATAAATAACCTCCATGTTACTTGAAAGAAGTTCGACTTTGGTTATTACATTTGACTCACTATCAACATTGAAACCGTTTTTATTTTGCCAAGCTGTAGGGAAAAAATAAACCTCATCAATTAACACAACTCCGTTAATGGTTGCTCTGATGTATTTTGGCTCACCATTGTTTTTATAGTGAACTGGTAAAGTGCTTGTAATTTTTAAAACATTAATAGTTTCTTCTATTTCGTTTTGAGAACAAGAGCAAAAAATAATTAAAGCGATTGCAGTTATTAGATATTTCATTTCTAGTTGTTTTAAAAAAACAAACAACAGACTTTTACATTATATATAAATTCAGACCTGTGGTAGGTTACGAAATTTCTTATCCGCCTGTTGTTTTGTTTAGTGTTACGCAAATTTAATAAATTATTTGATATAACCTATGGTTTTATTATTTTTATTTTCTTTCACCTCTATTTCTGTTTTCACTGTACCTATCAACTTCGTTCTCAATAGCTGCATTAGCTACATCTTCAGCACGCTTAACACTATCTTCTAACCTTACCGCCATTTGCTCAGTCATTTGCGCTAACTTCTTTCTATCACCACTACCTAAGATGTCACACCATATTGAAGCAATGTTTTCTAAATCGTTTTGAAATGTAGCGAAGATAGAAGTGTTGTGAATTTTAGTTATATTAAAGACTAAATCAGTAGGAAGCAACTTACCAGCAAGCTTCTCAAGTTGTAAGTGTTCTTTTTCAACTCTTTTCTCTTGCAGCAAAGCATCAGCAATTTTCTTTCTCTTCTCCCAGTCGCTAGTTTCCTCGCTTTCAGCCACTGCTTTTTTTCTTTTAATTTCACTTTGCTTAGTTGCTTCAGTCACTTTAACTTTTTCAACTACCTCATTGTATAGTTTAGTTAGTTGCTGTGACTTGTCTTCAACTAATTTAGTTGTTCTAGCTTCCTCTTCTGCTTTTTTAAAGTATTTATCAAAGAACTTTTTATTGATAGCATTCTGTGAATCAATTTTCTTGTCATGTAGTTGAATTTTGTTTCTGTTTACGTTCGTATTGACTACCGCTATCGTTGTTCTGCATAGAGCAGCGAACTCTTTTCTAGTATGTAAAGCCATCGTTTCTTATTAAATATTACCTTTGTTACATGTTTGTTATTTAGTGGTGTAAACTCTTTAATATCAATGTTATTGACGAATTTAAAGCACTATTTTAATACAAATATAGTTAAATTTATAACAAATAAATATAACAGGGTGCGAAATGTGTGTAAAGCCTCCGACTTCTGCAGGACGTAACATAT